>Ga0070739_10001119_pt1 | contig 42976 bp, 46 predicted proteins | sample Coa_R1_7_FD_66445 | JGI IMG/M metagenome (GOLD analysis project Ga0070739, IMG submission 66445) | Surface soil microbial communities from Centralia Pennsylvania, which are recovering from an underground coalmine fire - Coalmine... | ecosystem: Environmental > Terrestrial > Soil > Unclassified ...
GCCCAATCCCTGCGTGCGCTGCAACCAGTTCGTGCGTTTCGATGGCCTCATCCGGCTGGCCGACGATCTGGGCGTGGATTATGTGGCGACCGGTCACTATGCCCGTGTCCGCTATGACAGGGAGAACGGCCGGTACGATCTCCTCAAGGGCGTCGATCCCCAGAAGGACCAGTCCTACATGCTGCATACCCTGACCCAGGCGCATCTGGCGCGCATTCTCTTCCCCCTCGGCGACCTGACCAAGCCGGAGACCCGCCAGATCGCACGGGATCTCTCTCTCCCGGTCGCCGAGAAGCCGGACAGCGTCGAGTTGTGCTTTGTCGCCGGGGGTAACTACCGGCAATTTCTGCAGGAGCGCGTGCCGGAGGCGGTGCGCGCCGGCGACGTCGTGGATCGGGACGGCAATGTGCTGGGCCGGCACGACGGCATCTCCGGCTTCACGGTCGGTCAGCGCAAGGGACTGGGTATCCCGGCTCCCGACCCGCGCTTCGTGATCGAGTTGCGTCCGCGTGAGAACCAGGTTGTGGTCGGCAGTCGGGCGGACGCTGCGGCCACCGGATTGACCTGCTCTCAGCTCGCCTTCACGGACGAGCCGCCGGAGAATCCTTTCGCGTGCGCCGTGAAGATTCGCTATCGATCACCGGAGCGCGCTGCCTCGATCACCGTCGACGGCGACCGCGCGCACGTTCAGTTTGCCGAGCCGGTGTGGGGTGTGGCTCCCGGCCAGTTTGCCGTCTTCTACGACGACGATCGGGTGATCGGCGGCGGAGCGATCGAGGCCGCTAGGCGCGACTGATCGCGATCCGGTAGATGTCTTTTCCGGCGCTCTCCCACGAAAACGCAAGGCCCAGCGCCTCGGCGATCGGGCGATACTTCTCCCAGGTCCGCTCCGCCAGATCCTGCGGCACGCCGTAAAAGCGCATAACTTCCAGCCGCACCGGCGCCGCCACGGTGGCTTCGGCGTGGTCACCGTTGAACGACGCGCGGTGCACCGAACCGCCGTTGGCCTGAACGTTGAGGAGAATGCCGTTCAGCATGTCGTGCGGGTCGCGGCAGTCACGCCAGCCGGGCGCCGCCCGCTCGCCGACGTACTGGATGAAGTCGTCCGGTGATAAATCGTGATCGGACAGGTACGCGTACATCATCGCCAGATGCGCGCTGAAATTGGCCTGCTGATGTTGCCAGAGATCCTCGGCCGACCAATCCGTGTACGTCTCGATCATGACACTCCCTTCACCTGCAAGACATTTTGATGCACATAATACGGCTTCCGTTCCGTCGCGCGCGACGTGCTAGTCTGAGGCGCACTCGCAAACGGCGGAGAGTCCGGGCAAGTCCGGTGTGAAACCGGCGCAGTCCACGCTACTGTGAGACGTCAGTCAAGCCAGAAAACCGCTCCCCGCCGACGCCCGTACAACCTTCGTCGGTAAAGGGGGACGGCATGGTCAAGCCTTCCGAATAACCCCTGCCTGGTAGCAGGGGTTTCGATTTTGGTGCTACCGGTCACCGACGGGGCGCCGCGCTCATCGCGTGGACGGCCCTCACCCTCTCACCCGACAACGTGCTCGATCGGAGCTTGGCCTGTGAATCCCATGGCGGGCCCTGATCTGACCCGTTGCTCTCCCATCGCGGCGGGCGAGGGGAAACAGACCGCGAAGGTGTAATCTTCGGTCCCCACGGTCTTGTCGTGGCAGAGCCCTGCTCTGTCCTTCTCCTCTCACCCGTCGCCGTGGGGGAGAGGGCGGGGCGAGGGCCGCCCACTCCATCCCGACCAATCCATCACCTGTTCAGAGGTCCCATGAAACGACTGCTCCTCGTCATCCTCACGGTCCTGACGCTGGCCGCCCCCGGCGCCGCGCGGGCGCGATCTACCCACCACTCACTCTTCCCCGTCACCGTGGTCGACGATCACGGCAACCATGTCCGCATTCCGACGCGGCCGAACAGGCTGGTGACGCTCTTCCCCGGGCAAACCGAGATCCTCTTTGCTCTCGGTCTGGAGAACCGCATCGTCGCCGACGGCAGCAAATATGTCGAGGGCGCGACCGACATCGCCGCTCCGGACGGGAAGTCGCGCGACTTCCGCTATCCCTCGGAGTGGCCCTCAAAGCTCGGGCGTGACTATCCGGTGAAGGCTCCCAACCTCGTCCATGTCGAGGGCGGGTGCTGCGGCACCGACTTCAACCTCGAGACGATCGAGAGTGTCCATCCCGATCTGGTCTTCGCACCGTACATCCAGACCGAGCTCGGCACGTATCAGAAGATGCGCGAACTGGGACTGAAGGTCATTATCCTGGACCCGGCATCGCTCAACGGGATACTGCACGACATCACGCTGGTCGGCCGCGCCACCGGCGCGATCTCGCCGGCACACAGACTTGTTCAGACGCTCAAGGCTCAGATGCGCCAGGTCCGCAACGCCGTGCGGCACGTCAAGAACCGGCCACGCGTGTACTACGAGATCGATGCCACCAATCCCACCGCGCCCTATACCGCGGGGCCGGGAACCTTCATAGACGACGCGATCTCACTGGCGGGCGGCAAGAATGTCGCCGATGCGGTCACGACATGCCGCGGGACCCTCTGCTATCCGCAGCTCGAGCTGGAATCACTGGTGCAAATGAACCCGCAGATCATCGTTCTGGGTGACTCCAACTACGGCACCAAGCCGGCCGACGTGAAGGCACGTCCGGGCTGGGAGTCCATCTCGGCCGTCCAGACCGGACGCATCTACCCCTTCAATGATGATCTGATCAGCCGGGCCGGCCCCCGCATCATGATCGGCGTGCGGCGCCTACTGCATCTCATCCACCCGAACGTTCGGCCGTGAAATACAGTGAGGCCGGTCCATGAGGACCGGCCTCGTCGTTAGGGGACGATATCGGAGGGCGGTTCCGGGGGCGGCGTGACTCCCATCGTCTGCGCCATGGAGAGGTCGTCCAGCTTGCGAAGCACGATGTTCAGCTTGACATTGATGGCGTCGATCTCCGTCTTGCTGGGAACGTTCAATTGATCGCGGATGGTCTGCGAGAGCATCTGGATCGAATCGCGCATGCGCATGTTGGCGCTTTCCGCCCCACCCGTGACGTCTTGCGTCCTGTGCTCCAGTTCGTCCTGAACCTGCTCGCCACGGCGAACGAAGCGCTCGAAGGTGTCCTCGGTCGTGTCATAGGCGGTGGCCATGGCGCCGAGCCACGCGAGGAACAGCTTGCGCGCCGGGTTGTCCGATGATCGCGCCGATCCCTCGCCGATCGGCTCCATTCCCTCATCAATCATGGGCGTCACCTCGTCAGGCCTCACTATAGCGCCGTCAATCAAGTGTAGGCGCAGGAAGCATGACCGTAAAGGAACTAACCCTTCACGCGCCGGCTGCGACCACCGTGCGCTGTCTCACATCCTCGCCGCGACTCTCGCCCAGGCCGGTCCACGCGTCGCGAACCTGTTCCATGGCCCGGGCCAGCAATTCCTTGTGCTCCGGATGATTGAGCCAGCGTGAGGCGCCCGAAGGGTGGGGAAGCGGTATGTACATCCGGCCGTCCTGCTCGATGCGGCGCCCGACGAGGTCGGCAAGTGGCGCTTTGGGGAGGAAGCGCTCGATCGCGAGGCCGCCCACCAGCAGGATGACCGCGGGGCGCACGATCTCCAATTGCCGATCGAGGAAGGGCCGGCAGAGAGCAATCTCGCGGGCGGAGGGCCGGCGGTCCCCATTTCCACCGGCCGCCGGTCCCGGGAAGCACTTGGTGATCGCCGTCATGTACACGCTCTCCCGGAACTCGTCTTCATGGATCCCCACCGAGCGCAGCCAGGTAAAAAGAACGCGTCCCGCCTTGCCCTGGAAGGGACGGCGCTCGACCAATTCGACGCGTCCCGGCGCCTGGCCGATCAGCATGATGCGGCTCATCACGGGGCCGGAAACCACGGGCGCAGCCGGCAAAATGAAGCCCTCTGCCTCGCAGCGGCGGCACGCCAGGATCTCTTCATGGAGGGGAATGAGGGCGTTCATCGCCCGGTATTTTAACCCGGCGCGAGCCGATACTACGCTGGTATCATCTTGAAAACAAGTGGAGGGTGGCGTTCGTGTCTGAGGCGATTCTCAATGACGTGATGAAGCAGGCGGAGGAGGCGAGTGTCCGTTTCGTCAACCTCCAGTTCACCGACATCAATGGTGCCGTCAAGAGCGTCACCATCCCCATCCACCAGTTCCCGGACTCCGTTGAACACGGTACCTGGTTTGACGGCTCATCCATCGAAGGCTTCGCCCGAATTGCCGAATCGGACATGTACCTGCAGCCGGAGATCGAGACCTTCCGCATCGTGCCCTGGGAGCGCGGCGCCAACACGACGGCACGCGTCATCTGCCGAGTCATGACCCCGAATGGCGAGGGATTCCCGGGCGACCCGCGCGAGGTGCTGATGCGGCTGCTGCGTCAAGCGAACGAGATGGGATTCGATTACTACACGGGACCGGAGCTGGAGTTCTTCCTCCTCATGCCGGGTCAGAACGGGAGCGATAAGCCGCTGCCGCACGATTACGGCGGGTACTTCGACCTCTCCACCGATCTCGCCATCGAGGTCCGCAAGGAGATGGTGAACGCCCTGCAGGACATGAGTATCCAGGTCGAGGCGTCGCACCACGAGGTGGCCATCGGGCAGCACGAGATCGACTTCCGCTATGGCCACGCGCTGGACACCGCGGACAATGCCGTCACCTTCAAGTACACGTTGAAGGCTGTGGCGCAGCGCCACGGGTTACATGCCACTTTCATGCCGAAGCCGATCTTCGGGGTCAACGGCTCCGGCATGCACGTTCATCAGAGCCTGTTCCACGCCGGCACTGACGAGAATGCCTTCGGCGATCGTAACGACGAATACGGGCTGTCCGATGTGGCTCGTCACTTCATTGCCGGCCAGCTGGCCCACGCTCGCGGCATGTCGGCCGTGCTCGCCTCCACGGTGAACTCGTACAAGCGGCTGGTGCCGGGCTATGAGGCGCCGGTGTACATCTCCTGGGCGCGGACCAACCGTTCGGCCCTGATTCGCGTGCCGAAGATCTCCCCCTCCAAGCCGAAGTCGGCCCGCATCGAGCTCCGCTTCCCCGATCCCTCGTCCAACCCGTATCTGGCGTTCGCCGTGATGTTGGCCGCCGGTCTCGACGGCATCAAGCGCCGTCTCCCGGTCCCGCCGGCCATCGAGGAGAACCTCTACCACTTCACCGAGGAACGCCGGAAAGAAGCCGGGGTCAGCACGCTGCCGGATTCCCTGATGGATGCCGTGCGCGAGCTACAGCACGACACGGTGATCCAGGAAGCGCTGGGCGAGCACGTCTACGAGCGCTTCGTGGAAGCCAAGACCGAGGAGTGGGACGCTTACCGGATGCAGGTCACTCCCTGGGAACTGGAGCGCTACCTGCCGATCCTGTAGCCGTCGCCTGATTGCTCCGCTACGGCACCGGCCGGAGAATCTCCGGCCGGTGCCCCATTTCAACTGCCGACCTTCTCTGCTTTCGCGACAGCCCACAGGTCCTCCAGGGCGTCCGCCACGCTGGCCTGAGCCATGTTGAAGCACATGACACACATCCCCTGGTGATCGTGCCCCTCGCGGCATAGACCGTCCAGCGCGGCGCGGACCCTCTCGCGCGCCTCACCAATTGCCGCCAGGGCGTCATCGGTCTCACCGTCGTTAACCGCACGAACCTCCTGCCGTACCACGGCATCCACCTTATCGATGAATGACTCCAGCCGTCGGGCCTGCTGTTCGAGATCCTGCGCCGGCAGGTCCTCGCTGAGCGGAAACGTTGTCAGTTCCTTCTGGAAGTCTTCGATCTGATGCTGCAAACTCATCGTCGTCACCTCACGCTGGGTCTACCCGCCTGCTGCAAGAACAGCGCCGCACCTCCACGCCGGGCCATCGCCCCATACCAGCACGAGGGCTTCATCCAGCGAGAGCGTTTCCATCGTGTGGCGATTGTCACTGGCCCACCGACCGGCCGCCCGACACCGCTATTCCAATCGGCTGGAAGGAAACTCCACGCGCTCGCCGTCGGGGCGCGTCAAGGACACCATGCCCGTCACCGCATTGATCGCCGTCACGATGCCCTCCGGGGTCTCCGTCCCGAGCGGAGGCATGGCGGCGCCCGGTAAGTCATCGCAACTGAGGGGCGGGACCTCACGTGCCTGTGCGGAGACCAGATGGCCGGCCACGTCCGGGCTCCCGCTCAATTGAGCCGGAGCGACGACGACGACCCCCGTCAGACTCTGGTCGCCGATGCGCACCACCGCCTCGTCGAGCGGCTGCGGGTCCATTCCCTCCGCGGCCACCCAGACGAGACGGCCGTCACCGAGGCGGATGCCGGCCACGTTCACGGCAGGGCCGTGAACAGAGCTTCCAGCGTCAGCCGCCCGTCGACGTTTCGGTCAATGCGCTCCATCGCCAGACGAAGCGACTCCAGTGAACGGTGGATCTCGGTCAGCGTGAGCCGGGTCGCCTGCGCGGCGAGGCGCGTCTGCGTGTCGCCGGTGACGAGACGCGGTGGAAGGTCCTGCGAGATGAGCAAAAGGTCGCGCGCCAGCAAGGCGAGGACTTCCAGGGCCGCGCGCACGGCGCCCCGATCCTTGCGGTCGGCCGCCAACGATTCCGCAAGCTTGAGCCGCCCCTCCAGATCCAGACTGAACGTTTCGGCCAGACGCTCCACCATATCCTGGCGCGCCTTCACCAGCGCCGGCTGTGCCGCTGCTTGCAGAGCCCATCCGGCGCTGCCGTTCGCCAGACGCGCCAGATCCGCCGCCTGCTCCTCCCCACGCTCACGCAGCGCTGCCACCAGCACGTCTGTGGACACCGCTTGGAATGGCATGACGCGACACCGCGACACAATCGTGGCGGGCAGGGCCGTCTCGTCACTCGCCGTGAGGATCAGGGTGAGCTGAGGCTGTGGCTCTTCCAGCGTTTTCAGGAGGGCATCCGCCGCTTGATCGGTCAGGGCCTCCGCGCCCGTAATGATGTACACCTTGTGCTTCCCCTGGAAGGGCCGCAAGGCGCCGGCATCGCGCAGTTCGCGCACCTGCTCGATGCGGATGCTCTCCTTGCCGTCGGCGGGCGCCACAACCGTGACATCGGGATGGGTGCCGGCGGCGATCTGCCGGCAGTGCAGGCAACGGCCGCAGGGAGGGTCGTCTCCCTCACAGTTAAAGGCGGCGGCCAATTGCAGGGCGAGGTGAGTCTTTCCGATGCGGTGCGGCCCGATGAACAGCAAGGCGTGCGGTAAGCGGCCCGCTTCGAGCGGCCGCTGGAGAGCCGCCACGACTCGCTCATGCCCGATAATCTGCCACATCGCAGCGCATTGTAGCGTCCGCAAACTGTTGACGTCTCCGCCTCACGGGTGATACATTCGAGGTGTTAGCAGACAGAGGGGTAGAGTGCTAACGATCCTCCGTGGAGGATAGATGATGGAGCTCACGGAACGACAGGAACGCATCCTCAAGACAATCGTCGAGGAGTACATCAGGACGGCCCGGCCCGTCGGTTCGGCCGCGGTCCTGGCAGCGGCTCCGCTTGGGGTGAGCCCGGCCACGATTCGCAACGAGATGGCGGCCCTGGCCGAGCTCGGCTACATCCAGCATCTCCACACCTCCGGTGGACGCGTCCCCACCAACGCGGGGTATCGCTACTACGTGGAGAGACTCATGGTCACGGGCGAGATGTCGCCGGTCGAGGCGATGACCATTCGGCGCGAACTCAGTGAGGCTGCCGACCTGGAGGACTGGTTGAAGCTGGCGGCGACCGTCCTGGCGCGCCGCATCCACAATGTCGGTTTGGTCGCCGCCCCGCGGCCCTCGCTGGTCCAGCTGCGCCACCTCGAGCTCATCGAACTCCAACCGTCGGTGGTCCTGGTGCTGGTCGTTCTGCGGGACGGGACCGTGTTGCAAGAGACGATGTCGCTGCTCGAGCCGTGGTCAAGTCACGATCTCAAGCACCTTGCGGAGCGTCTGGGAAATCAGTGTCAGGGAATGGATGCCCGCCAGGTGGAGACGGTCGCGGACCGGGCGGTCCCGGCAGAACGGCCGATTGTAGAGATGGTGGCCCGCCTCCTCCGGCGCGGCGAGGAGCGTGAGGCACAGGTCTACCATGCGGGGCTTGGGGACATGATTCGCCAGCCCGAGTTCATGGAGCTGCGCCACGGAGAGCCGGTGAGTGCCATGAACGAGCGCATCCGCCAGGTCGTGGAATTCCTCGATCACGCCGCCGCCGCCGCGCGGCTGTTCGCGGGCCTGCCCCCCGGCGACGTCCACGTCGTCGTGGGCGGCGACGCCGCCGGCCACCTGATGCACGACTACAGCTTTGTCCTCGGCCGCTACGGCACCGGCGGTGAGGGCGGCTTTCTCGGTGTTATCGGTCCCACCCGTATGGCGTACCCGCGGGCCGTCACGATCGTGCGCTACATGACTCATTTGATGTCCGACTTGACTCATACCTATTGAGAGAGAGCCATGACTGAGGAGACTCCCACCCAGCCCGACCAGGAATCCGCGCCCGGCGACGAGATCGAGGTCAAATGGCGTAAGAAAGAGCGGCCGCAGCGCGAAGCGCCGGCCATGGTGGAGGACGTTGCCACCCTGCGTCAGGATCTGACCCAGGCGCAGGAGCGCATCAAGGAGTTGGAGGCGCGCGTTCACCGGTCCGCCGCCGATCTCTCCAACCTGCGGAAACGGACCGAGGCGGAGCGCGAGGACATGGAGCGCTTTGCCACGATGCGTCTGGTCAGCGAGCTCCTCCCCGTCCTCGACAACTTCGAGCGTGCCTTGACCACCATTCCCGGCGACCTGGCACGGCTGACTTGGATCCACGGAATCATCCTGATCGAGCGTCATCTGCAAGCCATCCTGGAGCGTCAGGGGCTGGCACCGATCGAGGCGGCCGGCAAACCCTTCAGCCCGTACGAGCACGAGGCTATTTCGGAGAAGGAGACGGCCGACGCGGCTCCCGGAACGGTCGTACAGGAACTTCAGACGGGGTACACCATGCACGGCCGTGTCATCCGGCCCAGCCTCGTCGAGATCGCTCGGGCCCCATCCGAACAAACGCCGGAGGCCGGCGACACCGCGGCCGAGGTCACCGAGCCAAGCCAGGCAGAGGAGATCGCGAACGCTGCGGAAACGGAGAATGTCGGTCCCTAAACCGTTCGGTACAATGCACCACACACGCGACAAACGCGCCCGCTAGGATTCATTTTTTGGTCACGAAACGCGATTACTACGACATTCTTGGCCTCTCCCGATCGGCAACCGATCTCGAGATCAAGCGCGCCTTCCGAGCGCAGGCCCGCCAGTATCATCCCGACGTCAATAAGTCACCTGATGCTGAGATGCGCTTCAAAGAGATCAACGAGGCGTATGAGGTCTTGAGCGATCCGCAGAAGCGGGCGGCGTACGATCGGTACGGGCACCGGGGCACGGCCTCGGCCACCGACGGCTTCGCCGACTTCGGATTCGCCGACATCTTCGAGAGTTTCTTCGGCGGGCGGCGTCCGTCGCCGAACGCTCCGCAACGCGGCGCCGACCTGCGGTATGACATGCGCGTCACCTTCATGGAGGCCGCATTCGGCACCGAGAAGGAGATCGAAGTCCCCACATTACAGGCGTGCCGGACGTGCTCCGGGACTGGTGCCGAACCGGGTAGCGGGTCCACGACCTGCTCGCGCTGTCACGGCAGCGGAGAGATGCGCCGCGTCCAGCAATCCGTCTTCGGTCAGTTCGTGAGCGTCGTTCTGTGCGATACGTGCGGGGGCGAAGGACATCTCATCGGCACACCATGCGCCGTGTGCCACGGTCAGGGACGGGTGCGGGGCGAGAAGAAAGTGACGGTTCGGATCCCGCCCGGCGTGGATCGGGGCCAGCAGATTCGGCTGGTGGGCGAGGGAGAGATCGGCCCGAAGGGCGGCCCCCCCGGCGATCTGTATATCGTCCTCGACGTCGAGGAGCATCCCCTCTTTACGCGTGACGGGATCGACATCTACTACGAACTGCCGATCAATGTGGCCCAGGCGGCGTTGGGGGAGGACGTGACCGTCCCGACGCTGGAAGGCGACGAAGAATTGCGGGTTCCCGCCGGAACCCAGAACGGCAAGACCTTCCGATTCCGGGGCCGCGGCATTCCACGGCTGCGCGGCACCGGGCGGGGGGATTTGCACGTCGTGACCAAAGTGGAGGTCCCCACCAAGCTCACCTCCCGCCAGAAGGAGCTTTTCAAGGAGCTGGCGCAGGAGTTGGGCGGAGACGAGAGCGGCGGCTTCTTCGACAAGGTCAAAGAAGCCTTCGGCGGGTAACGCTACCCCTTGCCGGCCGTGATGCGGGGGCGCATCCGTCGGGCAACCAGCGCGCCAATCCCGCCGAGCGCGGCGATCTCGGCGCTGCGCTTGACGCGAGGATGCGTATCCAACCAGGTCGACAGGCTGTGCCGGAAGGTCAGACCTCCCTCCGTGCCCCGGACGGTGTCGTACTGACCAACCGCTCCGAAGAGATCGTTGGGGGCATCGGCAGACTTGGGCTGATTGGTCCGTTGCAGCGCATAACCGAAGCGGCGGGAAAAAGCCTCCATGAGCCCAGGAGTAAAGCGCTGCGTCCGTAACGCCATCTTCCCGGCACCGCCGACGATGATCTGAGCGGTGGGGTGCTCCGCGGCGTAAAGGATCGCTTCCGCGACGTCACCCGGCTCGTAAAGCGGTGGCACCCCCTTTGGCTTGACGCCGATCTTCGTCATCGCCTTCTCGAAGAACGGCGTATTGATCGACGCCGGCATGATTTCCGTGACGCTGACCGGGACACCATCATGCCGCAACTCGACACGCAGCGTCTGCAGGAAGCCGTGCACACCATGCTTGGACGCCGCATATGCCGAGTGGTACGGGAAGGCGACGATTGCCTCGATGGACGACACGTGGATAAGGGCGCCGCCGTTGGACAGCAGGTGCGGCAGGGCAGCATCGGCGCCGTGGACCTGCCCCAGGAGGTTGACCTCGATGACACGCCGGAACTCCCGCATCGTCGTGTCACGAAAGGTCGCATAGAGCCCGATGCCGGTGCAGTGGACCCACGTATCGAGACGTCCGCATGCGTCGACCACGGAACCGGCAAAGGACCGCAAGGCCTCGCTGTCGGCGACATCGCCGACGGCTGTCCGGATGGCGTGTCCGTCGGATTTGAGATAGGCCGCGAGTGTATCCAGCCCATGAGCATCAATGTCAAAGACATGGACCACGGCGCCACGGCGAGCGAAACGGATAGCAGTCTCGCGACCGATCCCGCTGGCGGCACCGACCACGGCGACCACCTGATCTTCGATTGGCTTCAGCTGCATGAGGTCCCTCGCCTCGAACAGCGCAAGTTCCGGACCTGGAACGCCACATGCCAGGGAGGTGCCATGAGACGCCAGGTGGGCCCCTATCGGATCTACAGCCGCGACTTCACCGGGCCGTCACCCGAAGCACCCGCGGTGGTTCTCGTTCACGGGTTCATCGTGTCCGGACGGTATATGGTGCCGTCGGCCCGTCTGCTGGCGCGCTGGTGCCGTGTCTTCGTCCCCGATCTCCCCGGCTGGGGGTACAGCGATAAACCGGCCCGCGCGCTGACCCTGCCGCACCTGGCCGACGCTCTGCACTGCTGGTCGCAGGAAGTCGGCCTTGATAAACCCGTCTACGTGGCGAATTCCTTTGGCTGCCAGATTGTCACCGAGCTCGCGGTCCGCCGACCGGACGCCGTGTCCCGCCTCGTGCTGCTGGGACCGACGATCGACGCGTACCATCGAACACTTCCCGAGCAAGGTCGGCGTCTCGCTGTCGACATGACGCGCGAGCCCCCATCTCTCTGGCCGCTCGAAGTACAGGGGCTGGCGCAGATGGGCGTGCCTCGCGCCCTGGAGACGCTGCGGGTGATGATGAATGACCGGATTGAATGCCGCCTTCCACACATCCGGCAGCCGGTGCTCGTGGCGCGGGGCAGCCAGGATGTCATCGTGCCCCTGCAATGGGCGGAGGAGGTTGCGGAGCTCCTCCCCGACAGCCGGCTCGCGGTGATTCCGGACGCGCCGCATGCCGCCAACTTCAGTGCTCCCGCACGGTTTGTGAAGACGATCCTCCGGTTCGTCAGCTGATCTTCCCCTCCTCGAAAAACGGCAGTACTGCCTGGTCGAACGCAACCGGATCGTCGTACATGGGCACGTGTCCGGCATGGGGCAGGACGACGAGGCGCGCCTGGGGAATCTCATCCCGGAGGAGGCGGCCGACGGGCAGCGGCACGAGCGTATCCTCCGCCCCCCAGATGATGAGGGTGGGCGCCTGCACCCGGCCCAGGTCCGGCCGGAGATCCTGCTGGAGAAGATCGACGGCGGCGCGGCGGAGCGTGCGCGGCCCGGCGCGGATCGCATCAAAGGCGAGCACGGGAAGAAAAGCGGGAGCCAGCCGGCGCACCGCTCGCGTGAAGGGGAGCGCATAGCCCGGCAGATACGGGCTGATCGGCACGACCGCGGCATCGACCAGAACCAGACGCTGCACCCGCTGCGGCGTGTCCACTGCCAACCGAACCGCCAGCGCGCCCCCCATGGAATGTCCCACGACGTGGGCCGGTCCGATGCCCACCGCGTCCATCCAGGAGACGATCCATGCAGACACCTCGTTAAACGGCCGCCACGGCACACGGTGACGCCGCGACCCGAAACCCGGGAGATCCAGCAGATAGAGGCGGTAGCGCTCCGCCAGCGCCGGGACAACCGGACGCCACCAGCGAGTGGAACCGGAGAGACCGTGAAGGAGCAGGACCGGCTCTCCCTCGCCCGCCACTTTGTACCGAACGCGCGCGCCGCCGACCAGTACCGTTTCCTCTCTCATGGCGATTCACGGTTCAATGGATGTGCCGACCATGCGCTGGATAGAGCTGAGCGTCGAAGTCCATCCGGAAGCCGTCGACGCGGTGGCCGCCGTGTTTCAGGACCAGGGAACCGGCGGCGTCGCCATCGAGCAACCGGTCTCGTCCCATATCGAGGGCGAGGAGCCGCCTCGCTTCCTCGGCAACCCCGTCATCAAAGCGTACCTCCCGGAGAATGCAGAGGCGCCGAACCGCGAACGGGAGATCGAACGGGCTCTCTGGCATCTGCAGGCTTTCGACCTCTCTCCCATCGGCCCGATGCAACGCCGCGTGATCGACGAAGAGGATTGGGCGCATGGGTGGAAAGAGCACTTCCATCCGCTGCGCATTGGCCGGGTGGTCATCAAGCCGAGCTGGCGCGAATGGGACGCCCAACCGGAGGATCTGGTCATCGAGCTGGACCCGGGAATGGCCTTCGGCACGGGTCTTCATCCCACGACGAAGCTGATGGTCGACGCTGTACAACAGCGGGTGAAGCCGGGCATGCGCGTGCTCGACCTCGGCACCGGCTCGGGCATTCTCGCGATGGCGGCGGCGCTGCTGGGCGCGCACGTCGTGGGGCTCGACATCAGCGATGTCGCGGTTGAGGTGGCACGCGCCAATGTCGCGGCCAATGGAATGCAGGCAGCGATCGAGATCGACGAGGGATCAATCGACGCGATCGCGGGTCAAACTTTCGACCTCATCCTCGCCAACATCATTGCCTCCGTCCTGATCGACCTCGCGCCCCAGCTGGCCGGTGCGTTGAAGCCGGGAGCAGAAGCGCTGGCCTCGGGGATCATCGAGGAGCGCCTGGCGCCGGTGGTCGATGCCTTCCAGCGCGCGGGACTCCAGGTCGTAAGTCGCAACCATGAAGAGGACTGGTGGCTCGTGGTGGCGCGCCGCTCGTGACGAGGCATCGCTTCTTCGTGCCGGCCGACAGCCTGCAGGGCGATACCGTCCGGTTCCCGTCTGAGCAGTCTCACCAGATTCGCCAGGTCTTGCGCCTCCGTCCCGGCGACACGGTAACGGCGGTCGCTGGGAGCGGGACAGAGTATGTCGTCACCCTGGAGCACGTCGGGCGCGACGTCTCGGGGAGGATCGCGGAGCGACGCCGCAATCAAGCGGAGCCGCGTCTACGGGTCACCCTGTACCAGGCTCTCCTCAAAGGCTCCCGCATGGATCTCGTGCTCCAGAAGGGGACCGAAATCGGCGTGACCGGCTTTGTCCCGGTGTTGACGGCGCGGGCAGTGCCGGCCGAGCCCAGCGCGGCCAAGCAGCGGCGATACGAGACGATCGTGCGGGAGGCGGCGGAGCAGAGCGGAAGAGGCCGTCTGCCCGAGGTCCGTGAGGCCGTCAGTCTGGGTGACGCGCTGACGATGGCGCAGGGGACGATCATTTTTCCCTGGGAAGGCGAGTACACCCGCCATTTGAGGGACGTGCCGCTCGATGAGAGCGGCGTCAGCCTGTTCATTGGGCCGGAAGGCGGCTGGACGGAGGAAGAAGTACGGCAGGCGGCAGGCGCCGGCGCTCTCGTCGTGACACTGGGGCCTCGCATTTTGCGAGCGGAGACAGCAGCCATCGTGACGTCGGCCCTGGTGCTGGCACGGGCCGGGGAGTTCGCATAAGACTCGTTGACGGTGCTCCGAACCGGTGCCTATAATCGGACGCATTTACAGAGTGTTTTTGTCCCTCAGCACCCGTGTGCTGAGGTTTTTAACGCCCGAGTTCGGGCGGTCACTGGGAGGGATCCGGATCATGAAGCGCACGTATCAGCCGAAGCGCATCCCGCGCAAGAGGGAACACGGGTTTATGGCACGCATGGCGACCAAGGGCGGCCGGCGTGTCCTCAAAGCCCGCCGTTTGAAGGGACGCTATCGCCTGACCGTCTAGGTGGGCCGACATGCTGCCCAAGCAGCATCGTCTGCTGCGAACGCGCGACTTCACGCGCGTCCGGCGCCGCGGCCGCTCTGCCGGTGACTCCCTGCTCGTGCTCTATGTGCTGCCGGTTCGATCCCCCGATCTGCGCGTGGGCTTCTCCGTGAGTAAGAGGGTGGGAAAGGCGGTCACGCGCAATCGTGTCAAGCGGGTGATGCGAGAGATCGCGAGGCGCGATCTGGGCAAGATGCGGCGAGGACAGGATCTCGTTTTCATTGCCCGCCCCGCTGCCGCGCAGGCAACGTACGCCGATCTCGACGCGTCGATGGCCCGTGCTCTCGGCAAAACGGGCGCGCTTCGGGCGGAGGAAACGCGGCATGCGTAGCGTTGTCATCGGCCTTATAGTGGTGTATCAGCGGCTCATCTCGCCGCTCCTCGGTCCCGCCTGCCGCTACGAACCGTCCTGCTCGGAGTACGCGCGGCAGGCGATCGAGAGGTACGGGGTGGCCCGCGGAGCATGGATGGGTGTCCGGCGCATCGCGCGCTGCCACCCCTTCCATCCCGGCGGCTACGATCCCGTCCCGTAAGACTGGAGTCTTCAGGTGCAAAACATTTTCGGCCCCATCATTACTCCCATGGAACTGGGCGTTGTGTGGCTCGCTCTCGCAGTGGGAAGCGCCGGCATTGGCATCATCTTGTTCACGATCTTCGTGCGCCTGGTGCTTTCCCCCCTGCAGATCGTTCAGCTCCGCAACGCGCGGGCCATGCAGCGCCTTCAGCCGCTCATCGCGGAGTTGCGCAAGAAGCACAGCGCGGACAAGCAGCGGCTCCAGGAAGCCACGATGGCTCTCTACAAGGAGCACAAGATCAACCCGGCGATGGGCTGTCTGCCCATGCTCCTGCAGATTCCCATTCTCTTTGGCCTCTTTTACGCGCTCATGCACCTCGGCTCGGCCCCGAACGGGTACCCCCACAAACCCGTCTGGGCGAAATCGGCCTGTGGCAACTTCCATCCGGCGAACTGGACTCAGTGGTGGAACCACTGCTACAGCGTCACGCACATGGCGAGCAACCCTCAGCACGTGTGGAGTCTCTTCCACGCCAACTTTCTCTGGCTGAGCCACGGGCTGGGTCAACCCGATCCGCTTTTCATCCTGCCGCTCCTGGCCGGCGTGACGCAGTGGGTCCAGTCTCGCATGATGCTCACCCGCACCGCCGATCCGCAGCAGCAGATGATGAACTCCCTGATGAACTTCATGCCGCTCATCATCATCTTCTTCGCCGCGCGCTATCCATCCGGTCTCTCCCTCTACTGGGTCACATCTACCCTCATTGGCATCCTCATTCAATACCGGATCACCGGGTGGGGTCTTCTCCCCACTCCCTGGGCGCGGAATCCCGCCGTGCCGGCACGTCCGAGTGCTAACGGCAGCGGGCCGAACGGGGGCAGTTCCAACGGCAAAGCTGCGAAAACGTCCTCAACTGGTTCTGTGACGGGTGACGACACCGATGCGACCAGCACCGTCGGCGGCACGGCACGGGCGCGCAAGAAGGTGAACCGATCCAGAGGAGGACGAAGTGGAAGGCGCGGCTGAGTACTCGGGGAAAACTGTCGACGACGCGGTCGCGCAGGCGGCGGCCGCGCTCGGCGTCCCCCGTGACGACCTCGCGTATGACGTGATCTCGCCCGGAAATCGGGGCGTATTCGGCATCGGGGCCGAAGATGCGCGCATTCGAGCGTGGCGCCGTCAACCCGAAAGCGCCCAGCAGTACGGCGAGAGCCCGGGTGCCGTCGAGATCGTCGAAGACGAGGAGATCTGGGACGAGGACGAAGAAGAGACTCCCGTCCTCCAGACCCCCCAACAGCGGGAAGCCCTTGCCGAGGAGGCACGGCAAGTGACCAATGATCTCCTCGATGCCATGAACATCGAGGCTGATGTCACCGTGCGTTCAGACGAGCAGCCGGTCGTGGTCGCCATCTCCGGCGATAATCTAGGCGTGCTCATCGGGCGGCGTGGCGACAACCTCTCCGCGCTGCAGTTCATGGTCAACCTGATCCTCTCGCGCAACCGCCGGCAGTGGCCGCGAATCGTTATCGACGTCGAGAACTATCGAGCGCGCCGCGAAGAGTCCCTCCGTACCCTGGCGGACCGCGTTGCCTACCGTGTGCGCCGCAACGGGCGTCCCTTCACCCTCGAGGCGATGCCGGCCGGCGACCGCCGCATCATCCACCTCGCGCTGCGTGACAGTGGTGACGTGGAGACGTACAGTATCGGAGAAGGTCCGGCGCGTCGCGTGGTCATCGCGCCGCGTCGCTCCCACTAGAAACGCACGGCCGTGGAGAGCGACACCATCGTCGCGGTGGTGACGCCACCAGGCGAAGGCGGCGTGGGTATCGTGCGTGCCAGCGGCCCGCTGGCGGCCTCCCTTCCGCCGCGCCTCTTCCCCACGCTCAGTGCCGGGTGGCCGTCCCATCGGCTGCGTCATGGCAGGATGCGCGATCCGGCGACCGGCCGGACCGTGGACGACGCGATGGGCTGCCTGATGCGGGCTCCCCGCAGCTACACAGGAGAAGATGTCGCCGAGTTTCATTGCCACGGCAATCCGCTCATTCTGGAGCGCGTCGTTCACCTGTGCCTCCGGGCCGGGTGCCGTCCCGCCCGGCCCGGCGAATTCACCCTGCGCGCCTTCCTCAACGGCCGCCTCGATCTCACTCAAGCCGAGGCCGTCCTGGACGTGGTGCGGGCACGCGGCAGTGCCGGTCTCGATCTGGCGATGGACGGTCTGGCCGGCAGTCTGACGCGCTTGCTCGGCCCCCTGCGCCACGAGCTGGTCGGGATCGTGGCGCATCTCGAGGCGATGGTCGACTTCGTGGAAGACGACATCCCGCCGCGAGCCGACCGAGAGACACGCCGGCATCTCAAAGACATCGCCACCCGCCTCCAGCTCATCATCGACGGAACAGAGGGCGGTATCATCCTCCGTGAAGGAGCCACTCTGGCGATCGTCGGCAGCCCAAACGTCGGGAAGTCGAGCATCATGAACGGCCTGCTGGGTCTGGAACGCTCCATCGTCACTCCGATTCCCGGCACAACCCGCGACACGGTCGAGGAGACGCTGTCGATCCGCGGCATCCCGATCCGTGCCGTCGATACCGCCGGCATGACGGAGACCGACGATGTGGTGGAAGGGATCGGCATCGAGCGGGGGCACCGGGCGCTGTCCGTGGCCGACGTCATCCTCCTCGTCCTCGATCGCTCCCGTCCCTATGCGCCCCAGGACGAGATGGCGGTGCGCGCGGCAGCGGGCGCCGAAGGGCGGCTCGTCATCGCCCTCCACAAGGCGGACCTCCCCGCCGCCGCGGACGCCGCCGACATCGTGCGGCTCCTGGCCCCGGCCGCCGTGGTCGAGAGCAGCGCAGTCGCTCCGGGAGGGTTGGACGGCCTGCGTGAAGCCCTCGCCGACGCCGTGCTGGGCGGGCATCGCGAGGCGGTCGTGGCGGGCAATGTCCGCCATGCGGACGCCCTTCGCCGGGCCCTCGCCGCCCTCCAGCTGGCCGGCGATGCTCTTGACGCCGAAACGCCCATCGATCTCGTCTCTTTCGATTTGCGTGCCGCCGCCGATGCCCTCGGCGAGATCACCGGCGACAACGTGGACGACGAGCTCCTCGACCGCATCTTCCGCGAGTTCTGCATCGGCAAATGAGCGAGCGGCAACGTCTCCGGATCCTCTTCCGCAAGGGGCGCGAAGCGCGCTTCCTGTCTCATCTCGATCTCCTTTCAACCCTGCAATACTCGCTGCGTCGGGCCGCGCTTCCCCTCGAGCTGTCGGAAGGCTTCAATCCGCGTCCGCGCATGTCGCTCGCCGCCCCACTCGGCGTCGGCCACATCGGGGAGCGCGAGATTCTCGAGATCACCCTGCGTGATCGTGTCGAGCAGGCCGGCGTCAGAGAACTCCTGCAGCGCTCGGTTCCCGACGGCATTACCATCCTCGAGGTCGAGGAGATGCCGGCCGGCCGGCATCCGGCAGCTGCCGAGTTGCGCAGTGCCCGGTTCCGCATCCGATGCGGACTCGTTCCTGGTCTGGAGCAGCGTCTGCGCGACCTGATGTCGCGCCAAACGATCGAGATCGAAGAGGATCACGGGGGTCGGATCCGCCGCCGCGACATCCGTCCCCTGATTCTGTCAGCATCCGTCGACGGTGAGGACCTTCACGTCGAGTTAGCGCTGGGCTCGGCCGGAGGAGTCCGTCCCGAACACGTCCTGCGCGCGGTAGGCATAGACCCCCCGACCGTGCTGATCACACGCGAACGCCTCGTGCTGAACGGATGAGGCAGTCCGGGGGCAGGGGTCGCAGACGGCACCGCGACCGGAGAAGACGCCTCGGCAAGAGACTTGCACAGAGATTTCCGCAATCACTGAGACGGAGGCCGGCATGAGCAACGCCCCAAGTCAAGAAAACGTCACGAGAGACGAGTTGGTCCAGGGACTACAAGAAGACCTCGCCCGTGAGTACAAGGCGATCATCCAGTACGTCATCTTCAGCCAGGTGCTGGATCGCGCCAAATACATGTCCATTGCCGAGCAGCTGGAAGTGCATGCGCACCAGGAACTGGACCACGCCCTCAAGATCGCGCGGCAGCTCGACTATTTCGGCGCTTATCCCACCCACCAGCCACAGGACATCTGGACGTCGGAAAGCAACGAGGACATGCTGTGGTTCGACCTGAAAGCGGAAGATTTCACGATCGAGAACTATCGGGGCCGGATACGCCAGGCACAGGCGCTCGGCGAATTTGCGCTGGCCGAAACACTGCAGGAGATTATCACGCAAGAACAGGATCACCAGATCGACCTGGCGACGGCGCTGGGTGTGGTGCCCGATGACCAGCAGCGCCAGGGGCAGGGACCGCAGCTACCGGGCGGCGGGCGAGAGGGGTAGCGGCAACGCGGCGATCAGTGTCCGCAGCCGCAAGCTCCGCCGCAGCAACCGCCGGTGCGGGCCTGCTCCGCCGTCATCTGATCGTCGTATCCGCCGACGGTGCCAAAGGAGGACACGAGGCGCTGCACATTGTCACCCGAGCAGTGCCGGCAACTGACCTCATCGGCGACCGCCAGGTTGCGGACGAGCGCGTCGAAGCGTGTGTCGCAGTCGGAGCAATGGTATTCGTAGAGGGGCATCGGATTCCTCCAGGCACGATTGTACGCCAGATCGCGCTGGTAAAATGACCGGATGACACGTGGCCTGACCGAGACGCTTCGATCCCGACTTACCAGACTACGCTCTCGTCCCCTATCTGACCCCCCTTCCCCGGCGCCGGCACCGGTGGCTCTGCCCCGAAGCCTGGGCAGCGAAGCACGCGTGGAGGCCTTTCAGCAGGCGATCGATCTCCGGTTCCATAATCCGGAGATCTTGCGCGAGGCGCTCACGCACCGCTCCTACCTCAACGAGATCGAGCAGGCGTGGCCATCGAACGAGCGGCTGGAATTTCTCGGCGATGCGGTACTCGGGATTGTCAGCGCCAAATTCCTCTTTCATCGCTTCCCGGAAGGGGACGAAGGGAACCTGACGAATCTGCGCTCCGCCCTGGTGCGTACGGAATCATTGGCTCGCTACGCCCAGGCGATCAACCTGGGTGAGTACCTTCTCCTGGGCCGGGGGGAAGAGATGAGCAAGGGGCGGCAGCGCACGGGCGGCCTTGCCTGTGCCTTCGAAGCGGTCCTGGCTGCCATTTACGAGGATCAGGGCTATGAGACCGCGGAACGCTTCGCCCTCGGGTTCATCGAGCCTGAGCTGGAGCACGTCGTCGCCACCCGCACCCACCGCAACGCGAAATCGGTCTTGCAGGAATTGGTGCAGGGCACATGGCAGCAGACGCCGACCTACCACGTCCTCGAGGAGTCGGGCCCGGACCACGCCAAGTCATTCAGGGTCGAAGTGCGGGTCGGACCGCGGGTCCTGGGCCGGGGCACCGAACGCAGCAAGCGCGCTGCCGAGCAAGCCGCCGCCGAGCAGGCCCTGGCGCAGCTCCAGCAGGGCGAGCGGGCCTCCGGGTAGCGAAAGGCGGGCGAGACGCGCCCGGATCTCGCCCGTTGCGCGTCGTCATGCTATCGCACGCCCGGCAGGGAGTGGTGGCCGACGTGACGGCGCCGGTCGGGTTTACTTGTGGCCGTGGGGCTTGGGGGTCGCGGTCGGCAACGGCGTCTTCGTCGGAGGGATAGCCGTCGCGGTCGGAGTGGACGTCGACGTCGGACGCGGCGTGGTGGTCGGACTGGCGGCCGAGGTTGCCGTTGGGCTCACGCCGGCCAGAGCCGCCAGGTGCTGCTGGAATCCAAGACCGAAATTGGTGGGCGTGCCGGTGTAGTCCGAAATGAGGGCCGGTCCGCTCGAGCAGTTCCAGGTATCCCACGTCCAGCCGAGATAGCTGATTCCGTGGCTATCCATCCACGACATCAACGGATCGATGTAGCCGTCGGCGCAGTCGTTCTCCCCGATCTCGCCGGTGATGACCGGAACCTTCTGCGCGACCGGCGCGACCTGATTGTTCCAGCAGGTCGACGTGTTGCAGACGTTGAAGTTGTAGGAGTGCCAGGAGGCGGCGAGGTTGTTCAGCGGATCGGAGGGCTCGTAGCTGAGCCACTGACTGAGACTGTTGGAGTATTCCACGCCGCCCAGCATGATGATGTTCTTGGCGCCGGTCGCCCGGACGGTGTTCACCAGCTCCTGCATGCCGGCCGCCGGGAAGGAGACGCCGGGACAGGTGCCGCCGTTCAGCCAGCACGTCCAGGCAGCAGTGGTGTCTTGATTGGAGTCAGGATACGGCTCGTTGTACAGGTCGAAGATCACCGAACTGTTGCCGGCAAACGTCGTGGCGACCGACTGCCAGAAGGCGGGCGCGTGGTCCTGATCGGGCATCGGCTCCTGACCGGTCGCCTGCGTCGTGCCCGGCGCATTCCAGTGCAGATCGAGAATGACCGCCATGCCGTACTGGTTGAGCAGATTGACGTAGTTGACGATGGCTTGCTGGTAATTGGACCCAGAGTAGGCGGCCGGGGCGCCGTTGATGCCCAGCCAGCAGTCCTCGTTGAGAGGGACGCGCACCGCGTTCACATGCCAGGACGCGATGGCCTGCACCGAGGTCGCGTCGTTGGGACCATCGAAGATGCCCCAGCCTTGAATACAGGCGTATTCCGTCCCGGAGCGATCAACGCCGAGCAAGCGCACCGGCTGTCCGCTCCCGTTCACGATCTGATTACCCTGGACGGTGAGTCCGGTGACGGCAGCGGCCGCCTGAGCACTATGCCCGGTGCGCAGAGAACTGATCATGGCTACGGTGACCATCATCACAATGGACACGCCCGACACAACACGACGTATCATCATCCCTTGCCCTATCCCCATCGTGTCTCCGTCCCGGCGACGGAGACTCATCTTGCCACTCTAGACAGGCAGTTGGGCGGCACGCAAGGTCGGTGGCCCCGGGCATGATGAGGCCCTTCGTCCTTTAGACCGAACGAAGGGCCTCAGCGTGCTGGCGGCCGGTTACGTCTTTAGAGGCCGGCAATAGGCGTCACGATATCCCTGATCGGTATGCCCGCACTGGCCGCTGTCGATGCCAGGGACGATACATCGTGCGACATCGTCTGGACATCCGACGCGTTGTAATTGCCGTGCCTCAGGCTGCTACCGGCGCGCTGGGCGATGCTCAGCAGCTTCTGCACCGGCGCAATGATGGCATGCAACGTTTTGCTGTTGCTCTTCTTTGCGATGTTGTATGCCACCTGCAACTCGTGTGCGGCGAAAAGCGTCGCGATGCCGGCTTTGATGATGTTGCTGACGCGGTGCTTCGCTCCCTTCTTGAAGCCGCCCTGCTGCCAGACGCGGATCACCCAGTGATGAAAGGCGTAGAACGCGGCACCCGTATGCAGAAGGAACCGCGTCTTATCGAGGAAGTGCGGGTGGTCCATGACCACGGCGGCGTGCGCGCGCGGGATTGATGCCGCCGACGCGCCGGTCGCGGGGGTGACGGCGGTCAAAACACCGACAATGAGCAGTAAGGCGAGAAGCTGTCGTTTGATCATCGATCTCCCTCCGAATTGACGAGTTGACGGAAACGGCCCTATACGCAAGTCCGGTGTGCACGGAACGTGCCGGGGTCATTACTTCCTTTCAACAGCGGCAATATCTGTCGCGACTCGACGTGCCAGGGTCAGTACTATGACACCCTGAATGCAGCGTGTCGCGTGACCATGCCGCCGCGCCACCACACCTTTAGATGGTAGCTGTACACGCCGCGTAGGGGGTGGGCGCCCAGCTCGATGGGGTACTGAGCCGTGCTATGCGGGAGAGTCGTACCGATGGCTAATGCGCGCGAGAGGATCGGGTTCTTGTGGCGCGGCCCCCAGACCCAGAGGTATCCCCACCCGTGCAGCATCATGGTGCCGGAGTTGTGAATGTAGGCGATGACATAGGTGCTCGCCGTCCGGCGCTGAACGCTCAGTCCCCGCAGACGAAACGCGCGATGCTCCGCGCCGGGGACCGTGATGACCACGAAGTCCGCCAGACGGGTCTGCACCGTCACGGCAAAGTCACGTCCCCGTGCCGTGTCCTGCGAGGGCGTAAAGGCGGTCAGGGCCGCGACATACTGACCCGGACGGGCGCTCGCGGGGACCGTGACCGTGAAAGGAACGACCTCGCCGCGATCGGGATGAAGCGTCACCCTGGTCATCGCGAGGTGTATCCAGCGCCCGGCATGTCGCCGCGGCTGCGAGGCGAGTCGGGCTGTGACGCCGCCATACACACCGGTCGCCGCGTCCACCGGCACGATCCGAATCTCTCCGGTCCGGTGCGATGGATTCCCCACCAGGGCGTAGAGCTGGGTGGTGGTGCCGGCTGCCGCCGTGAACCGAAAGTATCCGGGTCCGGGCAGGAGATTGCCGGCGGCGTCAGAGGGCCGGAGGCTCACCGGCAAACCGGTCGCGCCGGCCGCGTTCACAATGCCGGCTGCGGCCGGGACGAGCCATGCCGCACCGATCAGAAGAGCGGCCAGCGGCCGGCAGAAGAACCGTGTGGTGCGCACGAGAATCCTTTCCTGAGGGAGAGGGGAGTCGCCGCCGCACGGACGGCGACTCCCGAACGAACTACGGACCGGAGTTGACGGTGATGGTGATGGTGGAGTGGTAGGTCGTGGCGAGCGCGTTGCCGGGAATGGCGAGCTCCAGCTGACCGGTGCCGATCGTGCCGGGTGTCACGGTGTACGAGCCGATACCGCTCAGGGCGGCGGCGGAGAGAACTTTCACCGCAGACCCCGGGGTGGTGCCGGAACCAGTGTCGATCGCCGTGTTGCTGCTGATCGAATCACTTGGCGCGCCGGTACAGAGCGAACCGCTCGCGCAGACCGCGGACGGCGGCGCGATGCTCAATGAATTCCACGGGAGGGTGGTCAGGCCTGTCTTGCAGCCGGCATCCGTGCCAACCGTACAGGTGAACTGCGTCGCCTGGAACGTGACGTTCCAGCCGAGCCCGGTTCCGGTCGCATCGGTCACCGTGTAGGTGCCGAGGGTCGTGTCGGCGGTCTGGTTCGAGCCGGTCAGCGTCGCGCTGAATGTGCCGGGAGATCCCCCCGTCACGCCGAGGGTGCCCCCGGTCAGCGCGACCTGCGTCGCCCCACCCGCCGCGTGAGCGACGCCGCCGAGCGACACGGCGCCAAGGCCCAGGAACGCTGCAGCGGCGAGGATGCGAGTTGTCTTGAACATTCTGGTCCTTTCTAGGCCCCCGGGAAGGGGCGGTCCTTTCTGGTAGTCCGCGGGCCCGGCATGCGGTGCAGCCGGCCGCTTTGCTCAATGTGGCGTCGCGACGCCTGGCGCCGGTGTCGGGCCGTCAGTGGTTGTCCACTGACCCCTCTCACGTCAAGCGCCCGATCACTCCTCCTTTCCTTGTTCCGGGAACCGGGAGTCATCGGGCGCGATTTGACGGGAGGTTCGTGTCATTTCGGCAACCCGGCTAACTCCCTGGAGTCCCGTGGCTTTGCGTCCCCGCCTCACGACGGGTTTGCCTTTGTCGGTTGTCTCGCTTGCTACCGCTCTCTCGAGTGGAGAAGCACCACGAGTAAAGCGGAAAGTGTGTTACATGACTATGGTCCTTCGGACCGTGCAGGCGCTGGTCTTTTGTCCTGCGAGCGGGCGACGCTCCGGCATCTCCTCCGCGGACCATCGCGCGCGGAGGACCGAGCAGCTAGGTGGTGGTGTCCAGGCGCGACGGGTTCTCGACCCCGATGAGCCGATTCCACAGCCAGTAGGGCGTGGCCGACTTCGGGACGTACCAGTTGTCGGACCCGGCCGTCATATTGCCCATGGCCGTGAACTCAACCGGATGAGCCTGGTGAAGATCGAGGTACGTGGCGCCCTGCTCGAGGCGGCTGCCCACGGGCATGATCGGGATCTTCTTCAGGTCGTCATCCTCCATGCCCTGTAGTTTGTCGTGCGCCCCTTTGACGTCATAGGCGTTACGCGGACCCTTCTCCGGATGCGGGCCTTGCAATCCATAGTTCTCACCGGCGAGGAAGTCCGGATTGAGATCCTGCCAGAAAGGGTGATCGCCGGTGCTCGGCTGCACCGGCTCGTCTGTCATGTCCACGTTCGGCATATCGGTATCGGACATTGTGATCTCCTCATTCCCGGATGCCGAAAGTCGTGCAGGATATATGCCCCACCAGGACCTCTGGCGGGCGCGGCAGAGTGAAGGTGGCACAGTAAAGGGAGATTCCGATGCATTGCCCGCGATTGGCGCGGCCCACCCGCCGCGCTCTGCTCCTCCTGGCGACGCTGCTCGCGCCCGCTATGGCGCCGACTTCCACGTCGCCCTCCCTTGCCGCCGGCGCGCTGCAGGTGCTGGCAGTCCCGGGAGGACAGCCGGACGACATTGCCGTCGATACCTCGGGCCGGCTCGTCTGGGGAAACCTGGCGCGGGGAACGATCGAGCGCCTCCAGGGTGGGCGCGTGTTCACCATCGCGCGCGGCCTCTCGGTGCCGGAAGGCGTCATTCCGCGCCGTCACGATCTGGTGGTGGCGGAGCAGGGCCTGGACCGTGTCGTCAGTCTTCACGGGCGAAAAGTGCAAGTCCTGGTCGCGCTGGTTCCCGTCTCCGGCCAGGAGGGGGTTGACGGCATTGGCCGCGACCCGCGGACCGGTGACCTTCTCATTCCCGATTCGCCGCGCGGCACCGTTATCCGGACCGCAGCGAACGGACTCCGTTCCAGCATCATCGCCCGCAACCTGGGGCGTCCCGTGGATGCCGCCGTCGATCGGCGCGGAGATGTTCTCGTGCCGGACGAGCATCTCGGAACGCTCGTTGTCATTCCTCCGCGCGGCCGGATCAGATATCGAGGCTCGTTCTCAACGCCGGATGACGTCGCGGTCTCGAGTAACGGCGTTATCTGGGTCACGTCTCTTGGTGATGGCGGGCTGTGGCGTCTAACCAATGCCGGCACCACCCGTGTCCTGGGCGGCCTCGCCAACCCGCAGGGGCTCACGCTCGACAGATGCGGTGATCCGATCATCGTCGAGCAGAACACCGCTCGCATCGTCCGTCTCCTCTTGACCGGGCGGTCGGCTCACTGCCCGTATTGACGCCGGGTTGCCGCGACCTGCCGGGTGCGCCCAGGATATAGGGTCCACTCGGCGCGAAAATAGGGCCCCTACCCTATTCACCTGCCTTTGTCGGCACCGGCACACTTAAGGTAGCCCCACCGTGAAGCATGCAGCGTTCATACGGAGTCATCCTGGTGTCCGACGTCACTCACATCACCGTTCTGGTTGCCGACGACCATCCTCTCGTGCGAGAAACGGTCCGCACCCTTCTCGCCGAGATGGGCATCACGGTCATCGGCGAAGCGGTGGATGGAATCGAGGCCAACGAACTGGCCGCCGAGCTGCATCCCCGCGTGGCGATTCTGGACGTCGCGATGCCACGAATGGGGGGACTGGAAGCGGCGAAACGGATCCGCAGAACCGAACCCGAGACACGGCTGATCATGCTGTCGGTGTACGACGAGCCGCAGTGCATCGCCCGGGCGGAGCAAGCGGGCGCCTGCGCGTACGTCGTCAAGAGACGGCTCGCCACCGATCTCGTGCCGGCCGTCCACGCCGCCTGTGCGGCGTAGCCGGTTCTCGAGTCTAGGAGGCGTCGAGCTCCGGCAGTGGCGCCGCGACCGCCGGTGCCGCCAGGCGGAACACCAGATGGTCGCCGATCAGGAAGTTCGCCACGGCCGCCACGCCGATGCCCAGGGCCGAGGACGGCAGCGGCGGCAGAACCTGGTGTGCCAGCAGGAAAATCGTGAGGTTCAGGCCGGTCGTACCGGCGATCGCCATGTGGAATAGCACCCAGCGGCGGGGCCAGGAAGCCCCCTCCCACCGATCGTGCCAGGTCAGAGTCGAGTTGAGCCCGAAGCTGGCTTGAGCCGACACGAACAGCGCCAACAACTCCGCGACCAGCCAGTGCAGGCCGTGCGTCGTGAAAAAGCCCAGCAGGGCCAGCTGAACGACCGCGGAGGCACCACCGGCGCAGACGAAGCGGAGGGGACGCGGAAGGACATGGCGTAGCCGGCTCACGAGGAACGACCCTCGCCTATCAGGACACGGGAGGCAGGAGAAAAAGTCACGTATAGAGACTATCAGGAATCGAGAGAGACGGAAGTAGGTCGAACGGACAATACCATGGAAACGTTTGTGCCATGTCCCTGCCCTCCGACTTCGTCCTCCGTCACACGCGGCTCCAGCCGGTCCGCAATCTGCCGTCGATCCGTCTGTACCAGGCGGACAAGGTCATGGAAACCTGGGAAGCGTTGCAGACGGCGACGCATAACGACGATGCCCCGCCGCCCTTCTGGGCGTTTGTCTGGCCGGGGGGAGCGGCGCTGGCTCGATACGTCACCGATCATCCTCAAGAGATTCGAGGCAAAAGCGTCCTCGACGTCGCGGCCGGCTCCGGACTGGCGGCCATCGCCGCGTCGCGCGCCGGCGCCGCGTCCGTGGAGGCCGCCGATACCGATCCGTTCTGCGCCGACGTCATCGCTCTCAACGCGCGCGCCAATGGCGTCCACATTCCCGTGACGATCCGTGATCCCCTGGTCGACACACCCCACGGCCGCGACGTCATCCTGGCGGGCGACGTCTTTTATGAACAGCCGATGGCATCGCGCATGGCCGTCTGGCTCCGGGCGGCAGCGTCCCGGGGCGCGCGGGTGCTGATGGGCGATCCCGGCCGCGCCTATCGCCCGGCCGGATTGGTCCACCTCGCCGACTACGACATCCGCACCGTGCCGGGGCTCGAGGAGCGCGAGCTCAGACGGACCGGAGTCTACACCTTTGCCGGCGGCTAATTGATACCGGGAAGGGCCGGCACGCCCGGCACCAGGGTGTGTGCCGATACGTAGAGCAGCAGGAGGTTCAGCACGAGGATGACGCCGGCCACGATGCCGGCGATCCACGTCGTCGCCGTGTGGTTGACCAGATTTCCCATCAGGTCGCGACGCCGCGTGAAGTAGATGAGCGCAATGATCGGGAGCGGCAGAACCATGCTGAGAATGACCTGGCTCCAGAAGAGGCTCTGCGTGGGGTTGAGCCCAGCCCAGACGATCACGATCGTCGGAATCATCGTGAGAATCCGGCGGAGCCAGAGGGGGATGGTGAAACCCACGAACCCTTGCATGATGATCTGGCCGGCCATGGTCCCAACGGCAGAGCTGGAGAGGCCGGAGGCCAGTAAAGAGATGGCGAAGACGATGCCGGCAGCGGGGCCGAGAAGCGGAGTCAGCGTATGGAAGGCCGAGGGGATGTCGGCAATGCGCGTCAAATGATGCTGATAGAACGTCGCCGCCGCCATGTACAGCATCGACATGTTGATCAATCCGGCCAGGCCGAGGGCGATCAGAATCTCCGGGATGGTGAAGTGGAAGATCCGCCTGGCCTCCTGCTCGGTCCGAGGAATGATGCGGTTCTGCGTGAGAGCCGAGTGGAGGTACACGACGTGGGGCATGACGGTGGCGCCGATGATGCCGACAACCGGGATGACGCTGCTGCCTCCCAGATAGGGCACCACGCTGTGATAAGCCACCAGGCCCAGGTTAGGCCGCGAGAAGAACGTCTCGATGACGTAGCTGGCGGCGATCACGCCGACCATGGCGCTGATGATGGCTTCGATGGGACGGACGCCGTAGCGCTGCAGCATCAAGATCCCGTACGTGGCAATCGCCGTGATGATGACGCCGATGCGCAAATCGATGTGGAACAGCAGATTCAAGCCGAGCGTGGCTCCCAGGAACTCGGCCAGGTCGGTGGCCATGGCAGCGACCTCGGAGAAGGCCCACATCGGGTAAACAAGCCCTTTCGAGAAGTGCTCGCCGACCAGCTCCGCCAGATTCCGGCCGGTGGCGATCCCCAGCTTGGCGGAGAGCGTCTGAATCAACATCGCCATCAGGTTGGCCATGACGATGGCCCAGAGCAGGCGATAGCCGAACTGGCTGCCGCCCTGGATATTGGTGGCAAAGTTCCCCGGATCGATATAGGCGACCGAGGCGATGAACGCGGGACCGAAGAAGGGCAGGAGGCGCAGCAGGCCGGGGCCGCCTCCGCTCAGCGCCACGTGCGCCGCGGCGTTGAGCGCTACATCTTCCGGGGCGAGATCACTGATACTGGCCGGTTCGAGCGAGCGATACGCACGCGCGCTCATGCCGGCAGATCGCTCTCGCTGTGCTGAACAAGAACCCGCTCCGCCAGCCCTTCGCCGATGGCGTGACGGAGTGAGCCGTCCGAGCCCTCCACCTCGACGGTGACCACCCCACCGAATGGAGCGATCGCGACGACACGAACCAGTGCGTCCAGGGTCAAGCCGAGGGAGGCGAGATATTGCAGAACCGCCTCATCTTGCTGCTCGATCCGCGCGATCCGGCCGGTCACGCCGGCCGGCATGTCGGTCAGGCGACACAGGTCCCGCACCGGCATGATGCCCTCACGCGACGGGATAGGATCGCCGTGTGGATCGACGGTGGGATAGCCGAGCTTGGCGGCGATCCGCTCCTCCAACTCCTCCGAGATGACGTGCTCCAGCCGCTCGGCCTCGCCGTGCACCTGGTCCCACGGCACGTCCAGCAGTTCGCTGAGAAACAACTCGATGAGGCGGTGGTGCCGCAGCATCTCGAGGGCAACCGCCAGGCCACGCGGCGTCAGCTCGACGCCCCGATACGGGGTATGCATGACCAGGGGGCCATCCTCGTCCTCGGCGAGACGCCGGATCATCGCCGTCACCGAGGGGGGCTTGACACCAAGCCGCTCCGCCAGCAACTGGGTGGTGGCACGGCCGCTCCCCTCCTGGAGGAGGTAAATCTGTTTCAGATAGTCCTGTTCGGCCGTCGAGCGCATGAGTGTCTCAGTCAAGAATTAGTCTCGTCTAAATTATAAGTAGGGAGAACGAGAAAATCAAGGGGAGAGCAGAGCCGAGGGATGTGGGCTCGTCTCAGTTCCCTTCTATACTGAGATCGCTTCTTGTGGTGGGAGGGACATCATGACTGTGACTCGCACGGCGCCGTACGGGACCTGGCGCTCCCCGATTTCGTCGGATCTCATCGTCTCTGAGGCCGTCAGTCTTACCGCGATCGTGCTGGATGGTGACGATACGTACTGGATCGAGTCTCGCCCCTCCGAGGGGGGCCGTTCGGTTCTTGTCCGCCGCCACGCCAACGGCGAGGTGTCTGATGTCACCCCACCGGGATACAACGTGCGGACGCGCGTCCACGAGTACGGGGGCGGAGCCTATACGGTCTCGCGCGGCATCGTCTACTTCTCGAACTTCGACGACAACCGCCTTTATCGGCAGGCACCGGGCTCCGAGCCGGAGCCGATCACGGCGGAGAGCGCCTATCGTTACGCCGATCTTGTCGTGGACGAGGCGCGGCAGCGCGTCCTCTGTGTTCGCGAGGACCACAGCCATCCGGATTCCGAGGCGGACAATACCATCGTCGCCGTCAATCTAGACGGCAGCGAGCGGGTGCTGATTTCCGGCAACAACTTCTACTCCAACCCGCGTCTCAGCCCCGACGGCGCCACTCTCGCCTACCTCACCTGGAACCACCCCAACATGCCCTGGGATGGAACCGAGCTGTGGACGGCCTCCGTGGCCGGCGACGGATCGCCGGCGAATGCCCGCCGCGTGGCCGGCGGCACCGGCGAGTCGATCTTCCAGCCGGAATGGTCACCCGTCGGCCACCTGGTGTTCGCGTCCGACCGGACCGGCTGGTGGAATCTGTACCGACTGACGGACGGCGAGATCGAGGCTCTCCATCCCATGGACGCCGAGTTTGGGGCGCCGCAGTGGGTCTTCGGCATGACCACCTATGCCTTTGCCGACAGGAACACGGTCGTCGGCTCGCTGTCCCGGCACGGGACCAACAGTCTGTACACCCTGAACCTCGACAGCGGGAGTTTTCGGATGATCGACGTCCCCTACACGTCGATCGGCGGTGTTGTCGCTCAACCGGGGCGCGCGGTCGTTCTCGCCGGCTCCCCGACCGAGCCGTTGTCCATCGTGCAGATTGATCTCCCCAGCCAGTCCGTCCAGGTGTTGCGCCGCTCGACCGGGCTCTCCGTGCCCACGGAGTATCTCTCCCCACCGCAGGCCATCGAGTTTCCCACCGAGAACGGGCTCACGGCGCATGCGCTGTACTATCCTCCCCACAACCCCGACTACCGCGCCCCCGCCGGCGAGTTGCCTCCGCTCATCGTCAGTGTCCATGGCGGACCCACCGGGTCGGCATCCAGCACACTGAACTTGAGCACGCAGTTCTGGACCAGCCGCGGCTTCGGCGTGATCGACGTCAACTACGGCGGCAGCACGGGGTACGGACGTGAGTACCGTGACCGGCTGAAGGGGCAGTGGGGCGTGGTGGACGTGGACGATGCCGTCAACGCTGCCCGCTACCTCGTCGAGCGCGGTGTGGCCGATCCGGACCGCCTGATTATTCACGGCGGCAGTGCCGGCGGCTATACCACGCTGGCCGCTCTCGCCTTCCGCGACGCGTTCGCGGCCGGCACCAGCTACTTCGGGATTGCCGACCTCGATCCGTTCGTGGACGACACCCACAAGTTCGAGTCGCGCTATACCGATGGCCTGGTCGGTCCCTATCCCGAGGCGAAGGAGCTCTACCGCGAACGGTCGCCGATCAATTACATCGATCAGGTGACCAGTCCGGTCCTGCTCTTCCAGGGTCTGGACGATAAGGTTGTACCGCCGAATCAGGCGGAGATCATGGCGCACGGTCTGCGGGCCCGCGGCACTCCTTTCGCCTACATCGCCTACGAGGGAGAGGGGCACGGCTTCCGAAGGGCCGAGAACATCAAGCGCACCCTCGACGGGGAGCTCTCGTTCTACGCCCAGGTCTTCAACCTTCCATTGCAGGAAGAGATCGAGGCCATCGAGCTCGAGAACGCTCCCACTCCGGCCGGCTGACGTGCTCGCCGGTCTGATCCGGCTGCTGGGAGGCGAGGTCTGGCGGCGGCGTGACCTGCGCCTGCTGTTCACCGCCACCTTCCTCTCCTTTCTCGCGGCCTCCATCACCTTCCCCCTGCGCATGCTCTACGCGCAGGCGCACCACGCCTCGCCCACGCAGCTGGGCATTCTGGCGGCTGCCTTCATGGTCGGCGCCCTGGTGGCGCAGCTGCCGATGGGCTGGTTGGTGGATCACTGGGGACGCGTGCCGGTCTTTCTTCTCGGGCTGATTACCCACCCACTGATCACTCTGCTCTACATCCCGCTCTACCATCCCAACGAGCTGATCGTGCTGCGGCTGCTGGAAGGCATGACGGTCGCCGCCTTCCAGCCCTCGACCAGCGCTTATATCGCCGACGTCACCTCCGAGGAACATCGCTCCGAGGCGTACGGGGCTCTCGGCGCCACCCTCAACGGCGGCTTGCTGCTCGGTCCGCTGTTCGGCGGCGTGATCGCTCAGCACTTCGGCTTCGTGACGGCTTTCGTCATCAGTGTCGGGGTGGAAGCGCTCGCCATTCCGCTGGTCATCACCAGCGTCCACGAGCCGGCGACCCACCAGGCGAGTCGCCACGAGGAGCGTGCGCCGTTGCGCGCTCTCTTCAGCATGGTCCTGATCGCGGTCTACGCCTCATTTCTCGCGGTGCAGGTGGCCTTTGGAGTGCTCGGCGCGCTCTGGGCCATCTGGGTGCATGACCTGGGCGGATCCTACACATACATCGGAGTCACGTTCAGCGTCTTTGCCTTGCCCCAGATCTTCCTTGGCGCCGGTGCCGGGCGCATCGCCGACCGTTTCGGCCGGGCGCCGTTCCTGCTCGTCTCCGGCCTCGCCGCCGGCTGCATCTATGCCGCCTACGGCTTCATGCACAATCTCATTGCCATCGCGGTGGTTGGGGTCATCGAGGGCATCGTCATCATCTTCCAGCAGCCCGTCGCCCAGGGTCTGCTGGCCGACGCCTCACCGGTCCAGGCTCGGGGCCGCGTGCAGGGAGTTGCCGGCTTTGTGGGCTCTATCGGCGGCGCCATTGCCTCGTTCCTGGCGCTGCCGCTCTACCATCAGAACCATCCCGTTCCCTTCGTCGGGGCCGGCATCGTCATGATTCTCGGCTCCTCCGTCGCCGCGTACGGCGCCTTTCGCTGGCGCCGGCGGCTGCTCGGCTCCCCGGTCAAGCCGTACGAACAGCCGGCCTGAACGGAGATGGAGCGCATCGCCATCCTCCACTTCACGGCGCCGCCGGCGATCGGCGGTGTAGAGAGCGTGCTCGCCGCGCAGGCAATAGCCCTCCGCGGCGCGGGCATTCCGGTCCGCATCATCGCGGCAGAACAGACGAACCTCCCCGATGTCGAGCGCGTCGTCATCCCGGATCTGCATCCGTCCCGCGCGGCAGAGCCCGCCGATCTCGATCGTCTCCTCCGGGAAGCCTTGACGGGATGCACAGCCTGCTGGGTCCACAATGCCTTCACCGTCTATCTCCATCCACCCCTGACGGCGGCCCTGTGCCGCCTCGCCGCGGAGGTGCCGATCCGATGGGTCGCCTGGTGCGAGGACGTCAGCGCCGCCAGCGCCTTCTGGTCCGGCGAAGCGCCGCTGCTCCCCCGGCGGCTTCGACATGTCGCCATCTCGGACCAGCGGCGGCGTGATCTCGCCCGGCACCATGGCGTTCCGGAGCACGAGGTGACAGTCATTTCCCCTCCCCTCAGTTCGCCCTGGCCGGCGCTTGGCGCCGATGCCCGATCGATTCTCGGCGGCGCGGGATGGGCACCGGGTGAGCCGCTGATCGTCATCCCATCCAAGCTCCTGCCGCACAAAAACCTGCCATACGCGGTGCGTGCCGTGGCGGGCCTCTTAGCGGACGACTTCACGCCCACCCTCATCATCACCGGAGCGGCCTCGCCACACGAAGAGGATGTCTCGGCGTGCCTGGCCGGCGAACTCCACGGGCTTGCCGCTTCGCTTCAGGTGCCGCTTGGTATCCCGGGTACCCGGAGCGCGCTCACCCGCCACGCCATGCACGATCTGCTGCTGGCCGCCGATGTCGCCTTCTTGCCCTCTCTCGAAGAGGGATTCGGTCTTCCCATTCTGGAGGCCCTGGCCCTGCGCGTTCCGCTGGTGTGCTCGGACATCCCGGTCTTTCATGATGTCGCGGGAGACTCGGCCCTCTTTGCCGATCCCATGCGGCCGGACGACGGGACACGCGTGCTGGCGCAGGCGCTCAACAGCGCCGCGGCGCGGCGCCGCCGGCAGATACTGGCATCGGCCGGCCGATTCGCCCGTGAGGTTGTCGCCCTGGCGCGAGAAGGATCGGTCGCATTCCGTGGACAGGGGGAGTAGTCTGAGGTACCGGCCGTTGTTCCGGCCGGAAGAGGAGCAAAGAATGCAGCGCCACATCGAACTGGCGACCGGCCTTTTGGCGACGGCGCTCGGTCTGATCTGGCTCGTGGCCGAGGTGAGTGCCCTGCAGTCGCTCTGGCTCACCATGTCGGGAGCGTTTCCGCCGTCGCATTACATTGCACAGCCAATCAGCGTGAACGGCTCCGGCCCCTATTTCGCCGGCAGCGCCCTCGCCATCATCGCGGTCGCGGTCGGTGCGTACGTTCACACCCTGCGCCGTCACCGTCTCGGGGTACCCCTTCTCTGGCTCGGAGCCTGCGCGTCGACTGCGCTCGTGCTCGTCTATTTCGTGGAGCCGTGGACCGTGATTGATTTGCCGTTCATCTCCATACTGCAAGCACCTGAGTACGCCTGGATGGTGCCCACGATTGTTCTCTCGCTGTTCCTGGCCTGGACGGCAGCCATTGCCGCCCTCCCGCTGCCCAGCGGCCGTCCGCAGCCGAAGGTACCCAGGCAGGACGATACCGCCGCCGCGGCGTAGTGGCAGAGCTCCGCTCTGCCCGCCTTCGGGCGCGCAGGGTCGTGGGAAAGCCCTCAGTCCCAAGCACTCGCGGCCGGCCGGAACAGGCGGCAAACCGGGGGTCTGCCACTACGCTCCCAGGCTTGCCTCCCGCCAGGCGCTATACCCTCCTTCGAACATGGACAGAGTTCCATCCCGCACCTCGACAATCCGGTCCACGATCCGATCCAGGAAATAGCGGTCGTGCGAGATGACGACGACCGTGCCGTCGTACTCGTCCAGGGCCCGCTCCAGCACCTCGGCGGAGGCGATGTCGAGATGATTGGTCGGCTCATCGAGCACCAGGCAGTTGGCGCCGCCCAGCATGAGCAAGAGGAGCTGCAGCCGGCTTCGCTCGCCGCCCGAGAGCGTGCCGATCGGCTGACGCACTTGTTCGTAGCTGAAGAGAAACTTCATGAGCTTGGCGACCGCCTCATCCTCGCGCATGGCCCGGGCGTGGCGGACCACGTCGAGTGGCGTGGCGTCGGGCGGCAGAATGTCGTGGGTCTGTGAGAAGTAGCCGGGCCGGATGGAAGGGCCGATCCAGCGCTCTCCCGCCGGCGGCGAGATCTCGCCGATCAGCACCTTGCCCAGCACCGTCTTCCCGGCGCCGTTGGCGCCGACGATGCCGACGCGTTCGCCGCGCCGCACCAGCAGGGAAACATCCACCAGCACCGGCTCGTGGCCGAAGTCGACCATCACCTCCCGAAGCTCGACAGCCTTCTGCCCGCCGCGGATCTCGCTGTGCAAACGCAGCCCCATCTTGCGACGCTCCAGCACGGGCCGCTCGATCTTCTCCATCTGATCGATCTGCCGCTGCTTGACGCGGGCCTGCTTGATGTGGCGTTCATTCACCACCATGCTGGCCCACAGCTCGAAGCGCTTGACCGCTTCCTCGAGCCGCGCGATCTCCTTCTGCTGGCTCACCCACAGCATCTGTTGGCGCGCCAGGGCGATCTCTTTGGCCACCGCGTAGGCCGAGTAATTTCCCGGCCAGAGCGTCAGCTTTCCGTCCTCCAGCTCGGCGATCTGGGTCACCGTTTCGTCGAGAAGGTAGCGGTCGTGGGAGACCACGATCACCGCACCCTCGAACGAGCGCACCAGCCGCTCCAGCTGCTCGCGGTGCGGCAGATCGAGATGCGTCTCCGGCTCGTCGAGCAAAAGGACATCGGGCCGCGGTGCCAGGCATCCGGCGAGGGCCGCCAGCTTGCGCTGTCCCCCGGAGAGCGCGGCCAGCGGCCGGCCGATCTCCGCCTCGGTGAAGCCGAGAGAGCTGAGCAGGGTCCGCGCTTCCCCTTCCAGCCCCGACGCGCCGGCCGCCTCGAGACGCCCGATCAGCGTATCCTGCCGGGCCAGCAGGCGCTCCATGCGAGTCAGATCCCCTGCCGACTCCCCGATCGCCGTCTCGACCGACGCCAACTCCTCTTCCAGTGCGACCAGATCGGGACGCGAGGCAAGGACAAGCTGCAGCGGCGTCTGCGGACCCGCGGAGACGTGCTGCGGCAGGTAGGCGACCCGCAGCCCACGCCGGCGCGCGGTCGTTCCGGCCGCAATCTCCTCACATCCCGCCAGAATACGCAGCAGCGTCGATTTGCCGGCGCCGTTCGGACCGACGAGCCCGATGCGAGCCTGGTCGGCGATCGTCCACGAGAGGTCGGAGAAGATGGGCCGGACGCCGTATGCCTTGCCGATGGATTGCAGATCAATCACGCGAAGCTCCTTTCGAGCGGCGCGAGACGGTGCAGAGACACAAAAAAAGCGGTCGTGCCCTGTACCGGCCCGACCGCTGCTTTTGCTAGCTACTTAATTACAATACAACGTATTTTGGGCGCGGCGGAACGACGCGCCCGCTCGAAGACGCCTTGATACCCCAGAAGCGGTGATCAAACCTGCGTTGCATCACGGTTCAGAGTGCCATAGGGGCGCTCTCGTGTCAAAGGGTCGCGAGGAAAATGTGATCTCTCTACCGTGCGGTCTCCAGCACATCGTCCAGGACGGCCTCGAACGGCAGCTGCCACGCTCGCCGGCGGCTGCTCTCAAACTGTGGGTCACCCAATGCCAGCACATGCTGCGCGTAGCTCTGCCGGTCGGCTGACCACCAGCCTACGGGAGAGCGGCGCTCTTCCGCCTCGATCGCTCCCCACAGATACCCAGCTCGCGACGACTCTCCGGCAGCGGCGGCGATCCGGGCCAGAATGGCCAGCGCCCGCACCATATGAACCCGGTCGGAGATCGTGCGGCAGACGGGAAGCGCCTCGTACACTCCGTCGAGCGCCTCTGCCAGGTTCCCCCTTGCGAGCTGCACCTCCGCCATCTCGATAAGCATCTTTCCCTGCCACCAGAAGTTACCGCTATCGCGCGCCAGCACGGCGCTTCTCTCCAATAGAGCGAGAGCGTCGTCCAGATTCCCGGCTCGACGTTCCAGACCGGCCAGAGCGCCCAGCGAGATCGCTTCTCCCTTGGCGAAGCCGATGCTGCGATGGAGCGCGAGACTCTCCTCAATCTGCGCGAGCACACGCCCGGGATGGGCGATCTGTGCGGCTTCTTGCCAGCCGAGGCGTTGCAAAACGATACCGCTGCCTCGCGCATCGCCCAGCGCCCGATACAGCGCCAGACTCTCCTCAAAGAACCGGATACCGCCCGCATGATCGCCCACGATGACCCGGCAGCTGCCGCAGGAGCGGAGCACGTGGGCCTGGAGAGGGAGGGGAAGCTGATCGAGATCGCGGCGCATCTCGTCCAGGCGCCGCCACCCTTCGTACGGGTTGCTGGTCACCCAGAAGTTCTCAAGGGCGAGAGCAAGCTCCACGCCGAGGGTCAGCTCGCCGGCGGCGCGCGTCCAATCAAGCGCGGCACGCACGTTGTCCCATTCGTTCACGACCAGGTCATGGCGCATCGGCCCGTCTGCCTCCAGCGTGAGGTGGGCCGAGCGTACCAGAGCAAGAAAGTACTCCGCGTGGCGGCGTCTGAGCGCGGGTGAGTCAGCCGACTCCTCCAGTTTCTCCTCGGCAAATTCGCGGATGGTTTCCAGATAGAAGAAGCGGCCGGCCACTGTCCGTCCCAGGAGGTTCTGGGCGAGCAGCAGGTCGAGACTGTCAAGGTCGGCATCGCACACCCCTTCGGCGGCCGGGACATCAAACGGACCGGGGAAGACGGCGAGGCGAGCGAAGAGACGCCTGGCATCGGGCGGCAGCAGGTCGTAACTCCACTCGATGGCAGCGCGGAGGGTACGCTGACGCGGCGGACTATCACGGAGCCCGCCCTGCAGCAACGGTAGGCGGCGGCCGAGGCGCACGGCGAGCGCCTGCGGCGGCAGGACCCGCGTCCGTGCCGCGGCCAATTCGATCGCCAGAGGCAGGCCGTCCAGCCGCCGGCAGATCTCGCCGACCGCAACGGCGTCGCGGTCGGAGAACGCGAGGGCGGGCGCGATGGCACGCGCGCGCGACAGGAACAGGACGCACGACGGAAAGCGAGCCAGGTCCGTCTCCGTTTTCACCTCGTCCGGCCCCGGAATCCCGAGCGGCGCGACGGCGAACTCTTGTTCTCCCCGTATGCGGAGGGGCGCCCGACTGGTGGCGAGGACCGTGAGACGCGGTACCGCCAACAGCAATTGTTCGATCCCTTCGGCCGCGCCCGGCAGATGTTCACAGTTGTCCAGGACCAGCAGCATTTCACGATCACGCAGGGCCTCGCGAAGCACGCCATTGACGTCGCTGTGGGGGACGGCCGCCACATCGAGAGCCGACGCAATGGCAGGCAGGGCCTGATCCGCATCCCTTAGCGGAGCGAGGGACACGACAGCTGATCCGTCATGGTACGCACTCTTCAGCTCGCTCGCCACGCGCAGAGCGAGCCGTGTCTTGCCCACACCTCCCGTCCCGGTCAACGTGACGATCCGCACATCACGGCCTCGCAATAGATGCACGACAGCTGCTTCTTCGTGCTCCCGCCCGATGAGGGGAGACAATTCGAGAGCCAGCAGGGTGTTTAGCTCACGTCGGGTGGTCGCCACGGGGACCGCGCGTGTCCGTGTGACGGTCTCTGCCAGTTGCCGGCGCTGCTCCGCGTCCAATCCGAGCGCGTCCGCCAGCAGCGCCACGGTGTCACGGCGGGGCCGGGAACGAGTGCCGCGCTCCAGATCGCTGATGGCTCGCGCGCTCACGCCGGCCCGCTCCGCGAGCTCCTCCTGCGTGAGCCCCGCCTGACTCCGGTAGCGGCGTAACAAATCGCCGAATGCCGCGTCTTCTCGAATTGCCACCGCCCCGGTCCTGGTCGGCTTGCTTCGACGTGTGGGGGCATTATACGCCGCCGCGGAGGCCGGTCTACCACCTCCGGGAGGTCTCGGCGCCGAGCTCACGGCTAATTGCGTGAGAAAGTGCGTGAGTTGCACGTGGTGCTATCGGCTCTCCATGCCCAGACTGGACTCCAGAGGTCGACGCCTCGATATGTCAGACATCCAGTCTCAGGAGAGGTAAGGAGCGCACGATGAGCGATGACGGTCAGGTTCCCGAGACCAGCCCGGTGGCCGACCTTCTCCGGTCACCAATCAGTCGAAAGCACATCATGAAGGCCACGGCAGTCGGCATGGTGCTGGCGGCCTTTCCTCTGCCGGCATCGGCGGCGGGTCAAACGAACGGGGTACAGGAATTCTCCTTTCCGTTTTCTCCCCCGATCACCTCGGGGACGTACAGCCCTGAGTCAATCCAGGACATCCTGAACGCTGTGCTAACACCCCACTACCTGGCAGCAACGGGAGCGACAACGACGCTGGCCAATGCCTCGTCCCTTGGCTTGACCGGGTGGGAGCTCGCCACGCAGCAGGCAGCCGCCGCCCGCGAGCAATATCACATCGACTTTCTCGCCTCACTGGGCGCCACGCCACTTGTCACCGCGTTCACGTTTCCTCCCGCGTTTTTCAGCAGCCGGGCAGCGGTACTGGCAACCGCCGAGACATCCGCGTCGCTGCTGGTCGCCGTCCACATGACCGCGGCGCGGGAGTTCGCCGAGCTCGGCCAGCCGATGGTGGCCAAATGGATGTACCAGATGGGGACGCAGGTCGCCGAGCAGAGGGCGATCTTTCGCGTGCTACGTGCCATGGACGGCGTCGCCGGAGACATTCCTCCCAACAACAAGGCCTTTGCCACCGATCTATTTCTCTACACGCGAGACGCCCTGGGCGCTCTTAAGGCAATCGGGGTCATCGGAGGGAGCGCCGCGCCGGTGAGCTACCCCGGCCGCGATGCGGTTCTCTCGGCAGCGGGACCGATGGCAGATGCCATCCTGCAAAAGAGGCCCAACGATGCACTGTCGAGTATCTCGGTCCATGGGCCGGCCAGTCTGAACGGGGAACGGAGCTAGGAGGCTCAGGAAGATCCGGCACATACAGCCGGGAGCAAGCCGACCAGGCGGGAGCCGAGACGACTCCTGCCTGGTCGAATCAGAACCCAAAGCACAGAACCTATCTGATCGCTCGGGTCGATCTCGCCGCCGCCAACCGTCCGCGCCTGTCAGTCACTTGACACGTCAGCCATGACATAGAGGCGGTTACTTTCGTTTGACGACGACGGCGTCATCTCTTATATTGGCGGCCGCCGCAGAATAAACGGACCCGACAGCGGTTGGATCCCGACTGATAGTTCGGCATACTACTTCGCTCTCGTCACATACTCTAATGCGGTCGGCGACTTCATTGAGTCCCAGACGGGGAATGCGCAGTTTGCGCTCTGGGTGCAGCTCGGGGAGGGTCCTTTGCCCCCACTCAACGTGCTGCTTGACCAACTAATGAGGGCGTGACGGCGTCAATCATGGAGCCGCCTTGCCGTCCCCCTAGCGTGAACGTGCGAGATGTCCGGGAGTGGATGCTATGCACAGACGAATCGCCGGCACGGCGAGCGGACACCGCTTCCGGAACCACGCTCGACTGGGTTAGGGTGGCCAGCTGATACACTGGCCCGCGCATCTCTCTCGTTGGGAGCGATGACCCGGCGATCGCTGTGGCGCCTGACGTGCGGAGCTAGGCGCCCTGGGCGGCGCTGGCCGCTACCTGGCCAGCGCTCCGCCTCCTATGCAACCCCCAACAGAGACCATGCAATGTCCGGTTGCCATCACGACCACCTGCCGGCGCGCAACGCCTGATAGCTCCCGCCTAGAAGTGCGACACCCAGCTGCAGCGCCCAGTGGGTCTACAGGTCCGGAAGAGGGATGATGCGCCCGAACGGGTTCATGCAGAGCACACGGGAGGGCGATCCGTGCCGGATGCGGAGGCGATAGGTATCGCCAGCACTCACAAACACCGTTTCCATGACATCAGGCGCCCCCCGGTCCCAGTGCGACGACGCATACACGATGTAGGTCTGGTCGTGCTGGTCACTCACGTCACCATCCTGGAAGACGGCGAAGACGGGCATGAAGTGCATCAGGAGATAGATGGCACCGGGCGAGTCCCGTGCTGCCAATTCCTTATCCGTCATGAAGGCGACGCGGTCGGGTTCTCCGGCACGAATCCGATCGTTATTGACCCAACCGAAGTCCCAGGAGATGAGGGCCACGAGATCTCGACCTGGGACGAGCCAGAGTCCATTCCAGATGGAGTCATGGACCGTGTATTCGCGCCAGAAGTGGGGGAGATCGACAACCTGGGCCTGATCCCACGGCAGCAAGTCCTCCAGGAGGGCACGGCGGAGCCAGGGGGCGTGGATCTCGCGTCCTTGCGGGTCTAGATGGTCGGCCACATCACCCTCGATGACGAGCCAGAGTGTAGCGCAGCATCCGTGCCACCCGCCTCGGCCGGCGGGCCGATCTCGTGGCTCCTCGGATCGTCTGCACCGCCCAGCCGTCATCGGGTTCAAGGATGCTGCTGGGACCCGATGAGGCCGCGCTGCTGGGGGGCTTCTCGCCAAGCGTCTGCAGGCCGCAGCAGGGACGCTGGAACGTAGTGTCCACTCCGTATCCCCTCGATGAGTCTTGAGCGAGCGGAGAGGCTGCCAGATGACACGCTCCTCGATGCCTTCAGCGTCAGCCAGACGCAGTATGCCCTGGTCGGGAGTGACGGCTCCGTCACTGCTCTTACGGATGCCACCGCCAAAGAGCTCGCCCTGTACAACTACAGTCCCACGGGTCAGGTGAGCATCTCCGGTCAGCAAATCTCACCGCCCGGTGCGTATGGGTGCAAAGGCTATGTTCATCCAGACGGGACAGGGGTTCTCCTCGGGTTGCAGGGGCAGGTGTACGATACCGAAAACGCCCTTGTGAATGGGATCATGCCGTTAACTGGGTTGCAAGCCGCCTTGCCGGCCACGGGGGCGACTTGATCCGTAGGGAAGGGAAGACCGACCGCCTGGACCGTCGCCGATCTGGCCGCAAGGAAAGGCGCTCTGCGCCGCAAACGTGGCATGAGACTGGAGGTTCACGTATGGACGACACACCGCTCACGCTTGACAAACCGCCGCTATACCTCGCACGAGTGCGCCCGTCTGGCCCTCGCTGGCTGCCGTCTCCCTTTCCCAACTCGCTTGGCTTGCTGGATGGCTGGGCAAGGGCACGTATCCGCGAGCATGGCGGCCACCTCGTGAAGCTCTACCTTGTCCTCGCCTCCCAGCGTGAGGAGCGTGCGGACTTCATCATCTTGTTTGAGTCGCTCCCGCGCTACGCTGTCAGTGGCGATGATCTGGACTTGACCCGGTTCGGTAGACACTCTGAAGCTTGGGGTCTGAAGATCCCGGAAGGATGCACCGATGCCGAAAAGTCATGCTCCCTACCCACCCGAGTTCCGCGCCGAGGCCG
>Ga0070739_10001122_pt1 | contig 42885 bp, 47 predicted proteins | sample Coa_R1_7_FD_66445 | JGI IMG/M metagenome (GOLD analysis project Ga0070739, IMG submission 66445) | Surface soil microbial communities from Centralia Pennsylvania, which are recovering from an underground coalmine fire - Coalmine... | ecosystem: Environmental > Terrestrial > Soil > Unclassified ...
TCGTCACGGTCGAGGAGGGTGTCCTCGCGGGCGGGTTCGGGTCCGCGGTCTGGGAGACCCTGAACGACTCGGGGATCGGGACCGGCGGGGTGGGCGCACGAATCCTGCGCGTCGGCCTGCCCGATCGGTACGTCACCCACGGCGCTCCCGCGCTGCTGCACGCCGAGGTCGGCTTCACGCCCGAGCGGATCGCCGAACGGATCGAGGCGGCCGTCTCGGACCACTCCTCGGTCGCCTAGACCCGCTCGTTAAAGCGGATGACCCGCCGTGGGGCGGGCCAAACGCTGAGGGAGGAGAGATGTATCTTCGTTATGTGGCCACCGGCGATCGGCACGGCGGCAACTCAGATGATCGCCGCTCGGCCGCGCCGGGAATGTGATGTGGGTCACGGAGCCGTGAAGCGCGTCAGGCTCGACAGCCTGTTGGCCGAGCGCGGCATCTTCGAGTCCCGGGCGCGCGCGGCCGCCTCGGTGCTGGCCGGGGACGTGCTGCTCGGCGCCGAGCGGCGACGGGCGACCAAGCCGGGGGAGATCGTCGCCGAGGACGTCGAGGTGGATGTGGTCCGCCGGTTGCCCTATGTCTCGCGGGGCGGTGTCAAGCTCGCCAATGCGCTCGACGCGCTCGAGGTCTCGGTGCGGGGGGCGCTGGCCTTGGATGTCGGCGCCTCGACCGGGGGGTTCACCGACTGCCTGCTCCAGCGCGGCGCCGACCGCGTGGTCGCGCTCGACGTCGGCTATGGCGAGCTCGCCTGGAAGCTGCGCGAGGATCCGCGGGTGACGGTGCTCGAGCGGGTGAACGCCCGCGGGCTCCGACCGGACATGCTCCCGTACGCTCCTGGGCTGATCGTGATCGACGTGTCGTTCATCTCGCTGACCAAGATCCTGCCCGCGGTGCTGGCCTGTGCCGCGCCGCGCTTCGACTGCCTGGCGATGGTCAAGCCCCAGTTCGAGGTCGGGCGCGAGCGGGTCGGCAAGGGCGGCGTCGTGCGGGATGCGGGGGCGCGACGGGATGCGATCGTGTCGGTCGGCCGCGCCGGCTTGGGGCTCGGCGCGGCCGTCGGCGGCTTCGCGACATCCGGGCTCCCCGGCCCGAAGGGCAACCGGGAGACGTTCGTGTGGCTGCACTCGCGCGAGCGAGCGGGCCTGACGGATCTCGAGGCGGCCGCCCGGGAGGTGACCGTTTGAGCTCGCGCGCCGTCCGCGTGATGACCCATCGCCGTCCGGCCCAGACGGGCCCGGCGATCCAGGAGCTGCTGGGCGCCGCACGCGACACGGGTGCGGTGCTCCGCTTCGACGCCGAGGAGACCCGCAAGCACGGGCTGTCGGACAACGAGGGGATCGAGCTCGGCCTCTCTGAGGACGACGGCGTCGAGCTGTGCGTCGCGCTCGGCGGCGACGGCACGATCCTCACCGCCCTGCGGCGCTACGCGGGAACCGGCGTGCCGGTGTTCGCGGTCAACTTCGGGGAGATCGGGTTCCTCGCCACCGTCGATCGCGACTGCGGCGCCGAGGGGTTCCGCCGCGCGCTCGCCGGCGAGTTCGAGGTCATGAAGCTGCCGGGGATCGAGCTCCGGAACGACGGCGGCCGGTGGATCGCGATCAACGACATCGCGATCCACCGCAAGCCCGGCAACCGCGTCGCGGAGCTCGCGTACTCCATCGCCGGCGACGAGGTGGGCCGCGTGAGCTGCGACGGCCTCGTCGTCGCGACTCCCGCCGGTTCGACGGGCTACAACCTCGCCAACGGCGGGCCGATCATGGCCTGGGGCGTGGAGGGCTTCGTCGTCTCGTTCATCGCGCCGCACTCGCTGACGGCGCGCGCGCTGGTCGTCGCGCCGGGCGATGTCCTCACGGTCCACAACCAGTCGAGCGAGGAACCGGCCGACGCCACGGTCGACGGGAGGCCGGCCTGCGAGATCGCGGCCGGCGGCACGCTGTCGGTGTCGTTCGCCGACTGCCAGGCGCTGCTCGCCCAGCTGCCCGGGACGAGCTTCTACGGACGCCTGCGCGAGAAGTTCGGGCGGTTGGCGAGCGTGCGGTAGCACGCGGCAGTTGGCGAGCGCGCGGTAGCACGCGGCGGTTAACGAGCGCGCGGTAGGGCGCCGCGGGCTCGATCTGTCGGGGACGGCTGGTAGACCGTCGGCTTCGTGCTGCATGAGCTGAGAGTCGAGAACCTGCTGCTGATGGACAGGGCGGAGCTCCGCCTCGGCCCGGGGCTGAACGTCCTCACCGGCGAGACGGGCGCCGGAAAGACGCTGCTTGCGCACGCGCTCGATCTGCTGCTCGGGGGAAAGGCGCGCTCGAGGATCGTCCGGCAGGGGGCTGGCGAGGCCTGGGTCGAGGGCGTCTTCGACCTCCCCGAGGAGCTGGGCGGAGGCGGCGACGAACGGATTCCGGACGGCGCAGAGGAGCTGGTGCTGGCCCGGAGGGTGTGGCCCGACGGGCGCACGCGCGCGTACGTGTGCGGGCGGGCGGCGACGGTCGCCGACCTGCGCGAGCTCGGCGGCCGCCTGATCGCGTTCTATGGCCAGCACGAGCACCGCAAGCTGATGCTCGCGGCGGCCCAGCTCGACGTGCTCGACTCGTTCTGCGGCGCCGAACAGGCCGGGCGGAGGAGGGCCGCCGCCTCGGCGCACGAGCGCGTGCGGGCGCTCGAGGCCAGGGTCGCGGAGCTGCGCGAGATGGCCGGCGCCCGCGAGCGCGAGCTCGACCTGCTGGCCTTCGAGCTTCAGGAGATCGAGTCGATCGATCCGAGCGAGGATGAGGAGCACGCTCTTCTCGCAGAGCGCGACCGGCTGCGGCACGTCGAGGCGCTTCGCGGGGCGGCGGCGGCGGGGATCGAGGCAGTGGCGCCAGAGGAGGGGGAGGGAGCGGCGGTCGCGTTGGCCCGGGGCGCGAGCGCGCTGGAGGGCGCGGGGGGATTCGATCCGGCGCTTGGCCCGCTGTCCGAGCGTTTCGCTGCGCTGCGCTACGAGGCGGAGGACCTGGCCCGTGAGCTGCGCGCTTACCTCGAAGGCCTCGATGCATCACCCGGGCGGCTGGAGGAGGTCGAGGAGCGCCTCGCGGCCGTCGCGCGGCTGTCGCGCAAGCACGGCGGCAGCGTGGCCGACGTGCTCGCGCACGCGGTCCGCTGCCGGGAGCGGCTGGCCGAGCTCGAGGGGTCTTCGGAGGCGCTCGAACGAGCAGAGGCGGAGCTCGCCGAGGCCGTGCGCGAGCGAGCGCGGCTGGGGGAGGAGCTCTCGGCGGCCCGGGTCTCGGAGGCGCCGCGGCTGGCCGCGGCGGTCCGGGAGCGGCTCGGCGAGCTGGCGATGGGAGAGGCCAGGTTCGAGGTCGTCGTGCGCGAGCGCGCCGACGGGTTCGGCCCGCGCGGGCGCGACACGATCGAGTTCATGATCGCCACCGCTCCCGGGCTGCCGGCCGGCCCGCTGCGCGAGGTGGCGAGCGGGGGCGAGCTCTCGCGGGTGATGCTCGCGCTGCTGAGCGTCGCGCACGGAGCGCCAGGGGGTGCGGCGAGCGGCGATCGTGGCGGGCTGCTCGTCTTCGACGAGATCGACGCCGGGGTCGGCGGCCGGACCGCGCGGGCGGTCGGCGCGCACCTGCGCGCGCTGGCCTCCGGGCGGCAGGTGCTCTGCATAACCCATCTGCCCCAGGTCGCCGCGCTGGCGGCGCGGCACTTCACGATCGTCAAGGATGCGTCGGTGTCGCCCGTGCGGACGGCGGTCGGCGCGCTCGAGGGCGACGAGGTGGTCGGGGAGCTCGTGCGGATGCTGGGCGCAGCCGAGGACGACGCGGCGGCCCAAGGTCACGCGCGCGAGCTGCTCCGCGCTGCCTAGGCGTAGGCGTAGGCGTAGGCGTAGGCGTCTGCCGGCTCGGTTTCGCCCTCTGCCGCTGCGCCGGGGCACTTCGATTGGTCCCCGATCGACGGGATCGACGTTTCGGGTCCTCTCGCCACGAAACGTCGAGTCGGCGGGGCGTCGCCCTGGAGGGCTCTCTCCGGGAGGCCGGCCCGCACGTCCCGGAGGGCCGTTGCGGCCGCCGTCCCGTCCGGCGTTCGGAGTACCTTCGAGACCCAGCGTAAACTCGAGGACAGGAAGGCGCTGTTCACATGACCCAGGCTGAAACCAGGTTCATCTTCATCACCGGCGGGGTCGTCTCGTCGCTGGGCAAGGGGATCGCTGCCGCCTCGATCGGGCGGCTGCTGAGGGCTCGCGGGCTCTCCGTGCAGATCCAGAAGTTCGATCCCTACATCAACGTCGACCCCGGCACCATGTCGCCCTACCAGCACGGCGAGGTGTTCGTCACCGAGGACGGCGCCGAGACCGATCTCGACCTCGGCCACTACGAGCGCTTCACCGACGCCAACACGAGCCGCGCCTCCAACGTGACGGCGGGCGGCATCTACAACACGGTGATCCGCCGTGAGCGGCGCGGCGACTACCTCGGCGCCACCGTTCAGGTCGTCCCCCACATCACCGACGAGATCAAGCAACGGATCCGCCTGATGGCCGACTCGAGCGACGTCGACTTCGTGATCACGGAGATCGGCGGCACGGTCGGAGACATCGAGTCGCTGCCGTTCCTCGAGGCGATCCGCCAGTTCCCCGTCGACGTCGGCCGCCGCCGGTGCATGTTCATCCATCTGACCTTGGTGCCCTACATCGGGCACGCCGGCGAGCTGAAGACCAAGCCGACCCAGCATTCCGTCAACGAGCTGCGACGCATCGGCATCGCGCCCGACATGGTCATGTGCCGCTCGGAGGCCGTCCTGTCCGCCGACATCCGGCGCAAGATCGCGCTGTTCGCGAGCCTTCCCGCCGAGGCCGTCGTCTCGGCCTACGACGTCGAGAACATCTACAGCGTCCCGCTCGCGTTCCACGCCGAGGGCGTCGACGGATACATCCTCGGCGAGCACTTCGGCATCGAGGCGCCGGACCCCGACCTGGCCGGCTGGGAGACGATCATCCGACGCGCGCGCGAAGCCGAGGAGGGGGTCCGGATCGCCCTGGTCGGCAAGTACGTGCAGCTCGAGGACGCATACCTGTCCGTCGTCGAGGCGCTTCGCCACGGCGGCGTCCACCACGGCTGCCGGGTAGACGTGGACTGGATCGACTCCGAGTCGGTTGGCGAGCCTCAGGTCGAGGAGCGGTTGCGAAGCGCCGACGGGATCCTGATCCCAGGCGGCTTCGGGGGGCGCGGGTTCGAGGGCAAGATCGCCGCGGCACGGATCGCTCGCGAGAACGGCGTCCCCTACCTGGGCGTCTGCCTCGGGATGCACGTGGCGGTCAGCGAGTTCGCCCGCCACATGGCGGACATGCCCGGCGCCAACTCCACCGAGATGGACCCCGAGACCCCGTTCCCGGTCATCGACCTGCTGCCCGAGCAGAAGGAGATCGCCGACATGGGCGGGACGATGAGGCTCGGGGCCGATCCGATCAAGGTGCACGAGGGGACCCGGCTGCGCGAGATCTACGGCGAGGCCGTGATCTACGAGCGCCACCGCCACCGCTACGAGGTCAACAACCATCTGAAGCGCCGGCTCGAGGCCGCCGGCCTCGTGTTCTCGGGAACCTCGCCCGACGAGCGCCTCGTCGAGGTCACCGAGCTGGCCAGGGATGCGCACCCCTTCTACGTGGCCTCTCAGTACCACCCCGAGTTCAAGTCCCGGCCCGACCGGCCGGCGCCCCTGTTCCGCGACTTCGTCGGCGCTGCGCTCGACCGCGCCCGCTCGGCGGGTACGAGCTCGGAGCGGTCCGGGGCGGCGCGTACCGTCTCCAGCCAGTGAGGCCGGTCCTCGGCGAGGCCGAGCGGCGCAGGCTTCACGAGACCTTCGAGGCTCTCTGCCGGATCGAGAGCCCGACCGGGAACGAACGAGCATGCGCAGACTGGATCGCCCGCGAGCTGCGCTCGCTCGGCCTCGATGTGCAGGAGGACGATGCGGGGCCCACGGCGCGCTCCGACGCGGGGAACCTGATCGCTCGGATCCCAGGGACAGGCCGCCGTTCGCTGATGCTCTGCGCGCACATGGACACCGTGCCGCTGACCGCCCCGGTCGAGCCCACGCTGCGCGACCGCGGCTGGGAGAACGCCAACGAAGCGATCCTCGGGGCCGACAACAAGTCGGCCGTCGCAGCCCTGATCGAGACGGCGCGGCGCCTGACCGGATCGGCCGGGCCGCCCCCGGTGGGCGTCGAGCTCGTATTCACGGTCTGCGAGGAGAACGGGCTGAACGGCGCGAAGGCGTTTGACGTCGGGAGCCTGCGCAGCGACCTCGGCTACGTGTTCGACCACGCCTCCCCGCTCGGCGGGATCGTCACTGCCTCCCCCACGTACATGAAGATCACCGCCGACATCCGTGGCCGCGCCGCGCATGCCGGGATTCGCCCCGAGGACGGCGCGAGCGCGATCATCGCCGCCGCCACCGCGCTGGCCCAGCTGCCGCATGGCCGGCTCGATCCCGAGACGACCGTGAACGTCGGCACGATCCAGGGCGGCACCGCCACCAACGTGGTCGCCGAGCGCTGCCGTCTCGAGCTGGAGGTCCGCGCGGTCGACCCGGGACGCGCCGAGACGGTCGTCACGGAAGTGATCGACCGCCTCCAGGACGGCGTCGACGCCGCGGCCTGCGATCTCGACGTGACGGTGGAGAAGCTGTTCACGGGCTACCGGGTCCGGGCGGGCGAGCCGATCGTCGAGCTCGCGAGCCGGGCGCTTCGCGCGATCGGCTATCAGCCCGAGCTGATCGCCACCGGAGGAGGCTCGGACGCGAACGCCTTCCACGCCGCCGGCGTCCCATGCTTGAACCTCGCCAACGGGACCGAGCGCAACCACGAGCCGACCGAGCGGGTGAGCGTCGAGGCGCTCGAGGCGGGGCTCGAGCTCGCGCTGGCCCTGATCGACGGCGCCGCGGGAGCGCTCGCGGATCCGGTGGCTGCGTGAGCGGCCTCGATGCATTCGAGGAGCTCGGGGCGGAGGTCGGCTTCGAGGGCAAGATCATCCGCGCCGGCACCGAGCGATTCCGCCATGCCGATGGCGAGGAGGTGACCCGCGACAAGGTCTGGCATCCGGGCGCGGTGGGGATCGTGCCGGTCGACGACGAGCACGTGTGGCTGACCCGCCAGCCCCGCGAGGCGGCGGGTCAGCGGGCCTCGCTCGAGGTACCCGCGGGCAAGCTCGACGTGCCCGGAGAGCCGCCGCTCGAGACGGCCAAGCGCGAGCTCGCCGAGGAGATCGGCCGCGAGGCGGCGAGCTGGCGCGAGCTGTTCTCGTTCTTCACGAGCCCGGGCTTCAGCGACGAGCGCATCTGGCTCTACCTGGCGACCGACCTGCGCGAGGCGGCGGGCACGCACGAGGCCGAGGAGGACGAGCGGATCGAGGTCGTCCCGTGGCGGCTCGACGACCTCGACGCGGCGATCGCCCAGTGCGAGGACTCCAAGTCGCTGATCGCCCTGCTGTGGCTTGCGGCCGACCGAGCGGCTCCCCCGACATAGCAGGATCGCGGACGGTGAGGGCGAATCACCGTCCATGGCCACCACGCAGCTCGCGCCGTCGCGGCATCTGACCGAGCTGACTCTCGACTTCCTCGCCTACCTGGAGCTGGAGCGCGGCCTCTCGCGCAACACCCTCGAGGCCTACCGCTCGGACCTTCAGCAGCTCGGCGAGTTCCTCGATCGCCGCGGCATCGACCCCCTGGCGGCCGGCGGGAGCGACCTCGCCGCGTTCGTCAGCGAGCTCGCCTCCGGCGGTGGCACTCGCCGCCCGGCGGCCCCGGCCACCCTGCAGCGCAAGGTCGCGTGCCTTCGCTCCTTCTACCGGCATCTGCGCCGCGAACAGATCCTGAACACCGACCCGACTGCCGAGTTGCGACCCCCTCGTCCGCGCGGGCGCCTGCCGAAGGTGCTGAGCCGGGACGAGGTCGGCCGGCTGCTCGCTCAGCCCCGCGGCAACAGCCCGGCTGCCGTGCGGGACCGCGCGCTGCTCGAGACGATGTACGCCTGCGGGCTGCGCGCCTCGGAGGCGATCACGCTCGAGCTGTCCGCACTCGATCTCGACAGCGGCGTCCTGATGGCGCGCGGCAAGGGGTCGAAGGAGCGGCTCGTGCCGATCGGGAGCAAGGCGCGGGAGACCCTGCGCAGCTACCTGAGCACCGTTCGGCCCCGCCTCGTCGGGCTCGGCGACACGCCCTATGTGTTCGTCAACCTGCGTGGCGGGCCGCTGTCGCGTCAGGGCCTGTACAAGATCGTCCAGCGCCACGCCCGCAGCGCCGGTCTCGAGGAGCGGATGAGCCCGCACACGCTCAGGCACACGTTCGCGACCCATCTGCTCGCGGGCGGGTGCGACCTGCGCTCGCTCCAGGAGATGCTCGGGCACGCGGACATCGGCACGACCCAGATCTACACCCACCTGTCCGCCGAGCGGCTGCGCGACGTCTACTTCGACGCGCATCCGCGCGCCCACATCACGCGCACCTGATCGCTCCAAGGGCCGCGCAGCGATTTGCGAGAATCGCGCCGTGCCGCGTCGCGCCGCGATCTGGATCCTGCCGGCGCTCCTGGCGCTGGCCGGTTGCGGGAACAGCCGCATTCATCTCCCGCCGCTTGACCGGCCAATCGCTCCGACGGGATTCCGGCCGCTTCAGCTGCCGGGGGCCGGCATCAGCCTGCTCGTGCCGCGCAACTGGGTGGTGCTGAGGAGGCGCGGATCGATGCTCGCGATCGTCTCCTCCGGTCCCGCGGTGATCTCGGTGTCGCGGTATCCCGGCTCATCGATGCCCGCTGCGGGGACGACTGCTCTGCAGGCTGCCCGCACGGCGCTACTCGGCGCGGCTCAGGCCAGCCATCCCCGCCTTCAGCTCGTGCGATCGGGTCTCGTCACCGCCGCCGGCCACGGCGCCGTCGAGCTCGACACCTTGCAGCGGCTCGCGGGCCGGCTGCGGAGGGTGCGCTCCACGCACGTCTACCTGCCGGGCGAGGAGGTGGTCCTGGAGGAGCTCGCCCCGCCCGCGCTCTTCCACGCCGTGGACCACACGGTGTTCTCGCCGGTGCGGCGATCCCTGCGCGTGCTCGTCGGCAGCGGTGGCCCCCAGTGAGGCGCGCCTTCGTCGTCGTCCTCGACGCCTGTGGCGTCGGGGCGCTGCCCGATGCGGGCGCCTATGGCGATCTCGGCACGAACACCCTCGGCCATCTCGCTGCGGCCTGCGGCGGGCTCGAGCTTCCTGCGCTGCGGGAGCTGGGACTCGGATCGATCATCCCACTCGAGGGCGTGCCCGAGTCGGCCGCCCCCGTCCTTCACGGCCGACTGCACCCGCTCGGTCACGGCAAGGACTCAACTGCCGGGCACTGGGAGCTGATGGGCATCTCGATGCCAGAGCCGCCGCCCACCTACCCGCACGGCTTCCCGCTCGAGGTGATGAGCGTGGTGGGGGAGGCGAGCGGGCGCCAGATGATCTGCAACCTCCCGTACAACGGCATCGGGGCGATCGAGGATTTCGGAGAGGAGCACTTGCGCGGCGGCGCGCTGATCGTCTACACGAGCCAGGACTCGGTCCTGCAGATCGCCGCGCACGAGGACGTCGTCGCCACCGAGGAGCTGTACGCGATCTGCGCGCGCGTGCGTGACGCGCTCCCGTCCGAGCACGCGGTCGGAAGGGTGATCGCCCGGCCGTTCCGCGGGCCCGTCGGAGCCTTCGAGCGTACGGACGGACGGCGCGATCTGGCTCTGCCTCCGCCGAGTCGCTCCTACCTCGACGAGCTCCACGATGCCGGGGTGCCCGTCCACACGGTCGGCAAGGTGGGGCAGCTGTTCGCCGGCCGCGGAATCGACGTCCAGCACCCGGGGGCCACGAACGCCTCGGCGCTTGCCGCGACCGGCGAGCTGCTCGGCGAGCTCTCCCACGGCCTCGTCTTCACCAACCTGATCGAGACCGACCAGGTGTACGGTCACCGTCACGATGCGGCGGGCTTCCGGCACGCGCTCGAGCAGATCGACTCGCACGTCGCCGCGTGGCTGACGCAGCTCACCGAGGAAGACCTCCTGATCCTGACCGCCGATCACGGCTGCGACGTCACCGCGCCCCACACCGATCACACGCGCGAGCATGCTCCCCTTCTGGCGGTGTTCCCCGGGCACGGGTCGCGGCGCCACGACGGGCCGATGGCGGACGTCGGGGCGAGCGTCCTTCGCTGGCTGACGGGGGCGCAGTCCGTCGGGCTCCCCGGGAGCGCATTCACGTGAGTCGTTCAGATGCCTGAACTGCCCGAGGTCGAGACGATCCGCCGGCAGCTCTCCCCGTTCCTGGAGGGCAGGCGACTCGAGGAGGTCGAGGTCCTCGACTTCCGCTGGACCCGGCCGCTCGAGCCGGGGATCGTCGCCGCCGAGCTGACCGGGGCGCTCGTCGAGCGGGTCTCGCGGGCCGGCAAGTACCTGATCTGGGAGCTGTCCGGCGAGCGGTATCTGCTCGCTCACCTGCGCATGACCGGCGCGTTCCTGATCGACCCGGCGGAGGAGCCCGTCCACACCCGGGTCAGGTTCCGGCTCGATGCCGGGCACCGCCTGCTGTACGTCGACCCACGTCGGTTCGGCACCGGGCATCTCGTGCACGGCTCGGATGCGCTCAGGCTCTACCTCGCTGAGCGCCTCGGCGTCGAGCCGTTCTCGGATGCGTTCAGCGCCAAGCACCTGCGCGAGCGCGGCCGCGGGCGTCGCGTGCCGGTGAAATCGTTCCTGCTCGACCAGCGCCACGTCGCCGGCGTCGGCAACATCTACGCCGATGAGGCGCTGTTCCGGGCGCGCGTGCATCCGCTGCGCCCGGCCGGGCGGCTGACGCTCGCCGACTGGGAGCGGATCCGCGTCGGCGTGGAGGAGGCGCTACGAGCAGGGATCGACGCCAAAGGCGCGTCGATCGACGACTTCCGTCACGTCGACGGCGCCCGAGGCTCCTTTCAGGATCGCTTCCTCGTCCACCGGCGCGAGGGGTTGCCGTGCCCGCGTTGCGGGCGGACGGTGCGCAAGCTCGTCGTTGGCGGTCGCGGGACCTACGTGTGCGAAACCTGCCAGCCGCGCCCGCGCCCGCGCCCGCGCCGCGCGACGCCGTGACCGGCGCGCCAGCGCTCAGGCCGCGAGCAGCGCGCTCAGCCGGCCCGCGCGGTCTGCGGCGAGCAGCTCCTGGAAGCCGCCGATCGACTCCCCGTCGACGACGATCTGCGGGAAGGTCACCATCCCCGTGATCTCCGAGAGCTCGAAACGGCTGTCCGGGTCGCGTGCCAGATTGACCTCGTGATAGGCGATTCCGCGACGCTCGAGCAGTGCCTTGGCCCCCACGCAGTAGGGGCACTTATCGGTGGTGTAGAGGGTGACCGACTTCATGCTTCATAAAGTATAGCGATGGGCAGTTCGTTCAAGACCGAGGCGATCGTGCTCCGCTCGATTCGCTACGGGGAGGCCGACCGCATCCTCCATCTGTATACCCCGGAACTGGGCCGGCTGAGCGCGATCGCCAAGGGAGCAAGGCGGGCTCGGAGCCGCTTCGGCGCGCGGCTCGAGCCCTTCTTCCAGATCGCCGCGATCCTCCACGAAGGGCGGGGCGAGCTGTTCACCGTGACGGGCGCCGAGACGATCGACGCCCATGCCGGGCTGCGCGAGAGCGCCGCCGCGCTCGACGCCGCCGCGCGCGCCTGCGACGCCGTCAGTCGCCTGTTCGAGACCGGCGAGGCCCACCCGGAGGTGTTCGCGCTGCTGGCCAACCAGCTGTCGCTGCTGAGCCACGAGCCAGCAGCGACACAGCCCGGGGCCGGGCTCGCGTTCCGCCTCAAGCTGCTGCTCGCGGCGGGGATCGCGCCCCAGCTCGGCTCGTGCGCCGCCTGCGGGGAGCGGGAGCACCTGAGCGGCTTCTCGGCCGCCGCCGGCGGAGTCGTCTGCAGCTCGTGCGAGTCGAGCTCGTTCACCCTCGATACCGACACCTACGACTTTCTCGTCTCTGCGCTCGGCCGCCCCCTGGCCGATGCGCCGGTCGCCACCGAGCGCACGCTCCAGCAGGCAGAGCGGGCGATCCGCGAGATGTCCGAGTACCACGCCAACGTCCGCCTGCGCCCGCTGACGCCTGAGCCGCTGCGACAATCGCTTATGTGAACCGCGCCGAGACAGCCACCGCTCCAAAGGGGCGCACGCATCCGGGAGGACCGGTCGCCGAGCGCTTTGCCGAGCGGGTGAGGATGCGCGAGGCGGCCGAGCTCTCGCCGCTCGCGATGCCCTCCTATCCGGCCGTGCGGCAGCGGCCCGAGACGGACTGCTCGCTGCGCACGCCCTTCCAGCGCGACCGCGACCGGATCGTCCACTCCAAGGCCTTCCGGCGGCTCAAGCACAAGACCCAGGTGTTCGTCCTGCCGACCGGCGACCACTACCGCACTCGCCTGACCCACACCCTGGAGGTCACCCAGGTCTCTCGCACCGTGGCCCGGGCGCTCGCGCTCAACGAGGATCTCGTCGAGGCGATCGGCGTTGGGCACGACCTCGGGCATCCGCCGTTCGGGCACATCGGCGAGGAGGTGCTCGACAGCTGCCTGACCGAGCGCTTCGGCACCTCGTTCTGGCACAACGAGCATTCGGTGCGGGTCGTCGACGTGCTCGAGCGCGACGGCCAGGGGCTCAACCTCACCGAGCCCGTGCGCGACGGGATCCGCGGCCATTCCGGACGCGCCGCCGCGCCGGCGACGCTCGAGGGGCGGATCGTCCGGCTGGTCGACCGAATCGCCTACATCAACCACGACATCGACGACGCGGTGCGCGCGGGGGTGATCTCGGCGGCCGACCTGCCAGCCGAGCCGATCGCGATCCTCGGCGACACCGGCCCCCGGCGGATCGACGTGCTGGTGCACGACCTCGTCGAGCATTCGGCGGTGGCCGGCGACATCGTCCAGGGCGACGAGGTGGGGGAGGCGATGGGCGCGCTGCGGACGTTCATGTTCGAGCGCGTCTATCTCGGCCCCGAGGCGACCCGCGAGCACGCGAAGATCGACCTCGTCGTCCGCACGCTGTTCGATCACTTCAGCGCCAACCCCGAGGAGATCCCGGCCTCGATCCCGGCCGGCGAGCTGCCCCGCCGCGTGACCGACTACATCGCCGGGATGACCGACCGGTTCGCCGTCGCGCAGTTCGAGGCGCTGACCGTGCCGACCGCGTTCGGCCCGTGAGTCGGTACACGGCCGACTCGCGCGATCGCGTCCGGGACGCGGTGGACATGGTGGCGCTCGTCGCCGCCAAGGTCGATCTGCGCCGCGCAGGCGTCAACAGCTACTTCGGCTGCTGCCCCTTCCACGACGAGCGCACGGCGTCCTTCCATGTCAGCCCCGACGAGAAGCTCTACCACTGCTTCGGCTGCTCGGAGTCGGGCGACCCGTTCGACTTCGTGATGCAGACCGAGGGGCTCGACTTCAAGGGGGCGCTCGAGTCGCTCGCCGATCGCTTCGGCGTGGCCCTCCAGACCGAGGAGGAGGACCCCGCCGCCGCCGAGGCTCGCGCGCGCCGCGAGCGCCTCTACTCGCTCCTGACCCGCGCCACCACCTATTACGCCCGCTACCTGTGGGAGGCCCAGGAGGCCGCGGACGCCCGCGAGTACCTGCTCGGCCGCGGCTTCACCCCGGAGATCCTCCGCGAGTTCCGCGTCGGCTACGCCCCGAGCGCCTGGGACCGGATGCTGCTCGCCTCTCGGCGCGCCGGCTTCAGCGATGAGGAGCTCCTCGCGGCCGGTCTGGCCCAGCGCTCCAAGTCCCGGCCCGGCAGCGTCTATGACCGCTTCCGCAAGCGGATCATGTTCCCGACCGGCGATTCGCGCGGGCGGATCCGCGGCTTCGGCGCCCGCGCGATGGGGGCCGACCAGCAGCCCAAGTACCTGAACACCTCGGACAGCGATCTCTACCACAAGCGCGAGGTCCTCTACGGCATCGCGCTTGCCCGCGCGGCGGCCGCGAAGGCGGGGCGGATGATCCTCGTCGAGGGCTACACCGACGTGATCGCGCTGCACCAGGCGGGCGTCCGAAACGTCGTCGGGATCATGGGAACCTCCTTGACCCGCGAGCAGGTCGCCGAGCTGGTGCGCGTGGTCGGCGTGCTCGAGCTGTGCCTCGACGCTGACCGCGCCGGACAGGACGCGATGGTCCGCGCTGCGCAGCTCGCCGCGGACTCGAAGCTCGAGCTGCGCGTCGTCGCGCTTCCGCCCGGCGCCGACCCCGGCGACCTGATCGCGAGCGAAGGGGTCGAGGCGCTCCGCGAGCGCGTCTCGCAGTCGGTGCCGTTCGTCGTCTTCGAGGTCGAGCGCGTGCTCGAACGGGCCGATGTGGGAAGCGCCGAGGGCAAGGACCGCGCGATCGCCGACCTTCGACCCGCCCTCGCGCCGCTCGCGCCGAGCGTGCTGCGCGACGAGCTCGTGCGCCGCGTCGCCGGAGCGCTCGAGCTCTCAGAAGCGCGACTCGCGACCCTGCTCGGCGGCGCCGGGAGAGGGGGGCCTGCGGATGGTGCCCGGGCTCGGGGCACGCAAAGCCCCGAGCCCGGCCGGACGCCGCAGGGCGCCGTCTCGGCGACCGACCGCGGCCTGCAAACCGAGCGGTCGTTCCTGGCGATGTGCCTCGCAGCGCCCGAGGCGGGCGCCCGCGCGCTCGCCGAGCTGGACCCGGACGAGCTGCTGACCGGAGAGGTGATGCGTCGCGCCGCCCGTCACCTGAAGGGGCGCCTCGACGCGCCGCTCGCCGACCTGCCGGCCGACGACGACGAGCTCGCTCGCGTCGTCGCCGACCTCGTCGACCGGGCCGGACGGGGGCCCCACGTGTCGGCGGCCGAGCTCGAGCACTCGCGCCTGATCCTCGAGCTCGCCCGGATCGACCGCCTGATCGCCCGCGCCCGCGCCGAGCGCGCGCCGGGCATCCACGACCTCGCGAGCCGCCGCCAGACCGTGCGCGAGGCGATCGGCGCGGTCGTCGGGCGTATCGAGAAGCCGGGGTAGGCCCGAGTTTCCGTCCGGGGCGCGCGCGAACATGTGTTCGTGCGAGAGAATGCAAGATACCTCGGGAGCAACTCGAGGAGCTGGTCGAGCAAGGACTGACGATCCGACAGCTGGCCGGCGCCCTCGGGCGGTCACCGGTGACGGTTCGGAGGTGGCTTGGGCGGTACGGGCTGAAGACGCATGCCGCGCGCAGCATTCAGCGTCAGCGGGCCGGACGCGAAGCGGGTCGGACGACGATCGTTCGGAGCTGCAGGCGCCATGGCGAAACGGTATTCGTCATCGATGGAGCTGGCCAGTACCGGTGTCGCAGGTGTCGTTCGGAAGGGGTCACCCGACGGCGCCGGCGTGTGAAGGAGATCCTGGTTCGAGAGGCAGGCGGCCGGTGCACGATCTGTGGGTATGACCGTTACATCGGCGCGCTCGAGTTTCATCACGTCAACCCGGACGAGAAGCGACTGGGGCTTGCGATGGGCGGGATCACGCTTGCCATTGAGCGGCTGCGAGCGGAAACCAGAAGATGTGTGCTGCTCTGCGCCAATTGTCACGCGGAGGTGGAGGCAGGTGTGACCTCGCTCTCGTTACAGTAGGTGCTAAGCGCCTGGCCACACCTGCCTCCGGTGCGTCAATGCGGGGTAGCTCAATGGCAGAGCAAACGGCTGTTAACCGTTAGGTTGTGGGTTCGAGTCCCACCCCCGCAGCTTCATGGATGACGACGTTCCTGGACCGACGCTGACCCTCGAGGACCTGCGGCGCTGGGAGGACAACGGCGCGACGTGGCAGGCGATCGAGCTGGACGACGTGCACGCGATCGTCGAGCTGCGCACCTGCTATGGCGAGCCGGTCGATCTCGTGCGGGGTGAGGCGCCTGAGCTGATCGAATTCATCCGGGCGCGCCGGCGCGCCGAGCGGGACGAGCCGCTGGACTGACCAGCGCTTCGACGAGCTCGGCGGCACGCGTGGCGGGGTCGTGGCGCTCGCACCACGCGGCGAGCTCAGCGGCGCGGATCGCGAAGCCGAGCCGAGGGTCAAGGGCGCGGGCGACCGCGAGGCGCAGGGTGGTCGGGCTGAGGAGGCGCCACGGCAGGCGCAGGCCGGCGCCCGACCAGGCGAGGCGAGCCGCGTTCTCGCCCATGTCGCCGCTGTGGGGCACGGCCAGCACGGGCACGCCGCAGGCGAGGGCCCGGACCAGGGTGCCGTGTCCTGCGTGACAGACGATCAGCGACGCGCGCGGGAAGGTGCGCGCGTAGGAGATCCAGTTGACCAAGCGCGCGTTCGGCGGGATCGCGACCGGGACGGGCAGCGGCCGGCGATTGGCGGTGGCGAGCACGCGAACCGGCGCCGGGGCCAGCCCGCGCAGCGCTGTCCGCAGCATCCGCTGCCCGGGGTCCTGGGCCGTCGAGGGCGCCACCACGACAAGCGGGCCATCGCCCTCGGGCAGCGCGACGTCCCCGTAGGGCGGCTCCCACATCAGTGGCCCGACGACGTGCACGTGTGCGGGCCACTGGCGCGGGTACTCGAGCGCGGGAAGCGTCCCGACCAGGACGAGCTGCTCGCTCAGCCCGCCGTGCAGGCGCTCCTGCTCGGGCAACCCGAGCCGTCGGCGCGTGTCGTTGAGCTCCCGGCGGCCCTGGCGCAGCCCCGCCGCGACGGGGCGCTCGAGCGAGCGCCAGAGCGCTCGGCCGAGGGCGCTGCGTGGGAGTCGCGCCCCGATCGCATAGGGCGGGAACCCGGGCTCGGTCACCGGGTGGACGTGGGGGATCAGGGTGGCGAGCGGGATGTCCTCGAGCTCTGCCGCGAGCGCCGGCGCGAGCGTGAGGATGTCGTGCACGACCACGTCGGGATCCCGCTCGGCGATCGCCTCGCGGGTCGTGACGGTCGCCCGCACGACCGCCTCGTAAGGCTTCAGCGGGCGCTGCTTGGTCGGGAAGACCTGGTACTCGGGGGCGGGCACGAACTCCATCCCGGCTGCCTCGACCGGCTCGCGCCAGCGGCTCCAGGTCTCGAAGGCGACGGTGTGGCCGCGGCCGACGAGACGCTGGCCGAGCGCGAGCATCGGGAAGGCGTGGCCGGGCTGCCCGAACGCGCCCAGGAAGACGCGCAACGGACCCGCTGTCAAGCCGCCAGCTCGGCGACCGTCCGCAGCTGCGCCGCCTGCCCCTCGGCGTCGAAGGCGATCGGCGAGACGATCAGCGTGCCGACCCCCGCCTCACGGTAGGCGGCGATCCGGTCCGCCACGCGCTCCCGCGGCCCGACCAGGGAGACGAGGTCGATCAGCTCGTCTGGGATCGCCCGGCACGCCTCCTCCTTCTTGCCGGACAGGTAGAGCTCCTGGATCTCCGCGGCTGCGGACTCGAAGCCATAGCGCTGCACCAGCGCGTTGTAGAAGTTCTGCTTGCGCGAGCCCATCCCGCCGACGTACAGGGCGAGCCCCGGCCTCATCAGGTTGCGCGCCATCTCGATGTCGTCGGAGATGTGGGCGTTGACGACCGGGGCGATGTCCAGATCGTCGAGCGAGCGGCCGGAGCGGGCGGCGCCCTCGAGGAGATGCTCGCGGAACAGGCCGACGTGCTCCGGCGAGAAGAACGTGGGGATCCAGCCGTCGGCGATCTCGCCCGTGAGGGCCGTGTTCTTCGGTCCGATCGCCGCCAGGTAGATCGGGATCCGCTCCTGCTTTGGGGCGATCGTCAGCTTGAGGGCCTTGCCCGGCCCGTCCGGCAGCGGCAGCTCGAGCGTCTCGCCGCGGTACTCGAGCCGCTCACGCGACAGGGCGATCCGCACGACCTCCACGTATTCCCGCGTGCGCTGCAGCTGACGGGCGAATCGCTGGCCGTGCCAGCCCTCGGCCACCTGGGGGCCGGAGGACCCGAGGCCGATGATCATCCGCCCGCCGGAGAGCTGGTCGATCGTCGCGGCCGTCATCGCGGTCATCGCCGGCGAGCGGCCGGGCATCTGGAAGACCGCGGCGCCCAGCTTGAGCCGCTCGGTGCAGGCAGCCAGCCAGGCGAGCACGGTGGCCGCATCCGACCCGTAGGCCTCGGCCGTCCAGATCGAGTCATACCCGAGCTCCTCCGCCTCCCGGGCGGCGCTGCGCTGCTCGTCGGGGCCCATGTGCAGCCCCCAGTAGCCGACGTGAATTCCCAGCTTCATCTGCAAGTTTCCGTTCGTTCCGAGGAGCCTGGTTGAGCGCGTCGACGGTCGGCTATAGATTGCTCCGCCGGGCGTCAGGCCCCAGAACCCTATGCGACCGAGACGCACCGCGACGATCCAGGATCTGCGAACGGCGATCGACTGCCTACCGCGGGACACCCGGATCGCGATGCTGCACGGCATCCGCACGAACCCGATCATCGTGGGCGCCTATGCCGACGGCGACGGAATCTGCCCGATGCTCGCGGCCCACCGCGCGGGCGGACGGACCAGCTTCATCAGCTTCGCCCGGGCATGGGACCGGTTCGCATTCCGCGACGCACGAGGCAGCCGGGCCCGGCGTGCCACCCGCCGCGAGCTGCTGATCCTGCGCAGTCACCTCGAGGCGAGCCTGCTGGAGGAGGAGATGCCGGCGATCGATCTGGCCGCCGCGGTCGCCGAGCACCGTGAGCTGCGCGACCGCGCCGCATCCCGTCCGAGCATCGCCCCGGCGATCCGGCCCGGCGACCCGGATCGCAGCCAGGAGCTTTGTCGCCGTCCCGGCTCGCGATGGATGCGGATCGTGCGCAACCTCGACGACTACGAGCGCACGCTGGCGCTGCTCGAGCGAGAGCGCGACGCGCACGAAACCGCGCTCTCCTGCGTAGAGTGAGAGAGGCTCGGCGGGCGTGGCACGCGGCCGGCCGGCGGTGTCCGTGGTCGTGCCCTTCCTCGGCAGCGACGCCGATCTCGTGAGCCTGGTCGAGCGTCTCGAGCGCATCGACACCCGCGCCGGCGACGAGCTGATCGTCGCCGACAACCGCAGCACCGGCGCGGGGGAGGACGCGACCCCAGCGGGCGTGATCATCCATCCAGCCGGCGGCGTCCGCTCACCAGGCTTTGCCCGCAACCGCGGCGCTGCCCGCGCTTCGTGCCCCTGGCTCGTGTTCATCGATGCCGACACGGACCCCGACCGCGGCCTGCTCGACGCCTATTTCGAAACCGCGCCAGGCGAGCTCACCGCGGTCCTGGCGGGCGCAATCGTCGACATCGCCCCTGCCGTGGACGGGACGCTTCCCGGACTCGCCGCCCGGCATGCCGTCGAGCGCCGCCACATGGATGCCCGCACGACTCTCGATCGCCCTCGCTTCGCATATGCGCAGACGGCCAACTGCGCCGTACGGCGCGATGCGTTCGCCGGGGTCGGTGGATTCGTCGAGGAGGTTCTCGCCGGCGAGGATGCCGATCTGTGCTTTCGCCTCGCCGAGCGAGGCTGGGGACTCGAGCGCCGCCCGGCCGCGGTCGTTCGGCACCGCGCCCGGGAGACCCTCGCCGGCGCGCTTTCTCAGCTCGCGCGTCACGGCGCCGGCGCCGCCTGGTGCAACCGCCGTCACCCCGGGTCGTTTCCGCCGCCGGCGCCGGCGCAGCTGATCAGGCGGCTCGGCCGCTCAGCAGTCACCGCGGCCGGCGCCGCGTTCGGGAGAGACCGGGAGGAGGCGGCCTTCGCGGCGCTGGACATGCTGGAGATGCTGGCCTTCGAGGGCGGTCGGCTGCTCCGAAACCGCGCTCGGCGCTGAACGCCCACCTAGACGCGATTTCGCGGCCCCGCTATCTAGCATGGAGGGGATGCCGGAACCGCTCGTGTCGGTCGTCGTCTCAACCTACGAGCGGCCCGCGCAGCTGGGGCGGCTCCTCGCGGCGCTGCGGGCCCAGACGCTCGACCGCGGGCGCTTCGAGGTGGTGGTGGTGGACAACGGGTCCGGTCCGGCGACCGGGGAGCTCCTGCGGCTGGAGGCAGCTCGTGGCGGCCTCGACCTCCACGTCGCGCGTCGCGACCAGACACTCGGGCCGTCGGGGGGGCGCAATCTGGGCTGGCGGGCGGCCTCGGCTCCGCTGATCGCCTTCACCGACGACGACTGCGAGCCCGAGCCGGAGTGGCTCGAGGTGCTGCTCGCGAAGGCCAGTGAGCACCCGAACGCGATCATCCAGGGCCGCACCTGTCCCGAAAGCGATGCGCCGGCTTCCGGGAACCGTCTCCTCACGCGCACCGTCTCGATCGAGCGGCTGAGTCCCCAGTACGAGACCTGCAACATCGCCTACCCGCGCGCCTGGCTCGAGCGGCTGGGCGGATTCGACGAGGGCTTTGGCCTGCGCCCGGCCGGCGAGGACACCGACCTGGCGTGGCGGGCGATCGAGCGCGGGGCGGTGACCGTGTTCGCCCCCGAGGCGGTGGTGAGGCATGCCGTCGTCCAGCTCACCCCGGGGCAGGTGATCGCCCGCGCGACCCAATGGGGCGAGTGCGCGCGGCTGTTCGCGCGCCATCCTCGAGCCCGCGAGATCCTGTATCGCCGGCTGTTCTGGAACGTCTGGCACTACCTGCTGGTCCGTTCGCTGCTCGCGCTCGCCTCGCCGCGGCGACTCCGCCCCCTTGCCAGGCTGGTGCTGGCCCGGCACCTCGCCGAGTTGCGGGCCCGCGCCGCCGAAGCCGGCGCGGGCCCGGCCTGGATCCCGTATCTGGTTCTGTTCGACGCCGTCGAGACGGCCTCGATGCTCCGCGGTGCCGTGCGGCACCGCACGCTGCTGCTCTGACAGGATCCCGCCGATGAGCACGAGCATCCGTGTCGAGGGACCGATCGAGGACGGCTTCGAGGAGGTCCTGACCGCCGAGGCGCTCGGCTTCGTCGCCGATCTCGTGCGGACGTTCGGGCCGACGCGGGAGCGCCTCCTCGCCGAACGGGCAGAGCGGCGCCGGCGCCTGCGCGAGGGCGAGACGCTCCGCTTTCTCGACGAGACGGCGGAGGTCCGCTCGGGCGATTGGCAGGTCGCTGCCGCTCCCGGCGATCTCCAGCAGCGCTGGGTCGAGATCACCGGCCCGACGGAGCGCAAGATGACGATCAATGCGCTGAATTCGGGCGCCGATGGATTCATGGCCGATTTCGAGGACGCCAACTCACCGACCTGGCGCAACATGGTCGAGGGGCATCTCAACCTGCGCGATGCGATCGACCGGACGATCACCTACGAGGGCTCCGATGGCCGGCATTACGAGCTCGTCGAGAATCCGGCGACGCTGCTCGTCAGGCCGCGCGGATGGCACCTGCCCGAGCGGCACGTGACGCTCGACGGCGAGCCCATTCCGGGGGCGCTGTTCGACTTCGGCCTGTACTTCTTCCACTGCGCCCGGAGGCTGATCGACGCAGGCTCCGGGCCCTACTTCTACCTGCCGAAGCTCGAGTCCCACCTCGAGGCGCGGCTCTGGAACGAGGTCTTCTGTCACGCCCAGGAGGCGCTCGGGATCCCGCGGGGAACCGTCAAGGCGACGGTCCTGATCGAGACGCTTCCCGCCGCATTCGAGATGGAGGAGATCCTCTACGAGCTGCGGGAGCACTCGGCGGGACTGAACGCGGGTCGCTGGGACTACATGTTCTCGGCGATCAAGTGCTTCGCCCACGACCGGAGCATGCTCCTCCCAGATCGCGGGTCGGTGACGATGACCGTGCCGTTCATGCATGCCTACACGGAGTTGCTCGTCGCGACCTGTCACCGGCGAGGCGCCCACGCGATGGGAGGCATGTCCGCGCTGATCCCCTCGCGTCGCGACGAGGACGCCAACGCAGGCGCGCTGGACGGCGTCAGAGCCGACAAGGAGCGCGAGGTGGGGCAGGGCTATGACGGAACATGGGTCGCCCACCCGGACCTGGTCCCGGTGGCGCGTGAGGTGTTCGAGCGCGGGCTCGACGGGCGCCCCAACCAGGTCTCGCGCCTCCGTGAGGACGTACGAGTCGGCCCGGCCGAGCTCCTGGACCTCGCCGCGACCCCGGGACGGGTCACCGAAGCCGGCCTGCGGACGAACGTCAACGTGGGCTTTCAGTACGTCTCGTTCTGGCTCGGCGGCCGCGGCGCGGCGGCGATCAATTCGCTGATGGAGGACGCCGCCACGGCCGAGATCTCACGCTCGCAGATCTGGCAGTGGGTGCACCACGGCGCAGAGCTAGAGGACGGGCGCCCGGTCACACCGGAGCTGGTTCGCCAGGTGCTCGACGAGGAGACGAGCCGGATCCGGGAGCAGGTGGGGGAGAGGACGTGGCAGGCGGGGCGCCCGGAGGAGACGCGCGAGGTGTTCGAGCGGGTCTCGCTGTCCGACGAGCTGACCGAGTTCCTGACGCTGATCGCGTACGGCCTGCTGCCGTGAGCCTCGTCGTCGTCACGGGCGCGACGGGCCTGATCGGCCAGGCGCTCGTGCGCGAGCTGCTCGAGCGCGGCGATCAGGTGATCGCGCTCACGCGAGATCCGGGGCGCGCCCGCCGCGCGCTCGGCGAGGAAGTCAACATCCAAGCGTGGCCCCAGCCCGTCGCTGCGCCACCTCCCGCGGAGGCGATCGACGGCGCCGACGGCGTCGTCAACCTGCTGGGCGAACCGGTCGCGCAGCGCTGGACGAGCCGGGCCAAGGCTCGGATCCGTGACTCGCGCGTGCTCGGCACCCGCCACGTCGTCGCCGCGATCGCCGCGCTCCCCGCCGACCGCCGGCCGCGCGTGCTCGTGGCCCAGTCCGCCACTGGCGTCTACGGCCCCCGCGGCGATGAGGAGCTCGACGAGTCGGCCGCATCTGGGAGCGATTTCCTTGCCGAGATGGCGAAGGCCTGGGAGGCGGAGGCGCTGAGCGCCCGCGCCCACGGCGTGCGGGTCGTGACGACGCGGACCGGGGTGGTGCTCAGCCGGGGCGGGGGCGCGCTCGAAAAGATGCTCCCGCCGTTCAGGCTCGGCGTCGGTGGGCCCGTGGCCGGTGGCCGCCAGTACCTTCCCTGGATCCATCTCTCCGACGTGGTCGGCGGGATGCTCCACGCGCTCGACGACGAACGGGCCGACGGGCCGCTCAACCTGACTGCGCCGAGGCCCGTGAGCAACGCCGAGTTCTCGAAGGCGCTCGGACGCGTTCTGCGCCGTCCCGCGGTGGTTCCCGTCCCCGCCCTGGCGCTTCGGCTGCTCTACGGGGAGATGGCGACGATCGTGCTGACGGGACAACGGGCCGTCCCGCGCGCGCTGGGCGAGCTTGGCTATGCCTTCCGCCAGCCGGAGCTCGACGCAGCCCTCGCCGACGTCGTCTGACGTGCCCCTCTACGACTTCAGCTGCGTGATCTGCGGGGCGCGCTTCGAGGCGCGGGTCGGCATCGGCGAGCAGCCGCCATGCCCGGCATGCGGCGCTCGTGGGGCCGAGCGCGTCTTCTCCTCGTTCGCGGGGCCGTTCCTCACGCGGCCCCGTGGATCGGCGGCCCGCCGAGCTGACGCCGAGCGGAAAGCCCGCGAGGAGCGGCGAGCCGAGCGGCGCGCAGACCGGAGATCCGAGCCGCCGAAGGCGTGAGGCGGGGCGGGCGAACCCGCAAGTCGCCCGCCCCGATATCCCTCCTGCCAAGATGTCGCCGGTGAGCCTTCGCCTCGGCTACAAGGCCTCGGCCGAGCAGTTCGCCCCGCGGCACCTGCTCGAGCTGGCGGTCGCCGCCGAGGAGCTCGGCTTCGACACGGTGGCGGTGTCAGACCATTTCCAGCCGTGGCGCCACCACGGCGGGCACGCTCCCAACTCGCTCGTCTGGCTGGCTGCGGTGGCCGAGCGCACGCGCCGGGTGCGGCTTGGGACGAGCGTGCTGACCCCGACGTTGCGCTATCAGCCGGCCGTGATCGCGCATGCGTTCGCGACGCTCGCGTGCCTGCACCCGGAGAGGATCTGGCTGGGGATCGGGAGCGGCGAGGCGATGAACGAGAGCCCCGCGATCGGCGCCGGCTGGCCGAAGTTCCGCGAGCGCTCGGAGCGCCTGGCCGAAGCCGTCGAGCTGATGCGCCGTCTGTGGTCCGAGCAGCGGGTGACGTTCGAAGGCCAGTACTACCGAACGGTCAACGCCACCATCTACGACAAGCCCGAGCAACCGATTCCGATCTACATCGCGGCCGGGGGCCCCAAGGCCGCCGCGCTGGTCGGACGGATCGGCGACGGCTTCATCTGCACGAGCGGCAAGGGCGATGAGCTCTACCGGACGCTGCTCGACGCGCTCGCGGAGGGGGCGCGCGAGGCGGCCAGGGATGCTCGGGAGATCGCGCGGATGATCGAGGTCAAGGTCTCCTACGACCACGACGCGGCCTATGCGCGCGACGCCTGCCGGCCGTGGGCGGCGCTGGCGCTGAGCGCCGAGGAGAAGGGCGGGACAGAGGACCCGATCGAGATCGAGCGGCTCGCCGCGGCCGCCGCCGACCGCGCCCACACCCGGTTCATCGTCAGCGACGACCCGGAGGAGGTGGTCGAGCGCGTCGGGGACTATCTGGAGCTCGGCTTCGAGGAGCTCGTCTTCCACTTCCCGGGGGATGACCAGGAGCGGGCGCTTCGGCAGTTCGCAGCCGACGTGATGCCGCGCCTGCGCGATTAGGCGTCGAGGAAGATGTCGGGCTGGAGCTCGGCGCCGTCGCCGTGCTGATAGGGCGAGAGGTCGGTGATCCCGGCCTCGGCCAGGACCTCGTCGTCGATCAGCTCCCGGCCGGTTCGCTCCATCGGGGGACGGGAGAGGATCGCGTGGGCGGCGTCGCCCATGATCTCGGGGGTCCGTGAGCGCGCCATCGCGGCGTCTCCACCCAGCAGGTTCTGCACGGCGGCGGTGGCGATGATCGTCCGCGGCCAGAGCGTGTTCGAGGCGATCCCGTCGCCCTCGAGCTCGGCGGCGAACCCGAGCGCGGCGAGCGTCATGCCGTACTTCGCCAGCATGTAGCCGACGCACGTTCCGAGCCACCTCTTGCTCAGGTTGAGCGGAGGCGAGAGCGTCAGGATGTGGGCGTGGTCGGAGCGGCGCAGGTGCGGGATCGCGGACCGCGTGAGCAGGAACGTGCCGCGCACCTCGATCTGCTGCATGAGGTCGAACTTCTTGGCGGGCAGGTCGACCGAGGGGGAGAGGTCGATCGCCGAGGCGTTGTTGACGACGATGTCGATGCCCCCGAAGTGCTCCGCGGTCTGCTCGACGGCGCCGACGATCGAGGCCTCGTCGCGCACGTCGCCGACGATCGGGAGCGCCCGCCCGCCCGCCGCCTCGATCTCCTCGGCGGCCGTGTAGATCGTGCCCTCGAGGCGAGGGTGCGGCTCCGCGGTCTTGGCGAGCAGCGCGACGTTGGCGCCTTCCCGAGCGGCGCGGACGGCGATCGCGAGACCGATCCCGCGGCTGCCGCCGGACATCAGGATCGTGCGGCCCTTCAAGGTCGATCCGTCTTCGCTGCTCATGCCTGGCCTCCTCGCTGTGCGTTGGGGCCTGTCGAGACAGGCCCATGGTCGTCGGCCGGCGGGACCCTACAATCCAAGCGTGCTGGACGATCTCGAGACGCGCAAGGACACCGTGCAGGTGGCGGTCGAGAGCGCGTTCCACCACGTCGGGCAGATCGCCGGGATCATCACGGGCGCGGGCCGGGAGATCACGCGCGAGCTGGGCGATTGGGCGACGGACGTGTTCGAGATCCGCGATGCGGCGAGGCGCGCCCGCGCGGACCGCGGCACGGCTGGCGATGCCGAGATGGGAGGGCCAGCGGCGGACGCCTGAGCTGGTTTTCAGGCGGCGAACGCGAGCGCCTCGTCGCGAGCCTCGAAGGTCGCCGCCTGGGCGAGGAACTCGCCTTCGAAGCGGCAGACCGACCACAGCTCCTTGAGGTTGCCGTCAGGGAGGGGAACCTCGATCCGGACGATCACGTCGCCGCCGACCTGCCTGAAGTCCGTCGCCTTGATCGGAGCGGCTCTGGCGCTCGCCCAGAACTCGCGCAGCTCGCGGCTTCCGCGCAACGGCTGAGAGGACGTCCAGGGACGCCACTGCACCTCGTCGGGGACGATCTCGGCCAATGCTGCGGCGCCACCGCTCTGGAAGGCGTCGTAGAGCCGCCTGACGTACGCGACCTTCGCCGTCGCCGAGGGATCCTCGAGCAGATCGTCGAGTCCGGTGAGGATGAGCAATCGCCTGACCTGGGGCGAGGCGGAGCGGAGCACGAGGCGGTCGCCGAGGCTCCTGTGCGCGTCGACGATCGCTCGTAGCCCGGCGGCGTCCACGAACTCGAGGCGGTCGGCATCGAGGATCAGGCGCCCCGGCGTGTCGGTGGCGGCCCGTTCGAGCTCCGCTTGGAACAACGGAAGGGAGAGGAGGTCGAGCTCTCCCGATACCGCCACGAGCGTGTCCGCGCCGTCGGCTTGGAAGTCGAGTTGCAGTGGGTCGACTGGCTCGAAGCGGGGTTCCATCGTTTCGAGCCTAGACGCGCAGCCGCGGTCGGCACAAGCGCCGAGGAGCTGGAAGTTGCCGGTGAACGCTGGAAGTTGAGGAGATTGCCGCGTCGGCGAGCCACATGTCAGTATCAGTGCATGGATGAGGGATCGGAGCGCCGCATGGCTCGGACCGAGGCGCTGTTCAGAGACGCCAACGAGGCGATCGAGCGTGGCCTGTGGCCTGGCGAGGAGCGCGAGACGGTGCGCTTTCGGTGTGAATGCGCGCAACTGGATTGCCAGAGCGCGGTGGAGCTATCGCTCGCCGAATACGAGGCGGTGCGCGAGGACGGACGCCACTTCGTGCTCGTGCCGGGCCACGAGTCACCGCAGGTGGAGGTCGTCATCGAGCGAAACGACCGTTACATAGTGGTGGCCAAGGTCGGCATGGGTGGCGCCGAAGCCGACCGCACCGATCCCCGCGGTTGAGCCCTTGCTCTGAGGGCGCGGTCACGCCGCAGAGGTGCTGCGCCCGCCCGAAAGCGGAAATCGCATCCGAACCTCGGTTCCGCCGGCGGCCCGCTCGGCGATCAGGAAATCCTCGGTGGCCTGAGCGATCAGCGCGAGGCCCCAGCCGAGCCCTGGATTGACCGCGGGGGTCTGGTGACCGCAGCCGGTATCCGAAACGAGCACCCACAGCTCGTTGCCGGTGACGGCGGCGGTCACCTGGACATCGCCGCTCCGGCCCCGGTAGGCGTGGAGAACCGCGTTCGTGAACGCTTCAGAGACGGCCAGCCGGACCGACTCGACGGTGTCGGGCGCAGCTCCCGCGTCGGCTGCGAATTCGGCCACCTGAACTCGGACCGCGGGCACGGCTTCTGGAGTAGCCGGGTAGACCTCGTGCAGCGAATTGCGGACGGCTACCACCACCGCCAATGGTTTCCACGTTCCGGCGGTGGTCAAACCCCTTCAGCCACGCCGTTCGGGGTATTCGGCGCGGTGCTTCAGCGAGCAGGCGCGCGGGCGGCGCCGATAGACTCGCTCCCCGAGCGCCGGAGTAGCTCAGTCGGTTAGAGCAGCGGAATCATAATCCGCGTGTCGGGGGTTCGAGTCCCTCCTCCGGCATCCAGTCGTTTGCAGGAATTCCCTTTGTTCACGGGGGATTCCGCAGATTTGGACGGGCGGATGTCGACCGCTACGAACCGCCAGAAACCGCTCGCTGGGTGACAAAACAGTCCAACGAACAGTCCAACGAACGGTCCGCGTCGACTCAGGCTCTGCAACCGGAACTCACGTCTCCGAGTACGCCGTGAGAATCCGCCATCGAGCTCAACCTTGATGCGCCGCTCAGGCAGATCGCCTTCAAGCGTCTGGCGCCAGGCGTGGGCGAGCTGCCGCCCGACGTGGTCGACGCCATCGCTCGACGATCGCTCGCTCGACACATCCTCAAGGTGAACGTGATTGATGACGTCTTCGATTGCCGCGCGGCTATCGGGGCGCCGGTCGCGCCATGCCGCGAGATTGTCGGCTGAGTAGTGACTGGCGAGCAGCACGTAGTCGTCGACAACCACAAATTCCGGCCAGAACAAGCGCGCCAGCTCGCACGCCGCCCAATGGTTGCCCGGAGCCACGAGATCGAGAACCGCGCATAGGAGCTGGGGTAGCCGCGGGTCGCGGTCGAGGGCATGCCCAGCCTCGTATACGGCTTCGTTCAGCGCGACGCCTGGGTCCTCGTCGAGGTTTGCCATCACCGCCGCCGCCGCTCTCGCCTTCCTGAACGCCTGCTCGTAATCCGCTCGCTCGACCTTGCCGGCGTCGACCCCCCCTCCTGCAGACCCCATGCTTGCTCGTCCAGCCACTGCACGACCGCGGCAACGGCAGACCGCATCCCTCGGGTGTAGTTGTGTTGGAGCGCATCGTCGAGCGCCTCTGACAACACGGCGTCTTCAAGGTTCGTACCACGTATCGCGGCGACCGCAGCAGCCAAGGAGGCGTCGCGCCGCTGCTGCTCGGGTGCTTCGACGAGCCGCGCGGACAGTTCCGTCCCGATCAATTTGTCGATCGAACGCACGAGTGGAGCCTACGTGCCAGCTACCACGGAGTGGGTCAGCCGCCGCTCGCGGGTCACGCTGCGCCGCGTGGAACACTGCCGTCGTGACTTCAGAACGTCACGCACAGGAATTCGTCGCCGTGTACGACTATGGAATGGGCGGCGTGTGGGTGTCGGTTCTTGCTGGCTCACGCGAGGCCGTCGAGGAGCGCTTCCCATGGCTTCGCGTCGTGACGGTGGGCGAGCCATCCTGGATCACGGCTGAGAAGCTCCGCGAAATCGCGGACAGGTGGATCCCGGACACGATGCGATTCGACATCGAACGGCCTGACGGCTGGCTCGCCGCAACGGATGCCAACTTGGCGCGCGACGGCCGGACTCCGGACCGTAGGCCAAGACTCCCGTCCGACCCGCCAGCCGCCGGCCCGAACCGCCATCAACGCATCGTGTGGAAGCACGGCTACGCCGACGAGCCAATCGTGCTGTACGCCGAGATCGACAGCAACGGCTTCGAGGTCCGTAAGGTCGATGAGTACAAGGACGGCAGGCTCGTTCGCGCTGATCGGAGCGCCGGCGCCGGCTCGACGTTCGTCTCCGACTACTTCATCCCCGGCATCGACGTGATCAACCAAGCCCCGACATTCGATGCGAGTTCGATAAGCGCCGCGGAGTTCGAACAAGTGTGGGACCGCGCCGGCCGCGAGTAGACCCCGGATCCACAAGACGTTCCTTGCGCCAGCATCGGTGTACGGTCCGCGAGGGATGACAGCCGACGAGCCGAATGAGTGTCAGATCGAGGCGGTCGGCATGGACGGCGCGCATCTCACGTGCCGGATTGCGTGGATGACCATCCAGCCGCACGCCAGCTATCGGATGACGGCCACGATCGGCGAATCACCAGCGATCGAGGCGCAGGCGTCTGATCTCTTCGAAACGCTTTGCCTCATCAGGCGGCAGCTTGAAGACCAGGGCGTGCGGCTGTGCTGTGCTGGAGCACGACGCGACGTGTGGCCCTCCGGGATGCAGCGCGACATGGGACAGGGACTCGTTGCTTACGTCCTGACGCTCCCGCGCGTGACGGAGCGCCCAGCGACGGTGAGGATCTTCGAGCCGGCGGCGCGAGACGTGGTTGCGACCGTCGACGAGCAACGGGAGTTCGCTCAGTCATGGATGGCTCAAGGTCGCGGCGACCATTGAGGCGCGTGCCGCCGCGCTGATGAAGTCTCGTTCAGCTGCGCCAGCGGCGACGAGCCTTCGGTTCAGGGATTCCGAAGATCTCGCGGTACCGCCGCTCTCGCTCGGCTGCTTCCTCCCCAGCGTTCAGCGGCGGCGCCGGCCGTTCGGGCAGGGGTGTCGGCGCCTGTGCCGCGACGGCTCGCTCGGCGAGCCGTGCGTCTGGTCGTGGCGATGGCGCGCCCGATCCACCGACGACCTGCGCAACAGGTAGTGCTAGACCGGCAGTGCGTTCAAAAACCTCGGGAACGGCGGCCGACTCGTCTGCCACGACGCATTCAGTGACGATGAAATGAGCCGGTGACAGCCCGGCATCCCGGGCCACGCGTTGTAAGCGGCTGGCGCTCGCCGCAGCCGCCACGTAACGGACTTGCGCATATTGGCCGACCGCGATCGAGGCGCGCCATGCGTCAAGGGCCGCTCGCTCACGTCGAGCGCTGGTCAGTCCCCAAACAACGACGACGGCAACAGGCATCGTCTCATCCAGCCGAGGCCAAAACACAAGGTCCGGCAGCCGCGGGCTGTAGCCGCCACGCTCGTTGGCGACCTGTGCCGCCCACCGGCGAGGTTCGAGGGCGAGCTCGCGACGTGCGCGCCAGCGATAGCCGGCGTGCTCGATGTCGGCGGCCACCCGAGCCATGCGGACGCTGTCCTGCGTGAGCGGCGAGAACCGGCCCGGCGCGCGTACGGCCGGGAGCTGGCCAAGTCCGATGCCAGCGAGCCCCGAGGCTGTCATCCAGACCAACGACCCGTCCCCACGTATCGCCGGCATCCGCTCGCACCAGCCGACTGCTTCCAGCTTGGCCACGTGCCTCCGCACCACCCGCTCCGCCAGCCCCAGGCCCCGCACGATCGCCGGCATGGAAACGATCCCAAGCTTCCCGATGAATCGCCCAACCCGCAGTGACCCAGGCCCGATCTCAACCGCCGTCCGCTTCATCTCCTACGTGCCTTCGGTCGCCCGCGCTCGACTGGCCGTCCGCCCCGCCATCACCCACCAAACACAGGGTCTTGACTGGAGTCCGACTACCCGCCCTAAATCCCCTTTCGAATCATGATGTGGAGGGCGGGTAGTCGGACTCCACAAAAAGACCCGACCTGCGCGAGACCTCAGTGATGGCGGGGCGGACGGCCGGACAGCCGGTCCGCGAACTGTGGAATTGGATTCTGTACTTATGTCCGCAGTTGGCGGACCACCTAACGGACCGCCCGAGCACGACCACGACTTGTGGCGCGCATTAACGAGCGGCTCACTCCGCACGCAGCTGCGGCGGCTCACCTACATCCTCCGCCGCCTGCTCACGGGCCGGCCGCTTCTCGATCGCGTCTGCCACTCCAGCCAACGCGCTCGACAGGTCGCGAAACGCGCTCGCTACCGCACTGCCGGAGTGCCCTTCCAGCGCCGCCCCGAGGCGGGTGACGACGCGGTCGACGCGGTCCCACGCGTCCTTCGGGCCCGGTCTCGCGCCACCAGGCCGGAGCTCGTAGGAGAGCGTCATGCCCGTTGAGCCTGGGATTGGCTTCCACACGAAACTCGGGTCTTCCATGCACTCTCGGATCGACGCAGCGCGGCCCATCGCAGCCTGGGCGATGTGGCGAATGCGACTGGCGAAGCGAGCATCAGGCGGAGCCATCCGACTCTGCTCGAGCGCGATCTCCCACTCGTAGCCGGCCATCGCGTAGTCCTGCTCCTGCCGCTCGCGCTCCTGGTCGATCGCCTCCTCGGCCATCGCGTCCCACATCTCCTGCGGGCGGTCGTCGGGCTCCTGGATCTCAGCGCGTCGGGAAACGGGCGGCGGGGGGACGGCAGGCAGGTCGTCGCCTTGGTTCAACATCCGCGTCAGCTCCGAACGGCGAACCAACCACTTCCGCTGCCCGGCGCGCGTCGCCGCGAGCTGGCCCTTTGAGATCCACGATCGGACAGTCACCGGTCGAACGCGCATCTCCTGCGCGAACTCCGCGATCGTCATCCATGGGTCGTCGTGTGGGTCGGGCTCGAAACCGGTCACTCGGTCTCCTGCATAGCGCTAAAGTCATTAGCGCTGTTGGCGCTATTAAGCTACCATGTGATTCCGCTGTCCGCCAACGAATCGAGCACGGTCCTCGGAAGTCGTCTGATGTTCGCCCGGTCCAAGTCGTCAGCCGCATCGAAGAGCCGGCTCCTGTGAGCGGACGGCCCCGAGCGCAGCGGCCGGTCGCGCCCGTGGAGCGGATCCTCTACACGCGCGAAGAGGCCGCGACGGCGCTGGGGATGAGCGTCGACACGTTCGAGCGACGCGTTCAACCGTTCATCCGCGTCGTCCCCTGTGGAGCTCTCGTCCAGGTGCCGCCCGACGAGCTGCGGCGTTGGGCCCGTGAGAACGCCCGCTCGTTCTTCAAGCAGACCGCCTGATGCCGCCTGGCCCGAGCGTACGCTGGGCGGACCCGGATCAGGAGATGGCCGTGCCCGAGTACCGCAAGACCAAGACCGCCGGCGTGTACATGCGCCACCAGGCGCGATGCCCCGCCGTTTCCTCCGACAGCGGTCGGTGTCGCTGCCGGCCGTCGTATCGGGGGCGCCGCTGGGATTCGAGCAAACAGGGGATGGTGTGGTCCGCCACCTTCGCCGACCGCGCCGAGGTCCTCAGCTGGCTCGCCGCAACGCTCAAAGGTCAGGACGCAGTGGCGGACGTGGAGGCAGCTGGGCCAACCTTCGGTGAGCTGGCCGACGAGTGGCTCGACGGCGTTCACTCCGGCGCAGTCGGCCGGCGCCGAGGCCGGAAGGGCTCGGGGTACTCGCGGACAACGCTAGAGGGCTACGAGCGCTCACTTCGGTATGTCCTGACTCCCGAGTTCGGCGCTCGGCCAGCAAGCGACATCGACGACCGCGAGTGGCAGACCTGGGTCGACCGGCTGAGCCGCGAGGGTCTGTCGCGTTCGCGAATCGCAAACCACCTGGCGGTCGCCCGGGCGATCTACGGATGGGCGAGCCGCCCCACCCGCCGCCTTGTCGACCGGAACCCGCTGGCGGGGATCGAACTTCCGCCGAACGACGAGAAGCCGCGGACGAGGGTCGCTGACGCCGAGGAGGCTGCCGCCCTCGTCGCCGCGCTTGCGCCCGAAGACGCAGTCCCGTACGCGCTCGCCTTCTACGCGGGGCTGAGGCGAGCTGAGATCAAGCGCCTGGACTGGCCCGACGTCGAGCTCGACGGCTACCGGCTCGTCGTGAGGAAGTCGAAGAGCCGCGCCGGCACTGGTCGGCGCCCACCGATTGCCGAGCCGCTACGGCCGATCCTGCTCGGCGAGTTCATGCGGCAGGGGCGGCGGGAGGCCGGGGCGGTGAGCGCAGTCTCGGTCACGTCGGGCAAGATCGCCGAGCGGGCCCGCACGCGGTGGGCGGCCGCGGGCCTCCAGCCGATCACGCTGCACGAGTGCCGCCACACGTATGCGAGCTTCCTGATGGCCGCCGGCTACACGCTGCGCGAGCTGATGGAGTACATGGGCCACAGCTCGCTCCAGGCGACCGAGCGCTACGTCAAGCTCCTCCCACCGCTCGATGAAACCGACCCGGCCGAGCGCCTCAACTCGTACCTCCGACGAAGGGCCGTCAAATGACCGAGCGGACAAGTGACGGCGCCGCCGCGGACCAGCGCCCCGGCGAGATCGTCGACATGCCTCCGGAGGAGCGAGCGAGACGGCTCGCGGCGCTCTGGAAGCGCCTTATGGATCCGGATGGCTTCGATCGCGACGCCTTGGCGACGATCGAGGGTCCGACCCACAGCGATCAGTAACCGGCCTGCGACACTGTGAAGATGCGCGAAGGAGCCACACTTAGGCTGGACACCGGCGAGGAGCTACGCGTCGAGCTCGACCGGGACGACCTGGAGCACGACGAGATCGTGGTCCGACGGGCCGCAAATGGTGGCATGCCCCTTGCCGACCGCCTGGCCCTAATCGACGAGGTCATCGCCTCGACGACGCCGCATCCCGCCGGCACGACCGACCATCTGCTCGAGCCGGACCGCGAGCGCCCTTACTGAGTGGCCGGCATCTACGTCGACACATCGGCCCTCGGCCGAGTGGTGCTCGGCGAGCCGGATGCGCAGGTGATCCGCGCTCGGCTCGCTCAGTTCGATCCATGGTTCGCGAGTGAGCTGCTCGTCGTCGAGCTGCGCCGGCTCGGCGTCCGAGAGGGTGTGTTGCCGCAGGCTGAGCGTACGCTCGCCGCGGTCAACCTCGTGCCGCTCACTCGCGCCCTGTTGGAGCGGGCGTCACGGCTCGATCCGGTCGAGGTCCGCTCGCTCGACGCCATCCACATGTGCACGGCGGTAGACCTGCACAGCGCCGGTTCGATCGCCGCAGTGCTCACGTACGACCTCCAATTCCAGGCCGGCTGCGCCCATCACGGGATCCCTGTCGAGGCACCGACGCCCTGAGCCGCGTCCGCGTCGAAACCGCAAACAGCTTCCGCCCGCGCCGGACAGCACGGGACCGTCCGCACCAAGCGCGACACTTTGCTGTTGCCCATGAAGCCGACCGCCAGAGGTTCCGATGCTGCTCGACGCCGCTCTCATCGCCCTGATCTTGCTCGCGTTCTCCTTCTTGCTCGCTCGGCACCTGCCGACGAAGGAACTGCCACCGCCACCGCCCCTCCTCTACCTGCCCGAATGACCCGAGAGCCTGAGACGCGGTTCCGTCGAGCACTTCGCGACACCCCGGGCCTGAGCGAGGCGAAGGGCCGGCGAACGGTCCAGTCGGTGATCGGCGCGATTTTCGCCGTAGGGGTACTCGTGCTTGTCGGCTCGCCATCCGCCGCGCTCGACCAGGTGCTCGCCTATGTCGGCACTGCGCTAGGCGGCGTGCTGCTCGTGAACGTCGTTGAGTTCGTCTGGCACTACCTGGAGGCGCCGTACGCGTTGATCCGAGAGGAGCTGGCGCACTTGCGCGCCGAGGTCGCGGCGCTGCCGACGACGGCCACGGCCGCACCGCCGCCGAAACCCCGGGTGAATGTACGCGGGAGCCTGCTGCTTCATATCCAGCGCGCCCAGGCTCTTGTCGGACAGACGATGGTGACGGTGCCCGAGACCTTGGCGTGGACCGAGACCACCGCACAGTTCCTCTCGGAACACATCGGTCCAACGGAGTCCGAGGACTTCCTCGCGGCCACGAGCGAGTCGGGACGCCGAGGAATCGAGGCGCGGCTCGCGTACCTGATGATCTTGGCGGAGCAACGCCCCGGTCAGCAGTCCTAACCGTTGGTGAGCCGTCGTGCTGAGCACCCGACGGCGTCTACCAGTATCCCCGCGGCGCCCTAGTATCGGACCGGCATGCGGGAGTTCGTCGGGTACGTTGGTCCGCCTGAGATCCATGATGCAGTGATCGAGCGCGTGGACCTTGGCCCCGACGTGCTGGTCGTTGGCCTGCGTACCGACTTTGGACGGGGACCGGCGCTGCGAATCGAGTTCGATCAGCCGAGTGCGATTGATCAGCACCGGGCGGTCGGGATGACGCTGTATGCGCTGGCTGAGTTGAGCAGCGAGAACGGGCGGCGTAGGTTCCAGTTCGTGAACTGGGAGGAGATCGACGACGCCCGCCTCGAGCTCGAGGCGACTGCGGTGCGTTGGCCGACTGTCGAGGGCTGAGATCGCTCAAACCCACGGACCGGTGGGACCGCGCCGACCGTTTCCTCAGAAGCTCCAAACCGGACTTGATCGCCCCCAGCTTGTGCGCGACGGCTGACAAAACAGTCCAACCTGCCGTCCAACATCGCCCATACTGCCTATGAACGCTGGAAAAGCGGGCGGAATCATAATCCGCGTGTCGGGGGTTCGAGTCCCTCCTCCGGCATCAATTGGGGGAGATCGGCTCCTCTCACTTGCCCCAGGATCGCGCCGGCCGGGTCGAGCCGCAGATCGCGGCCGCCGTCAGCTGATCGAGTCGATCCTCAGCTGTCTGGTACCGGCGGGGGTGCCGACCTTCACGACATCGCCAACCTCGTGGCCGAGGAGCGCCTGAGCGACCGGCGAGCTGGCCGACAGGAGCCCTTCGGCGGGGCGGGCCTCGTTGGGAGAGACGATCTTGAACTCGCGGGCGCTGTTCGCTCCGAGGTCGGTCACGGAGACGGCGCTGCCGTGCTGAACGGTGTCCGATGATCGGGCCTCGACGACGACGGCGGAGCGCAGCTGCTCGCGCAGCCGGAGAATCCGCGTCTCGAGGTGGGCCTGTGCCTCCTTCGCGGCGTGGTACTCACCGTTCTCCTTGAGGTCGCCCCATTCCCGCGCGGTCCTGATCCGCGCCGCGATCTCCGCGCGGCCGGTGCTCTCGAGCTCGCCCAGCTCAGCACGTAGGCTGCGCAGCTCCTGGTCGGTCATCGAGATCTCGTTCATCTGACTTGCGGTCGGCCCCTCCCAGCACCTCCGGCAAACAACGGTAGCGGGACCTCCCGCTGCCAGGCTGCCGTCAGAGAGGATGACCACGCGACCTATGCTTGTCTGCGGATGACCCCTCGCGGCGACATAGAGACGCGTGAGGACTGCGAGCTGCTCGTTCGGGCGTTCTACGAGCGTGCGTTGATCGATCCGATCATCGGCTGGATCTTCACGGACGTCGCTCGGCTCGACCTGGACGCCCACATCCCTCGCATCGCCTCGTTCTGGGAGACGGTTCTGTTAGGCGCTCGCTCGTACGGCGGCGGAGCCTTCGCCCCGCATGCCGTCCTGCACGAGCGCGTGCGACTGCGCGCCGGCTACTTCGAGCGCTGGCTGTGGCTGTGGGAGGCCACCGTCGACGAGATGTTCGAAGGCGAGCGTGCGGAGCTGGCCAAGCAGCATGCGCGCCGGGTCGCGCGGGCATTCCACGCGCGGCTCGGCGGTGAGGAGACGGCGTTTCGGCCCGAGCCGGGGGAGTTCCTCGTCATCCAGCACGCGCCCGGATCGGTCGGGTCGGGCTAGATAACCGAACCGCTAGGCGTTCTGGATCGCGAACTCGCGAGCGCGCGTCGCGCTGGCCAGCAGGAGCCCGAGGAACCGATCGAGCAGCTCGGCGCTGAGCGAGTCCAGCGGCAGCTCGCCGCACACGAACACCTCTCCGGCCCGGTTCTGGGCAAAGCAGACGAGCGGCGCCTGGCGGTTCCAGTAGAGGAGCTGTCGCGGATCGATCACCTCCGGCGGCAGCACGGCGGCCTGGGCCCGGAGCAGATTGCCGCGGAGCGCGATCCCGACGTCGAGGACGTAGCCGGCGGCGTCGAGGCTCAGGCCCCACTCGCCCGCGGCGACGTGGCGCACATCGGCATCCAGTGAGTCGAGGAACTCGGAGACGCGCTCTGCGCTGTCCATCGGGGCGGAGGATAGGCGCCCCCCGGCGGCTCGCGGCGGGCTCCGGCTCTCGCGCCCGGCTCACGCGCGCGCCATTCGGCAGCGCTGCGCGCATAAGCTGCCCGCGGTGATGCATCGGAGGCTGAAGGTGACCCGAGCTACCACGGCCATCGTCGGTGTCGCGATGTCGGCAGGCGGTCTTTCGGGCTGCGGCGGCAAGAGCGAGCAGCGACCCGCCACTCACGTCAACGCTCCGTCTCGACCGGCTTCCGGCAGGGCAGCTGAGGTCCTGTCGTTGTCCGCCCTCGGAACGTTCGCGGGCAGCTGCCCACGTGGGGGGCGTTCGTGGACGCTGCGGTTTGCGGTCCCCGCCGAGGGTGCGACCGACACGCTCTCGTATAGCGTCGGAAGCGGCGCCCGGATGACCGTCAACGTCAATCCTGGCGACTCCGTCGCGATCAAGCTCACCCCGAACGCGACCCGAACCCGCGAGCCGGTCGACAGGTTCGTGCCCCCGGAAGGTCAGGGCCGCGGTCGAGTAGGACCCACATCGGTGCTGACGACCTTGCCGCTGCGGGCGGTCATCGATCAAGGAACCGAGCCGCAGATCCTCCGCGCCGACGTCCGGCTCGCGTTGTCGACCATCGGTGGCGAGAGCGGACAGTGCGTGCTCGTGGGTAGCTCCGTCAACGCCTACAGCTACCCGAACTCCTAGGACGACGGCCTGGGTGCCCCGACCGCACCCGTGGTCGCCGCCCTCTGGCGATCCGGTCGTTTCCTAAGACCTGAGTGCGAGCACGACGTCGTCAAGCTGGCTCAGGCTGGGGCTCGAGGAGCTCGACAGGCTCACCCTCAGGCACGGCGAGGGCCCTCCCTTCACGCGGTTGACACCGCGGGTCGCGGCTGGAACCAGCGGCTTCCACGCTCCGACGCCTGAGTTGGCCGTGGGGCTCCACCACTCGAGGTTCCGAGCCCGCTTCACCCCGCAAATCGACAATGAGACGCCGCTGAGGTCGCTCCGCGGTGACGTGGCCACGTCGAGGAACTCGCCGGTCGACGGGAATGTCGTCGGCGCGACCGGGTCGTGCCCCGGAGCGAACTGCGACAGCGTCGCCGAGCCGGCGCCGTTCAGGGTCAACGCGGCGTCGCCGTCGAAGGTCGTGGCGTTCCCTGACCGCTCGACCGACGTGGCGTCTGCGGAGCTGATCGTGCCGGCCGGCGGCGCCGGCGGTGAGCTGCCGGCCGGCAACGGCGCGAGCGAGCTTCCGCCACCGATGTTGCCGCAGCCGTTGGGAGTGGCCACCCCGGCCAGCCACGCTTGGATCAGCGCGTAGGCGTGGGCCTCGAACGGGGCGCCTGCTTCGAGGTGATTCAACTGCTGATACTCGTCGAACTGAACCGACGCGCCCCGCTCGCAGTAGAGCCGGGCAAGGCCTTCGACGCTGGCGGCCGCGATCACGCCATCGCCGGTTCCATCCGAGTCGCCGACCCCCAGGAAGAGCGGCGCCCTGGGGGTGCCGTCGCTGCCCATGATGAGCTGGTTGATCACGCCGGCCATGACCGGGTTCGCGAGCGGGTTCTGGTAGGCAGGCCCGAAGAGCTGGCCAATCGTGAGCCCGGGATAGGACGACTCGAAGCTGTTGGCGCACTCACCGCTCACCGTCCGCGCGAGCTGCTGACCGTAGGCCGACAGGTACGAGAGCAGATCGACGTGGAATCCTCGAGCAACCCCGACGAGCACGCCCGGGACCACTCCCGCCCAGCTGGGGCTTCCGTTGAGGTAGGGCAGCTCGTCGGCGAAGTCGACCGGTACTCCGCCGGCCGCCGCTCCGACGAGGTCGAGCTCGGGCGCATAGGCCGGCGCGATCTCATCGGCCCATTGCGTGGGGATCGACCCGCCTGAGTACCCGAGCATGGCCACGGGGGTGCGGCGGCGGTCGACCTTCAGGAAGCTCTCGGCGGCCCGGATGCCGTCGAGGGTCTGGTAGGCCGACTCCTGGCCCGCGCCCCACGCCAGGTCTTCACCCTCGTAGTCGGAGATCACAAGCGTGTCGCCGGCGGCGAGATATGGCGTCATGAAGCCCTCTTCGACCTGGGTGTCGTTCCCCGACTGCGTGTTCCCAGCTTCGACCTGGGAGGTGTCCTCCAAGCTCGCGTCGCGCACGTTGTACGACGGGTCGCACTCGGATCCGAGCCCGTCGTAGAACAGCTGGTAGGACAGGATCCGCGGCGGCAGCGCGGCCGATCTGGGCGCCGGCTGGAGCACAGTCGTCACGGTCACCGTTGGCGCACCCAGCTGATTGCTGGTGCGATACAGCAGCTGGGTGGCTGTGACCGGCGTGGGGAGCCCGGCCCACGCGACCCTGACCGTGCGCGCGCGCAGCACCGTTCCGGGGGCGATCGAGCTCAGCGGGCCGCTGTAGGTGTAGAACGGGTCCTGCGACGGGAGGGCCGGGGGCGTGGTCGCAGCGGCGGCGGTGGCCGCGGCGCCAGACGACAGGCAAGCGGCGGCGAGCACGGTCGCGGTCAGGATCGTGCGGCGCATGCGTGCGCTCATCAGCGTCCCAGACTTGGCTTGACGATCTCGCCGCCATCCGGCGGGTCGTGCGACGGAAGCTCGATCGTGAAGTTCGACACGGTGACGGCGAACGGCCGGGGCGCGGGGCGCTCGAGCGGGACGTCCTGGGCCAGCAGCTCGACCCGGATCGTGTCGCCCTTCGGGAACGTGTAGCCCCCGCCCCACATCTGCCAGGTGATCGTGCCGGTCTGGTTGTTGGTGAGGGCGTATGTGCCGCGCGTGTCATAGGTCTCGGACCCGTCGGGTGCCACGTCCCACAGTCGTGCGTCGATCTGGCCGTCGTCTCCGAGCGTGGCGACGTGCATCCGCATCGTCGGCAGCCCGAGCATCGTGAACGTCTGCGTGACCGGCGTCGTGTACACGGCGGTCCCGGGCATGTCCTTCGCCGTGAAGGCGTGGCACTGCGGGTCGGCGCCACTCTGCGTCGACTGCTCGCCGGTCCCGACGATCGGGTCGAGCTGCGTTGAGATCGAGGGGTCGCCGCCGCCGGTCACCGTCTGCGCCGCCGCCGAGGAGAACCTCACGGCGCCGGGATCGAGCGCGGCCATTCCCTGCGCCACGTACGGCCCGCCGGAGGCGGCGCTCGCTGGGCACGTCGCCGTGTAGGCGGTGATGCTCCCGGGCGCGGGGCCGCCGGGCGTGCCCTTCAGGTAGTGGTCGAAGAAGGCGGTTCCCTGCAGGTCGAGCGGATTGAAGTCTGCTGGCTTGTTCGCTGCAAGAGAGTGCCCGACGTTCGTCAGCTGCAGCGCCACATCCGCTTTGGGTGCCTTCACCTTGAGGTAGTCGACCAGCCGCATCGCCTGCATGGCCCCATCGACGAGCTCGTCATCCCACCCATCCTCCATCAGGATCGGCGCCACGCCCGAGCCGAGCCGCATTCCGATCGCCTGGTGGTAATCGTGGATCTGACTGGCCAGCGCAGCCATTCCCGGGCCGTCCGGAGCGGCCGCCTCGGCAAACGCCGTGTCGCCGATCAGGTCAAACGCGTTCGGCGCGAGCGGGTTGAACCACACTGCCTCCGGGGCCTCCGCCGCCAGGCTCATCGGCACGCTCAGCTTGATTGCGCCAAGCGGGTGGTCGTCTTCGAGAGCGGTGCGGGGCTTGAAGGACAGGAAGCGCCCGTTCGGGCCGATCCCGTCCATCAAATCCCCGATCGCCCACACCGGGTAGGCCGCGCTGATGTGCAGCGGGACTCCATCCGGGCTCTTCCACGGCGCGAACTGGCCATCCGGCAGCCGGACCCGGTTGTACAGCAGCGCCAGCTCGAGCGTGACCAGCGAACCCAGCGATTCGCCCGAGACGCCGAGGGCGCCCGGCTTGGCGATCCCCTGATCGACCAGCCGACCGAGCAGCCACTGGACGTCGTGCGCGTCGTAGCGCTGATCGGCGAAGTAGAAGCCGACGTCCCGGCAGGCCGAGGCGTCGGCCACGCGCGGGATGTCGGTCTGCGCGGTACCGGCGTAGGGTGGACCGCACGAGTAGCCGACGCCGCGAAAGTTCATCGTCATGACCGCGTAGCCGTGCCTCGCGAACCAGTTGGCGCTGTAGTCGCTGCCCTCGCTTCCGTACGCGGTGCTCCCGCCCTCACCGTCCCAGCTGACGCCATCGCTACCGCCGTAGCCGGGAAGCATCACGATCGTCGGCCACGGCCCGTCTCCGGTAGGCGGAAGGGTCACATCCGCCTGAAGCGGCGCGCCGTCCCACGAACGCACTCGCTGATCGGAGCTGCTCGTCGGGGCGGGCGTCGGACAGAACCGCACACCGGTCGACTCGGGCGTGCAAGCGTGTCCGAACGGTTGGGGGCCGCCGTCCGCCACCGCCGCCGGCGGGGGCAGCAGGGCCGTGGCGGTGCATAGTGCCGCCAGCCATGACCAACGCACCGGGCGGCCGTTCACTTGAGAGGGTTCGCGCACAGGTCGCACGGGCGCGCGTAGGCGCTGGCTGGGGCGAGCGGCAGCTCGAGGAAGGAGGCGGCATCTGAGTTGCGCTGCACCTCGTAGACGCCCCCGGCCAGGTCCGCCAACTGCTTGGGCGTGAAGGCCAAATGCGGGCTGTCGCTGGTCGTGATCGTCAGACGCAGCCGGTCCCCCTTGCTGATCTCGGCGAACGTGGGGAACACCTCGATGTCGAACCTCGTCACCTTGCCGGTCGGCACCGGGGTCTGGGACGCCTGCGTGTAGGGGTGATAGGGGATCAACGGATCGCGGTCGGCCGCGAACCAGGAGAGCTTGTCGTCGAGCGCCCGGAAGGACCCGAGCAACCCGCCTGAGGTGATCGGTGTGGAGGCGGCGTTCGAACCGGCCGGGATGTCCTCGAGCGTCGCCTCGAGGTATGTATCGGGGGCGGTCGAGGTGGCGTAGACGGTGGCGTCGATCGGCCCGGCGACGATCTCGTTCTCGGCGAACGGCGCGGTCGTGTAGGTGAGCGATCCGGGCCCGAACTGCTTGGCGGTGTCGTTGCTCGCGCACGGCTCGTCGGGCTGACCGGTGTCCGCGGCGGCCACGTCGGCCGCACCGGCCGACCACTGCTCGGTCTGCCGGTTGCACGGCTGGCTCGCGCCGGTGAACACCACTGGGTCCGCGCCGCTGGAGCTCGCCGGCCTGGTGGGGGTGAGGGTTCCGTCGTTGGTCGACGGCGCCTCGCTGCCGCTCGGCCCGCCTCCCAGGTAGAGAGTGGTTGGCGTCGCGGCCGCGAACGGGTAGCTGCCGCCGGCATCGACGTACTTGTTCGCGCCGAGCACGTACACGTGGAGTGGATCGCTCGTGTCGGTGATCCCGGTGTCCTCGCCTTTGAGGAACTGGTCGAACCACGCGAGCTGGAGATCGTTGTCATCCGGTGCGCCCGCCGGCGGCGCGCAGCAGGTCAGGTGGTAGCGGGGCTCCATGAGCAGCTGGTAGCGGCCGGTGAGGGGTTGGTCGGGCAGCATCGGCGCGCTCACCGGGCGCCCGTCGTAGGCGTTCTGGAGACCCGAGTAGTTCAGGAGCTCGCCGCGCTGGAAGAGGTCATACCAGCCTCCGACCAGGAAGGCGGGGATGTGATTGGCGACGATCCGCGCGAGCATCGTCCGCGGGTTGCGCGCCATCCAATAGGCGCCGTCGTACGCGAGGTCCCCGTTGGTCGCGAGACTCGCCAGGGTGTTCCCCTGCCAGGAGAGGACGTCCCCGCCGTGCTCGAGCTCGACCCCCGCGGTGTCCGCCGGGTCGGGCGAGCTCGCGGCCGCCGTCTCCAGTGGCGGGTTGGCGGTGTTGTATCCGGCCATCCCGCCGATGAAGATCGAGCCGAACTCGACGTCGAACACACCGCCGAAGAACGCCGTGTCCCGGTAGATGTCGTTGCCCGCAAGCTCGGGGAAGATCGCCTTCAGGTGGGAGTGCGGCCCGACCGCCGCGGCGGTCAGGAGCTGGTTGAT
>Ga0070739_10001123_pt1 | contig 42836 bp, 41 predicted proteins | sample Coa_R1_7_FD_66445 | JGI IMG/M metagenome (GOLD analysis project Ga0070739, IMG submission 66445) | Surface soil microbial communities from Centralia Pennsylvania, which are recovering from an underground coalmine fire - Coalmine... | ecosystem: Environmental > Terrestrial > Soil > Unclassified ...
ATCGCTTTGGTCGCGCAACCAGGTCGAGGGCAGTTCATCACCTTTACAGCGCTTCGGAAACTCCCAAGTGCAGGGAAATCTCCGTCTTCCCTTGACTTGTACTTATCATGGATGTCACCGTGTTCACCGTCACCGTGTTCGTGATGCGTCCCATACTGGAACCCTGCGAGTATCCGCAGTGTGAGCAGAATGCTTCTCCCGCGCGAACAGGCTTGCCACAGGAGCTGCAAGGCGCAAGGAGAGGCCCTTCGGAACACGAAGTAAAGGATGAATCCAAAGCAATTGGGTATGAGGAAAGCGGCAATCACACTAGGCCCAAGAAGGCATTTGACGCCTTTTTGCATCGCCGTAGAGCCGCGTGCGGAGTGCCGGCAGAACCATTCGGCCACGGTGTTGGAGAGCACGGCGCCTCGCTCACCCGGAATGGAAAGCTTTCTTTGCCTCCGAAGCCTCTTCGTTCGCCTTACAATCTCTGCGGGGATGTTTCAAGATTCAGGATTATTCCGGTCGATTTTTGCTGCAGTGATGCTGCTGGGAAATCTTTCTGTCCCGATCTGGGCGCAGACATCGGATACGAAGAGTTCGCAGCAAGGCGGCTACGTGTTTCACGCGAACAGCAGAGAAGTGCTGACCGACGTCTCAGTGACCGACAGCAATGGAAATCCAGTGAAAGGACTCAGCCGCTCGGCCTTTCACATTTTCGATAATGACCATCCGCAGCAACTCGAATCCTTTGAGGAGCACGCCGGCAGTGAAACGACGGTAGCGACGGCCAGCGCTCCGCCGAATGTTGTCAGCAATGCCTATTTGGAGCATCTGCCTCCCTCGCTGAACATTATTCTGATCGACACGACAACCATCGACATCGTGGATCAGATGTTTCTGAATCAGGAACTGGCGAGATTCGTGAACTCCCTCCCAGCGAATCAGGGGCTGGCGATTTATCAACGGGCGGCGGACGGGACGTTTCTTGTCCAGAACTTCACGTCTGACCACACTCTGCTGCTGGCTGCGATTCATCGAGCCATACCGCATCTGCGGCAGCCCGGCTCCTGGTACGCAAGCGACATGGGAACCCTACGGCAGCTCGCCGCTTTCCTGAGTCAGATACCAGGACGCAAGAACGTCCTCTGGTTTACCGGTGGCTCGAATCTGTTCTTGAAGCCCGATCCCACCAACGTGCCTTCGTACCGGGCATTGCGTGACGTTTACGATGAGCTGGAATCCGAGCGTATCGCGATTTATCCGATCGACGCTCGCGGGCTTACGGTGGAAGTCCGGTCGGGCACGGCGGAGCAACATATGCTAATGGCTGATGTTGCGGAAGCCACCGGCGGACAGGCTTGGTACAACAACAACGGCCTGTCTCAGATCGCCTCCCGCGTGGTGGACACTGATTCCCATTTCTACACTCTTACCTACCGCCCTGACGATCTGAGAGGGAACAACAAATGGCATAAGGTGAAGGTTTCGGTGGATGGCGGTCCCTATCACCTCAGCTATCGACGCGGGTATTTCGACGATGGTACCGGCACTTCCCATCCTCCGCGCAAGACCAGGACTATGTTGCTCGCGCACGGAGAAACCATTCAGGCGCCCGACCGGCACACTGAGCCGATCATCTTCGAGGCCCGCGTACAACCATCGACGGCCACAACCGCGATGCCCGCGAATGCCACCCAAACCAGCGTATCGGCTCATCCGCCAAAACGGAACGAACAACCGTATGCCGTGCATTACAGCGTGCCTCTCGACGCGCTCACCCGGCAGATGATAAACGGTGAACCTGAAATCAGCGTCGGCGCCGCGATTCTCGCGTTCAACCACTTTGGACGTCTGACCGGATACGTCGCGCAGAAGCTGACGTTTTCTTTGAATGAAGAGAAGCTGAAGGCGACTCCGGGTGCAAAATTCGGCTTCGATCAGCAGATCAATTTGCCGAAAGGGGAAGACTACCTGTACATCGCATTGTGGGACACAACCAATGGACGCGTTGGCACAGTTCAGCTTCCGCTGGATGTAGAAAAGACGAAGTAAATAACCGCCTCCCACAAGCCTGCGTCTTGATAGCTCCCTCATCGGCCGCGCTAAATGGATCGAGCGTTATTCCCGGCCTATGGTCGGGTCACGCCCTTCGGATATCGCGACTCAGAGGCTGCAATCGCGGTCGAAGGATATGAACCTGCGAAGAACGAGCAGCCCAGGGTCTCGTACAACGAAGTCGGCCCGTCGTACTTTTTCACTATGGGAATTCCGCTGATCTCCGGTCGCGAATTCATGCGCGCCGACAACGAATTTTCTCCTCTTGTGGCCATCGTGAACGAAACGATGGTCAGACAGTACTGGCGCCGATTGCGGGTTTGTCCTTTTTTGATGCACGATCCGAGACTCACTCGATAGCACTTTGTGAGTGACAGCGATGGTACATTTGCACAGAGTTCCCAGACGATGGACCGACGGCCGCCCTCGGCCGGGTTTTCGTCGTTGAACCAACATAAAATCAAAAAAGGAGTTCTTCTAATTTCACGAAGAACCCGCGCGGGGGCGCGCGTCGGTCCAGATCGATGTCACTTCAAGCATCACAGCTCCGGCAGGAAATCACGCAACGAGCGGTGGAATACGCTCAGGCGAACCGCATTTACTTTCGCCGGAGCCATTTTGATTTCGGGAGTGTGGTCTTTCTTCCCGATCTCGACCATCAAGCGCACGGCAATTTTCATCCGGCGAGCTATCGCGCAATTCTGCGACGTTCTATCTGGCGTAAGCGTCTGGGCAAAGTCTTAACCGTTACCGACAAGCTGCGAAACGCTGAAGACAATCGCCGTCTATGTGAACTCGATTCCTGCTGTAGCTCGGATGCGCTGCTGATGAATGTGTTTTGTCATCCAAGGGTTCGGAACTCGCATCAAGTGCTCGGGCTGCTTGGGCTCGATGAACCGGCGGTGCCGATCTTTGGATGGCGCGCCCGTGTTCCGCTCGCAAACGACAAATTCGACAGAACCGAAGTGGACATGAAGCTCGGTTCCCTTCTCGTCGAATCCAAGCTGACTGAATCGTCCTTCGAAAATTGCGACATCCACCGCATGCACGAGTACTCGGCTTTTCGTGACGTCTTTCACTTGAACCAACTCCCGCGCTCACGGAAGCAGTACCGCTGCTACCAACTCCTCCGCAACGTGCTCGCAGCGAACGCTCACAACGCTAGCTTTTGCTTGATTACCGACGCGCGTCGCACCGACCTGATTCAGGACTGGTTCGAGGTGCTCGGCGCAATTTCCACCTCGCAACTGCGAACGCGCTGCAAGCTGCTCACCTGGCAAGAGCTGGCGGAAGCATTGCCGGCTTCTTTGCAACCTTTCCTAGCTCTGAAGTACGGAATCGGCGCGGCGGTTGATGCTGCCGCAAACTCTGTGGGATATTGAGCACGGAGTCCTTTGCTGATGTCGAACTCATCGGTCGCTGTCCGGTTCGAATACGCCAGCGAGCGCAAGATTCGGGAGCGCAACAAGCTGCACTACCGCTTCGCGCATTGGCCCATCTGGATCGCAGTCTTCTATCTCGCTCCCGGCCCGTTCACGTTCGACCTGTTCGCCCACGGAGTACATCCGTACATGGCGGCGTGGCTTGGGATCGTGATTATTGGCACCGGTATTGCAGGTTTATGCGGACAGCTTCCCGGAGTGGAACCGAAGCCCTACATTATCCGGTTCACCGAAGATCGCCCCAATCCAATTTATCGCCGAGTTTGTTACACGCTCGCATGGAGTGAGCTGGTAACCTATGCCGTCCTGAACATCAGCGGGTTGGTCGGCGCCATCCTCACTGGCCACTGGCGATTGCAACAGATCTACTCACATTTCTACTTCCCACTTGCGGCGACCTTCTGGATTCTGGGAGCTCTTGGTCTGCTTCCCCGCGTAAAGCGTTCAACGGTCGGTGAAGGACACGAGCGCCGGTATTTCTACGGGACAGTCTGGGCCTGTGTCGTCGCGCAGCCCGTTTTGGGATTGCTGTGGTGGTGGCTGCCGCGTGGGCGCTCCTTTGACGTTCTTCGTCTCTGCGGCTTCGTGGGCGTACTCGCGTTCATGGGAGCTCTCGCCGTGAGAGGCTATCTGCCGCGCACACGTCCGATCCTGCCCGGCGAACTCGCCGTTTCGGACTGATCCTCCGCGTGATCTGTTTCGCTATTGCTATCGCGATCGCGGTATTGCTGGTCCTCTGTGGAGTCGTTTATCAAACTATTGGACTGCGCTCTGATGAACGGCGCTTCCCTGCTCCCGGTCGCTTGATCGAGGTTGGTGGGCATCGGCTTCACCTGTATCAAATCGGCTCCGGACCATCGGTAGTTCTCGAATCTGGAATTTCAGCTTCCTCGCTTAACTGGCGCAAGGTGCAGAATGAAGCCGCTGCATTTGCGCGCGTCTGCAGTTACGACCGCTCTGGCCTCGGTTGGAGCGATCTGTGCGATCAGCCATGCACGCCAACAGCTTTGGCGCGCCAGCTTCATGCTTTACTTCAGGCTGCTCAGATTCCTGCCCCTTACATTCTGGTCGGACACTCGTTCGGCGGCCTGATCGTTCGGGCATTTGCGACAGAGTTCCGCAATGAGACTGCCGGGCTCGTGCTGGTGGATCCCCTCGATCCGGCAGAATGGACTCCAATCACAGATCAGCAGCGACGAATGATTGCTCATGGCATTCGACTGGCGCGGCGCGGAGCACTGGCAGCGCGACTTGGAGTGGTTCGCGTTTGCCTGAACCTGCTTCTGGCCGGCAATCGTCTGCTGCCGAGGGCTGCGGCGAAAGCGTGGAGCGGACACGCCGCTGAAGTCACAGACCGTATTGGTGGGCAGGTGCGCAAAATGCCTGAAGACACCTGGCCGTTAGTCGCCTGCCACTGGAAGCAGCCCAAATGCTTCGAAGGCATGGCTCGGCACTTCGAGTGCCTCGCCCAGAGTATCGCGGAAGCATCGAATCTTCCTGTTTTGGAACTGCCCGTTACTATGCTCGTCGGAGCGCAAAACGAGCATCCTACCGATCAGCATCTTTACGCGCGGCGAATCTCAACCAATACGAAATTGCTCGTTGCAGAAAAGAGCGGGCATTGGATTCAGCTCGACGAACCCGAATTGGTCGTCACGGCCATTCAGGAAACGGCAGAACGGATCGGACACTAGATGCTCCTGGATTCTGCGAAAATTTGAGGAACTTCTCCGAAATAGGAAGAGAATCCCTGATGGGTGCCTTTTTTTATCCGACGGACGCGCTAGTCCCTAGGACACTTCGGATAATTTGAGCCCAAGCCACCGCTGGCGAGCCGCGTTTGTAGCGGTTGTGGCGGGAAATCGCCCGATTTCTTCGGGAGTTCCCTAATTCAGTGCAGTATTGCTCGACCGGGGCGACGCCCGATCATTACCTCGGTGACCTCCGCTATCACTTTCGCGGTTCAACTCAGCGGCGGCATCGGGCTTAATACATACAAGCAAGTGAGTACGTGCCTTTACGACTGAAAACCCCCAAAATTGGAGTCCTAAGATGTTTGAGAACAACGAACTGCTCGACAGTTTGTGGTTCCGCTGTGGTGTGCATACCGTCGCCTTCTGGAGTTGGGTCGCGGCCTGCTGCATACTGCTCGCGGTCCGGTAAACTGCCGAATTCATTCCCCAAGGCGTTCGCGCCAGACCGGCGACCCGACACATAACCCCCTTATCCTGACGCTTTCATTTAATTAGGTAAGACACAGAGCAGCGCGGACTTATGTCTTCGCTGCTTTTAGTGTTCCAGGGCCAGCAATTAGGACTTATCGACTGGATCGCGCAGCATGCAAAAGGAGAGCACGCAATTCAGAAGGAAATCCTGGCCTCGAACCGTAGGAGTTCGTCTTCTTTCTTGGCCAGTGTTGACCGCTATCCGTCTGGCTTTCACGATCCGGCCTTGAGGCGGTATTTCCGGGTGACCGACTTCTCACCGTGGGTAGCGCGGACGAACACGACAGGGTTGCGGGCCTCTTGCTCAAGCTGCGCCAAATCCAGCTCCAACTCAACTCTTCCGTCTTTCTCGCTTACGGCTTGCGAATGTATCGGAACGCCGGCCGGATATTGCAGGCGCGATGTAACCAGGGCGCCATCCACCGCCGTTCCGCTCTCGCTGACCAGTAATCGCATCACGAGTTTGCGCGAGACTGGCAGATCGTCGGAGTTGAGCCAGGTAAGCGCCAGGGTCTCACCTCCGGCGTCGCGGATTTCTGTCTGATCGCGGAAGAACTGCTCGACCGAGCCAGCCTTCACTGCTTCCAGAACTTCGCGATGCTGGTTCTTGAGCAGGTCGTGAATGTACTCCTCAGAGAATCCAGGATCGCCGACGTGTTCGGCATAAGATGACGCGTATTTGCCGATGCAATGTCCTCGCACGAAGACCATTGTCTGCAGCAGAAGATCGGCTTTGCGCGCCTCGCTTTGGACGTGATACACGGTGTCGCCCTGTTTCACGTCCGTATTAAAGCCAAAAATCATTGCAATCGATCTTCCCTGCCGAGCTGTGTTACGCGCTGATTGTTATTGTGCGGAATATTTCTCCGAATGCAATGATCGAGAGTTCACACTTGTGCGCTGCTGCGCTTGACACTCCGTCGCAGCGAAACTTATAGTCGAGTGTTCCACCGTCAGTGTTGGCGCACATTGTATAACGGCCTCTATGCCGGACCAGCCACTACCCTATTACGTCAATTATTTGCCTCTGCTCATGCAGATCGTGATCGCGTGTCTGGTCGCGGGAGGCATGGTCGCGCTCTCGGCGCTGCTCGGTAAACATCGCTACAGTCGAACTAAGATGGCCGCGTACGAATGCGGCATGGTAGGCACCGGCGACGCGCGCCAGCGCTTCTCCGTAAAGTTCTACATGGTCGCCATGCTTTTCATTCTGTTCGACGTGGAGGCGATCTTCCTGATTCCCTGGGCGGTGATCTACCGCAAGCTGCCCGCAGCGATTGCTCCCGCGCTGGGCTCTGCGCCACACGACTCCGGCCCGCGCATGTTCGGCTTCTGGGAGATGCTGGTGTACATCGGCATCGTCCTCGTGGGCTTCTTCTATATATGGAAGAAGGGCGCGCTGGACTGGAATACCACACCGGAGAAATCGGACTTCTAAATGCCCCTGCAGCCCGCCATCACCGATCTCGAACAACTCAAAAGCAGACCGGCAGTCGCGGCGCTTCAGAACGCCTCGTTGCTCGAAAAAGCCAAGTTCGATCGCGATGAGTTAACGCTGTACGTGAATCGCAGCGATATTAAGCACGCTTGCGAGCTTCTGCGCGACGATCCCGGAACGAAATTCAATTTTCTCGCCGACGTCACCTGCGTCGATGTCTTCCCTTCCGAGCCGCGCTTTGAGGTGATCTACAGCCTGCTTTCCCATTCCCGGAAAGAGCGCATCCGTCTGATCGCGCGCGTGCCGGGCGGAGATCCGTCGATCGAATCGCTGATGGGACTCTGGCCTGCGGCGAATTTCTTTGAACGCGAGGTCTTCGATCTCTTCGGCGTGCGGTTCATTGGACATCCGAATCTGCGCCGCATCATGATGCCCGAAGATTGGGAAGGACATCCGCTGCGCAAGGACTACCCGGTGGAGGGCTATCGCTAGATGGCGCACCTGAATCCCACGCCGGTCCTGGAGCCCACTGAAGATCGCACGATGATCTTGAACATGGGCCCGCAGCACCCATCCACGCATGGCGTTCTGCGCCTGCTACTGGAGATCGACGGCGAGACCGTCGTCAAGTGCATTCCGGATATCGGATATCTGCACACCGGCATCGAGAAGACCTGCGAGGCAAAGTTCTATCAGCAGGTAGTCCCGCTCACCGATCGCATCGACTACCTGTGTCCGATGACCAACAATCTCACGTATTGTCTGGCCGTCGAGAAGCTCTTGCAGCTTGAAATTCCTCCGCGCGCGCAATTCCTGCGCGTCCTGCTGAATGAGTTAACGCGTATCAATTCGCACCTGGTCTGGCTGGGCACGCACGCGCTCGACATCGGCGCAATGACAGTCTTCCTGTATTGCTTCCGCGAACGCGAGGAGCTGCTGCGGATCTTCGAGAACGTCTCCGGCCAGCGGATGATGACCTCCTACTTCCGCATTGGCGGCGTCTCGATGGACCCGCCGCTGGATTTCTGGAAGAAGGTGAAGAACTTCATCGACAAGTTCCCTTCTCGCGTTGATGAATATGAGGGGTTGCTCACGGCAAATCCGATCTGGATCGAACGCACCAGGGGCGTCGCTCACATCACGGCGGAGGATTGCATCGCTCTCGGATGCACAGGTCCGACAGCGCGCGGCAGCGGCATCGATTGGGACCTGCGCCGCGACATGCCATACTCGGGTTACGAGAAGTTCAAGTTCAAAGTGCCGGTCTCGACCGATGGCGACGTGTACGCACGTTATCTGCTGCGCGTGCAGGAGCTACGCGAGTCAAACAGCATTGCCCGCCAAGCCTTTGACGGAATGCCCGAGGGGCCCTACAAGGCGGAGGCTCCCAAAGTGGTACTCCCGGACCGCGAAAAGATGAAGACGCAGATGGAAGCGCTCATCTACCATTTCAAGATCGTGACCGAAGGATTCACGGTCCCTGCCGGCGAGGTTTATCAAGGCGTTGAGTCGCCGCGTGGCGAGATGGGCTACTACGTCAGGAGCGACGGAACAGCGAAGCCATATCGAGTACACATGCGCTCCGCCTGCTTGGGCAACTTGCAAGCTTTGGAACGACTGTGCGTTGGTAGATTGCTCGCAGACGTAGTTGCGGCAATCGGCAGTATCGACATCGTTCTAGGAGAGATAGACCGGTAGAATTTGGCAATTGGGGAATTTAGTAATTGAGTAATTTCTGATTCGACATGGCCGACGGTCCGAGCAGACCAGAGGAGTTGAGAGATCGCACTAAGAAATTCGCTTTGCGGATCGTTCGGCTCTTCCGCTCGCTGCCGAGGAATACGGATGCCCAGGTGATCGGCAAACAGTTGCTGCGGTGCGGAACCTCAATTGGCGCGAACTACAGAGCTGTCTGTCGTTCGCGCTCTAAAGCAGAATTTGTTGCACGAATGGGTGTCGTGGCCGAAGAGGCCGATGAATCGATATTCTGGTTAGAGCTTCTGGAGGAATCGAGTGTAATCCCGGCGAACCGGTTATCCGAACTCCTGAACGAAGCACGGGAGTTAACGGCAATTTTCACGAAATCGCTGGTTACGGCGAAGGAGCCAAGGCAATAGCAAAATTGCTGAATTACCAAATTACACAATTACTCAATGAACTTCTCTCCTGAATTGGAACAACGGTTCCAAAAACTCGTCACGCAGTACCCGTGGAAACGATCTGCGCTCATTCCCTTGCTTCTGTACGCGCAAGATGAAGTGGGGTACCTGACCGACGATGTGATTAGCGAAATCGCCAAGCGAGTCGAGTTGACGGAACTCGAAGTGCGGAACGTCATTAGTTATTACTCTTTGCTGCGGACCAAGCCCGCGGGCAAATACGTTGTCCAGGTCTGCACGAACATCAGTTGCATGCTGCGCGGAGCAGAAGAAGTCTTCGATCACTGCAGGGAGAAGCTGGGCGTCGATCACAAAGAAGTCACGCGCGACGGCACGTTTTCGCTTGAAGAAGTTGAATGCATTGGTGCTTGCAGTTGGGCACCCGCAGTACAGGTGAACTACGACTTCCATCTGAACGTTACGCCGCAGAAGATGGACGCGATTCTCGACCAGTACAGCAACAAGACGAAACAGTGAAGACACTCTACACACCAACGCCGCTGGTCTCGCATCCCGATGAGGTGCGCGTCATCTCCAAGCGCTTTGGACAAGGCGCGCAGGACATCGACCGTTACATCCAGCTCGATGGCTATAAGGCCGCACGAAAAGCGCTGGATATGCAGCCCGACGACATCATCAACGAAGTAAAAGCTTCGGGATTGCGTGGACGCGGCGGCGCGGGTTTCGCCACGGGAATGAAGTGGTCGTTCATTCCCAAACAGTCGGAAGCTCCGAAGTACATCCTGGTTAATGGCGATGAGAGTGAGCCGGCCACGTGCAAAGATCGGCTTATTGTCGAGTACGATCCGCACGCCATCATCGAAGGCGTGATCATCGCGGGCCTCGCAGTTGGAGCCAAACTGGGCTTTATCTATCTGCGTGGCGAGTATCGGTATTTGCTCGAAATCCTCGAACGAGCTGTAGCCGACGCATATAAAAAAGGATTCCTGGGCAAGAACATCTTCGGCAGTGGGCGCGAGTTCAACATCCTCACCCACACGGGCGCAGGCGCGTATGAAGTTGGCGAAGAATCGGCACTCATGGAGTCGCTGGAGGGGAAGCGCGGATTGCCGCGTCTCAAGCCGCCCTTTCCCGCTATCAAAGGTCTCTACGGGGGTCCGACCGTCATTAATAATGTTGAAACGGTCGCGACTGTTCCGCCGATCATTCTGAATGGCGGCAAGTGGTATGTCGCATTCGGGCCAAACGAGAAAAACGGCGGCACGCGCCTCACGTGCTTGACGGGACACTTCAACAAACCCGGAGTGTACGAACTTCCCCTCGGATACCCCGCCAACAAGATGATCTACGAAGTGGGCGGCGGAATCCCGAACGGCCGAAAGCTTAAAGCTCTCGTGCCGGGCGGATCGTCCACGTTCCTGCTCACGCGCGAAGAAGCCGAATCCGCAACCATGGACTACGACTGGTTCGCAAAACGCGGTGAGTTCCTTGGCTCCGGTGGAGTAGTCGCTATCGACGATCAGACCTGCATGGTGAAGGTCGCTCTGCGCATCATGCAGTTCTACCAGCACGAAAGTTGTGGCTGGTGTATTCCCTGCCGTGAAGGCACCGACTGGTTAAAGAAGACGTTGATCCGCTTCCACGCCGGCGCCGGGCAAAACAAGGACCTCGACCAGATGCTCTATTTAGCGAACAACATGGCTGGCCGAACCTTCTGCGCATTAGGCGACGCTGCTGCGTTTCCTACAATGTCGATCATCAAGAAATGGCGAAAAGAGTTTGAAGAGCACCTCGATGGAAGAAGCTGTCCGTTTGAAACGGCGTCGTCGAGAGAGATGGCGCTGGCGTGAAATTTCGTGATTTCGCGATTTCGTGATTTCGCGATTTGAACAGCGGGAGACGACTCTGGGCACTAAACAGGAGGAGTTACGAGCTCGAACAAAGCGCTTTGCAATTGCCTCTCTGCGGCTTTTTCAGGCATTGCCAAGGTCCAGCGAAGCACAGGTTTTAGGGAAACAGCTTCTTCGTTCGGGTACCGCCGTCGGCGCAAATTATCGTGCAGTATGTAGAGCCAGATCGAAAGCCGAGTTCCTGGCCAAAATTGGTGTTGTACTGGAAGAAGCAGACGAGTCTCTCTTGTGGCTTGAACTGATTCAGGATTGCAGAATTATTGAAGCAGATAGACTTGCGAAGATCACTAGAGAAGCTCAGGAATTAACCAGAATCTTCGCGGCTATTCAACAAAGGACCCGAACCAAGTCAACGCCGTAGCGTTGGCGAAGCAAATCACGAAATCGCGAAATCGCGAAATCACGAAATTTTTCATGGCCGACGTAACCATCACCGTTGACGGCAAGAAGGTCACCGCTCCTGCGGGAACGCTGCTCATTGAAGCGTGCAAGAGCGCGGGCATCGAGGTCCCTGCCTTCTGTTATTACCCTGGCCTTTCGGTTCAGGGCGCCTGCCGCATGTGTCTCGTGCGCATCGAGAAGATGCCGAAGCTGCAGACCGCGTGTACAGTGCCCATCACCGAGGGCATGGTCGTGACCACCGACAGTTCCGAAGTGGCACAGGCGCGCAAGGCTACTGTCGAAATTCTGCTTGGGAACCATCCCCTCGATTGTCCTGTGTGCGACGCCGGCGGCGAGTGTGAACTCCAGGACATGACGTTCCGCTACGGCGCTGCGGAATCGCAGTACATGGAGTCCAAGGGACACAAAGAGGAGCAGCAGTGGTCGCCCGTCGTGTTCTTCGATCGTCCTCGCTGCATTCTTTGCTACCGCTGCGTGCGCGTCTGCGGCGAAGGCATGGATGTATGGGCGCTGGGTGTGCAGAATCGCGGCGTCACTTCGCTGATCGCACCCAACAAACAGGATCACCTCGAGTGCGAAGAGTGCGGCATGTGCATCGATATCTGCCCCGTCGGTGCGCTCACCTCTGGTGCTTATCGCTACAAGACTCGTCCTTGGGAAATGACCCACGTCGGCACCATCTGCACGCATTGCGGCGATGGCTGCAAAACGACTCTCGGTGTGCGCCGTTCTAAAGGCGGAATGGAGATCGTCCGCGGCGACAACCGCGACAAGAGCGGCATCAACGGCGACTTCCTCTGCATCAAGGGCCGCTACGCCTTCGATTTCGCGAATGCCGACGATCGCATCACGCAGCCGCTCGTTCGGCGCGACGGCAAACTGGTCCCGGTTTCGTGGGAGCAGGCAATCGACCACGTTGCCAGCCGCTTCAAGCAGATTCGCGATAGTCAGGGCGGCAAGGCGATCGGCGTAATCGGCTCCAACCGAACGACAAACGAAGAGAACTACCTGCTGCAGAAGTTCGCTCGTTCCGTTCTGGGAACGAACAATATCGACCATCACCGCACGGCTGACTATCCAGCCTTCGCAAAAGCAATTGCGGGTAAGCAGAACATCACGGCGACGCTGCGCGAGACGATGACTGCCCCGGCGGTCCTGCTGATCGGCAACGATCCCACCGAGCAGCATCCGCTGCTGGCCTGGAATTTGCGCACGAACCTTCGCATCCATAACGGCCGTATTTACATCGTCAACTCCAGCGAGATCAAACTGCGCCGACAAGCTCGCGCCTACACTCGCGTGCCGGAAGATGGCGGCGAGAGCCTCATGGTGCGCTACCTCGCTGGCGAAGACGGAGTTGCCGGCAAGCTCGAATCGGGCAATCTGACCCGCGATGCGCTGCGCGACTTCCGCGACAAGGTCAAAGCTGAGCAAGGGCTGATCGTCATCTTCGGTTCCGAACTGCGCGGCGATGACATCACTCTCCTGGTCCAATGGGGCGCAAAACAAGGCGCTAAGTTCATCTGCCTCGGCGACTACTCAAATTCGCGCGGCGCTGCCGATATGGGACTCTATCCCGATCTGCTCCCGGGATACACAGCGCTCACGAACGGCGCTGCTTTTGCGCAGGAATATGGTTCCGCAATGCCGCAGCAGCCTGGCCTCGATATCGTGGGCATGTTCGATGCTGCGAAGTCCGGCAGATTGGGCGCGCTTTACGTGATCGGCTCGAATCCGGTCGCGCGTTACAACATCGATCCCTTCGCGCTGAAAAATACTTTTGTCGTCGTGCAGGACATGTTCCTCACCGAGACAGCAACGACGGCCGAAGTGGTACTGCCTGCGGCGAACGCTTACGAGAAATCCGGAAGCTATACGAACACGTTCGGCGATTTGCAGCTTCTGAAGAAGGCCGGAGATCTCGCCGGTGTACGTACCGATTTCGAATTGATCGTTCGCATCGCCGATCGCATGGGCGCCGACGTTCACAAGCTGGTCCCCTTCGGCAAAGGTATGCGTGCCGATATGGGACAGAGCCGCGGCGCACAATCCGGTGAGGCCGATCGTCATGCTGTGTGGCTTGCCGCACGGAATCTGGAGCCGAAGCTCAGCCCATTCGATCCGGAAGCGCTGCTCGACGAAATTCAACGGCTAGTGCCCGGCTACAATTTCTCGCGGCTAAGCCTGTTTGCCGGAGCCGATGTACATACGCTTGCGCCCGAGCACAGCTCGGTTTCGCAGCCGGCATCGCCTGAGACCATCGTGCCGGCGAACGATACGTTGTTTACCTCGGGAACGCTGGGACGCTACTCGAATACGCTGAACTCAGTGATCGAGAACCGGAGAGCCCCAGCGGAAGCTGAGATTCCGGCGGATTAAGAACTGCGAACACGAAGGGCACAGAGGCAACAGAGTAAGGTCACAACGAAGAATTCTCTGTGACCTCTTGTGTAAAACGTCGTGACCTCCGTGTTCGCTCTTCCCGGTGTTGTTAACGGACTAAAACGACTTGGACCTGACACACTACATCATCTTCGCCGTCATTAAGCTCGCGATTCTGCTCTGGCTGCTGCTCACCGCGGTTGCCTACATCGTGCTGATGGAGCGCAAAGTCATCGCGCGCATGCAGAACCGATGGGGCCCCACGCGGGTAGGCCCGTTTGGGCTGTTGCAGCCCTTGGCGGACGGCATCAAGTTCATCCTGAAGGAAGACGTTGTTCCCGACAGCGTTTATAAGCCGCTGTACATCGCCGCGCCCATGATTGCGCTGATCCTGTCGCTGATCTCGATCGCGATTATTCCCTTTGGCCCGGCATGGAACCTCGACGGTTATCACGTTCCGCTGCAAACAACGGCCTTCTGGACCGGCGCCGGCATTCAGGACATCAACATCGGGCTGCTGATCATCCTCGGCATCACTTCGATCGGCGTCTATGGCGTGGCGCTCTCGGGATGGTCGTCGAACTCGAAGTATTCGCTGCTTGGGTCGCTGCGGGCGAGCGCGCAGTTGATCAGCTACGAGCTGGCGCTTGGCTTGTCCCTGGTAGGAGTGCTGATCCTTTCCGGCAGCCTCAGCCTGCGGCAGATTGTCGATTCGCAGGCCGGATCCATCCTGAACTGGCATTTCTTCGGCGGGTTTCAGTTCATCGCCTTCTTCATTTACATCATGGCGGCCTACGCCGAGACCAACCGTATTCCCTTCGATCTTCCCGAAGCGGAAACGGAGTTGGTCGCCGGCTACCACACTGAGTACAGCGCCATGAAGTTCGCCATGTTCTTCATGGCTGAGTACTGCAACATGGTCACGGTCGGCTGCCTGGCGACGCTGCTCTTCTTTGGCGGCTGGCACAGCCCGTTCGACGGCCTGAATATTCCCGCTCCGGGAATCTGGCTGATGATTTCGCCCCTGTTCTGGTTCTTTATAAAGGTATTCTTCTTTATCTTTTTATATATCTGGATTCGCGGCACGCTGCCGCGCTTCCGTTACGATCAATTGATGTCGTTTGGCTGGAAGTTCTTACTTCCGCTGGCAATTGCGAATATCGTTGTTACCAGTTTGGTGTTGGCATTGAAGTCTTGATGTTCATGCGCTCAACTCGTGGAAACGCGATCGAACGCATACCGACTATGAATCGATAGGAACTGTCATCCTGAAGCGCTTCTGTTGCGCGAAGGATCTCCCGCGATGTTGCGGACTTGGATGCCGTTACGTGGCTCCTCTACCAGAAGCCCACGTTCTGGGCCGAAGAGCCTCGGAAGAGCATTTGATTCCGAAGCATTTCGGGAGATCCTTCGGCCAAAAGCGGGCCTCAGGATGACAGATACAGAGCGGCAGGGTGCAATGCGTGCGTGCGCATTTACCATCAGCTAGTCGTTAGTTCCTGAAACAAAATGTTCCACCTGGTCTTGTTCGTCATCTTCGCAGTGATTTGTGTGGCGGGAGCGCTGAATTTCCTGCTGCAGCGCCATCCCGTGAACAGCGCGCTCTCGCTGATCGTCGTTATGGGTTCACTCGCGCTGCTCTTCCTTCTGCTGGGCGCGGAGTTCGTGGCCGCCGTTCAGGTGATCGTTTACGCCGGCGCAGTCATGGTGCTCTTCGTGTTCGTCATCATGCTGCTGAATGCGGGTGAAGAAGAGAAGACGCGCGGGAACAAAGTCGCGCTCGCGCTGGGAGTACCGGGGTTGATCGCGTTCTTCATCCTGATCTGCTGGGCTGTCTCGGCTGCTCGCTCGCAGCTTGGACGCGTGAGCATCGGCGACTTCTACGTTCCGACGCAGCAGCTCGGCATCGCTCTCTTCCGCGAGTTCCTACTGCCGTTTGAAGTGACTTCTGTTCTGGTTTTGATTGCCATTATGGGCGCGGTTGTCCTCGCCCGAAGGGAGCGCCAATGATTCCGCTCTCCTGGTATGTAATTCTCGGCGCAATTCTGTTTGCCATCGGCGTCGCAGCATTTCTTATCAAGCGCAACATCATCACCATCTTCATGTCTATCGAACTGATGCTGAATGCTGTGAACCTCACGTTCATCGCATTCGCCAGCCGCTGGCATCAGGTGAGCGGACAGGTCTTCGTCTTTTTCGTGATGGTCGTCGCCGCTGCCGAAGCTGCCGTCGGACTGGCGATTGTGCTTGCCGTCTTCCGCACGCGTGAAACTCTCAACGTGGATCAGGTGAACCTGCTCAAACTATGACCCCGAGTCCCAATTTGAACCTGTGGCTCATCCCGATTCTGCCCCTGATCGGCTCGGCCATTAACGGCATCTTCGGTAAGCGGTTTCCGCGCAGCCTCGTGGCGGCCGTCGCGCTGATCTTTCCCGGCGCCGCGCTTGGCTGGGCGATCTGGGTAGTGACGCAATTCTCGGCGATTCCGCAGGCGCAGCTACCACATATCGAGCGGCTTTTCCCCTGGATCGAAATTGGACAGACGTTCCGCGTCGATTACGGCTTCTACCTCGACCAGCTTTCAGTGACGATGCTGCTGATCGTCACGGGTGTCGGGTTCCTCATCCATATCTATTCGGTCGGATACATGGCCGAAGAAGGCGGATACTACCGCTTCTTCTCCTATCTGAATCTGTTCATGTTCTTCATGCTCACGCTGGTTCTGGCGAACAGCTACCTGCTGATGTTCGTCGGATGGGAGGGCGTGGGCCTCGCGTCGTATCTGCTGATTGGCTTCTTCTTCCTCAAGGATTCCGCGGCGCAGGCAGGCAAAAAAGCCTTTATTACAAACCGGGTCGGCGACTTTGCGTTCCTTCTCGGAATGTTCCTGCTGATTCAGCACTTCGGCACGCTCGACTACGACAAAGTCTTCAAAGCGATTTCACCGCTGCCGGTTGAAGCCGGTATTGGATTCCTGACGGCAACCGCGCTGCTGATGATGGTCGGCGCGACGGGGAAATCCGCGCAGATTCCGCTCTATGTCTGGCTGCCTGACGCAATGGAAGGTCCAACTCCCGTTTCGGCACTGATCCACGCAGCGACCATGGTGACCGCCGGCATTTACATGATCGCCCGCTCCAACGTTCTGTTCCTGCACGCACCGCTTGCATTGCGAGTGGTCGCGATCATCGGAGCGCTGACCGCAATCTTCGCCGCCAGCATTGGAATCGTGCAGACCGACATCAAGCGCGTGCTTGCTTACTCCACGGTCTCGCAGCTCGGATACATGTTCATGGCCTGCGGCGTGGCCGCATTCTCCGCAGGAATCTTCCACCTGATGACGCATGCCTTCTTCAAGGCCCTGCTCTTCCTGGCTGCCGGATCGGTGATTCACGCACTGAGCGGCGAACAGGACATGCGCCACATGGGAGGCTTGCGCAAGCTGATCCCGTGGACCTTCTGGACAATGACGATCGCCACTTTTGCGATCGCCGGATTCCCACCACTCAGCGGCTTCTTCTCCAAAGATGAAATTCTGTGGAAGGCATTTTCCGACAAAACCCACGGAAGCTGGATCTTCTGGCTGATCGGCTGGATCACCGCAGGCATGACCTCGTTCTACATGTTCCGCCTCTGGTTCATGACGTTCTTCGGCGAGCGGCGCCAGCCGGTTCACAACGAGCACGAAGAGCCAACTGGGGCGGTGCATGCGCCCGGGTCGGCGCCTGCCGATGTTGGGCACCATTCAGGCGTGCAAACTGCGGCGCACGGCAGTGGACATAACGGACACAATGGACACGGTGGACATGTACATGAGAGTCCGTGGATCATGCTTGGCCCACTGGTTGTTCTTGCGATCGGCTCGTTCGTGATGGGCTGGGTGGGAATTCCTGAATCGCTCGGCGGACACAACAAGTTCGATCAGTTCCTCACTCCGGTCTTTCACACCAGTTCCGAGCCTGCGCGCGCGGCCGAAAACTTCCCCAACGAACCACAACAATCCGAGAATCCCGAATCGGAAAAGGGCCTTGAGCTTGGACTGGCGGGAGCGTCGGTCGGCATGGCGGTTCTTGGATTATTGCTCGCATGGTTCCTCTACTATCGGCGACCCGAACTTCCAGACCGAATCGCAACAAGTCTTCGCGGCGCATATCGAACGCTCTGGAACAAGTACTGGGTTGACGAGGCTTACTACGCTACGTTGATCAATCCCATCGTGAACGGCTCGCGCAGTGTGCTGTGGCGAGGGATCGATGTCGGCGTGATCGATGCCATCGTGAACGGCGCAGGCACAACATCGAAGGGACTCTCGGGAATTACGCGGCGAATGCAATCCGGCAGCATTCGATCCTATGCCGGCTGGGTGGCGCTCGGCGCGGCGTGCGTTGTGGCATTCATGATCTGGATGGGGCTGCGCGCATGAACAACTGGATTCTCACGCTGATCACGTTTGTGCCGTTCGCGGGAGCGATCCTGATCGCGCTCTTGCCGCGCAACGATCGTGTCATCAAATGGACTGCGCTCATTGTTTCCATCGTTGCGTTCATCTTGTCGCTGCATCTGCCGGCGCATTGGTCGAGCGGCGCGCCGGGATTCCAGTTCGTAATCGATGCGCAGTGGATCGCGCATCCCAACATTCACTACCACCTCGGCGTGGACGGCATCTCGGTTTGGCTGGTACTGCTCACCACTTTCCTTACGCCGTTCTGCGTGCTGATTTCGTGGAAGTCGATCCATGGCGCGGTGAAGGAATTCTTCGTCATCATGCTGATCCTGGAGACGGCGATGATCGGCGTCTTCGTCGCGCTCGATCTGTTCCTCTTCTATGTCTTCTGGGAAGCGACGCTGATTCCGATGGCGCTGATGATCGGCATGTACGGACATGAGCGTCGCGTCTATGCCGCCGTGAAGTTCTTCCTGTACACGATGGTCGCGTCGGTGTTCATGCTGGCATCGATCATCTGGTTCTACGTGCAGACTGGCAGCTTTGATTACGTCAAAATACAAAGCGCAATTCAAAGCGGGTCCATTCCGGGATTCAATCACGCTGCTGAACTTCTATTCTTCGGTTTCTTCATTGCGTTTGCGGTGAAAGTTCCGTTATTCCCGTTCCATACATGGCTGCCGGATGCTCACGTCGAGGCTCCGACTGCTGGTTCGGTGCTGCTCGCCGGCGTGCTGCTGAAGATGGGCGTCTACGGACTGCTGCGTTTTAATGCAACGCTCTTCCCTGCTCAGGCGCATGAGCATGCGCCCTGGATCAATGCTCTGGCACTGATTGGAATTGTTTACGGAGCGCTAGTCGCGCTCGTGCAGCCGAACATGAAGAAGCTGGTGGCGTACTCCTCTGTGAGCCACCTTGGGTTTTGTGTGCTCGGCGTTTTCACCTTCACGCAGATCGGCGTGGATGGCGCAGTTTACCAGATGTTGAATCACGGTATCTCGACCGGCGCGCTCTTCATGCTGCTGGGCATGTTGTATGAGCGCAGACACACTTACGAAATTAAGGAATACGGCGGACTGGCGTCACCGATGCCGGTGTACTCGACGCTCTTCCTGATGATCACGCTCTCGTCAGTTGGCCTCCCGCTGCTGAACGGTTTCGTCGGCGAGTTCCTCATCCTGAGCGGCGCGTTCAGCGCCTGGAAGTGGTACGGAATCATTGGGACGACGGGAGTGATCTGGAGCGCAGGCTATCTGCTGTGGCTGTACCAGCGCACGTTCTACGGAGAAGTGAAGCAGCCGGTCAACGCTTCGCTGCCTGATGCCGACGGACGGGAGCGCATCAGCCTGATTCCGATGGTCGCTATGGCGATCATCATGGGCGTGGCTTCGCCGCTCTGGATTCGCATGATCGATCCCTCGGTGCAGCAGTCGCTGCGACCGACTTCGGTAAGCGCAGCCTCCGCCGCACAGCACTCGACATTACTCGCGCACCTGCTCCCGGTGAGCAAGGCAGATAAATGACGCCTAATCCTGATCTGAGTTACGTCCGCATTCTTCCTGAGCTCGTGTTGAGCATCTGGGGCATTGTTGTCATGTTCGTCGAGCCGCTCCTGCCGGAGCGCTCCAGCCGCAAAGCCCTTGGCATCTTTTCCTTTATCGGCACGCTGGTCGCGATCGCGGCTTCGCTGTATCAGGCGAACTATCCCGGATTGGGATGGTTCGGGATGATTCGCGTCGATGAATTCAGCATCTTCTTTCATGTGCTGATCTGCGCGATCTCGGCAGTCGTGATCCTCGCGTCCTTCGAGTATCTCGAAACGCAGCAGATTCGCGGCGGCGAATACTACGCGCTGATCCTTTTTAGCACTGTCGGCATGGTGCTGATGTCGTCGGCGGTCGAGCTGGTGCTGATCTTCATCGCGCTTGAAATTTCCTCGATTGCGACGTACGTACTCGCTGGATTCCGGCGCCGCTATGCCACGAGTACCGAGTCATCGATCAAGTACTTCCTGCTGGGATCGTTTGCGACGGCATTCTTCCTCTATGGCGTCGCGCTGATGTTCGGTGCAACCGGGTCAACCAGCATCTACACCATCGCCTCTGCACTGCAATCGTCTGGAGTTTCGATGGTTCCGGGCGTAAACGTACCGGTCAGCCACGGTCTTGCTTACGTCGCGGTTGCGCTGATGTTCGTGGGCATCGGCTTCAAAGTCGCCTCGGCGCCGTTTCACATCTGGACTCCCGACGTATATGAAGGCGCTCCTGCTCCCGTTGTGGCACTCATGTCCACCGGACCAAAAGCTGCGGCGTTTGCGGTGCTCCTCCGCATTCTTTTCGGAGCCGCCATCGGCACTGGCAATGCATGGTTCTGGCTCGTCTGGATTTCTGCCGCGCTCTCGATGACTCTCGGCAATCTCGGCGCGCTGCTGCAGACGAACGTCAAGCGGATGCTCGCGTATTCCTCGATTGCTCACGCTGGATATTTGCTGGTAGCTTTCGCTGCTGTTATCGCTCCGAATGCTCGTGACACCGGCATCACGGCCGCAATCTTCTATGCGGCTTCGTATGCAGCGATGAACGTCGGTGCCTTCGCAGTCGTGTCGCACTTCGCGCGCACCGGCGAGCGCTACGTCAACATCGAAGACTACGCCGGATTGGGAAAGCGTTCCCCAGTGCTCGCCGTAACTCTGACAATCTTTCTGCTTTCCCTGATTGGGATTCCCGCAACGGGAGGCTTCTTCGCCAAGTTCTACGTCTTCAATGCTGCGCTCAAAAGCGACCTGGTATGGCTCACCATCATCGGCTTGGTCAATAGCGCGGTCGCCGCTTACTACTATCTGCGCCTTGTGGTTGTTATGTACATGTATGAGCCACAGGCCGGCGAAGAAACTCTGCGATTGAAGGCCGCACCTGGCCTGACCACTGCGCTCGTAGTCGCGGCTATTGTTACAGTCTGGCTTGGAGTAAAGCCCGGCAACATCTTGGATTATGCAAATCGCGGCGCCGTGCGTCTGCTGCCGGCTGTCCAGCAAACATCCAATCTCATTCGTTAGGCAGCACGCCTGAGGAAGCCAACCTGCGCTTCAGCAATTCCGTTCTAAGTTGCTGAGGCCAATCTGATGTTGCTACGCCGTGCTTTTTTCATAGCTGTCGTCGCATTACTTTCTTCTACTCTGGGCGTTTCACAAACTGCTCCGGAAACCTCCTCGCAAACCGCTCCAAATCAGGGGACAGCAACTACTCCGCCGCCACCTGCTGCTGCGTCCCAATCGCCGGAGCAGCCGCAGAAGGAACTGCCGCCGGATACAAAGGCTCCTGCTCCGACGCCCTCAGCCAAGCCGGATTCCGATTCCATTCCGACATCGAGCGTTGAGAATTCTCAACCTCAAATTCTGAAAGCAGGTACGGAGATTCGCGCAACTCTGGATACTCCGCTCTCGACCAAGACCTCCAGAGTAGGAGACCGGTTCACGGCTACGGTGAGCGCGCCAGTCCGGGGCTTGATCGGAAACGTGATCATTCCGGTCGGCTCGAAGCTGAACGGTCAGGTCAGCGACTCCGACAATGAGCGCCTGGCTGACGCCATCAAGGACATGGGCCACCTGAACCTGCGCTTTACCGACATTCAACTGCCGAACGGCCAAGATGTACCCATCGACGCGACACTCATCTCGGTCCACAACACGAAGCCAAATCCGCGCGCTGAAAACCGAGCAGCGCCTGCAAGTTCAGCCAGCGGCGGAGTAGCTGGATTCTTTGGTCCGCCGCTCAGAGGGCTCGCGGTGGGCAATCTTGCAGGTGGAGGCTACGTGTTAGCTACCAACGGCAAGCAGGTGAACTTGCCTGCCGAGTGCGGATTGCGCCTTCGTATCGACCGCAATACCACAGTACCGTAGCGGAAACCGGCTGCTGCGAGAAAAGCGCTCATCCAACGGCGCCATGCTCTTTCGTGTTCCCGGTCGCCCGTGCCTCGCGTGCATCTTTCAACGTGTCCCAGCGTACATAAATCATGTAGAGCACGACGATGATGTTGATCACCAGCACTGCCCACCGAATCAGGTGATGTGGATGCTTCGCGACTTCAAGGATCTCCCACGGGAGATAAGCGGAGCCGGAGATGATCGCGAACCACTCTGCCCAGGCGCGAGCGTGCCAGAGACCGTAGGCTTCGATGAAGCGGATAAGAGCGTACCCGAAGGCGATGCAGGCAAAGGTGACGATGCGGGTCTCGCTCACACGATCAGCCGCATTAATAAATGCCTGCGCGATGCGGTGCGCCGGATTGAGGTGCAGCGCCTCGACGATGTTCTCAGCGACATCTCCGAGATCTTTGTGCAGCAGAGTAAAAAGACCGATGCCCGCAACGATGGCAAGCAATCCCTTGAGCGCTTCCAGCGAGGCTACTGCCCGCAGGCCTGCCAAGTGAGCGCAATTCAGGTCGTCCGGCGGACAATCTTCTGCTTTGATACCAAGAGGTCGGAAGGGCATTCTGGAAATGAGGCTGTTTTAACGTTATCAGAATGAGATGCAGTCAATCGCAGAGAGGCTCTGTTATCAGTGTTGATGAACAGCGGCTCACACGAAGGGGATTGCGTTTCGAACCAATGTGACCCCAGAAACAGGGAGAAATGCAGGGGGAAATTCGCGATGAGCAGAAAAAGCCGCATTTTCTGCCGAAAATCCGCAAAATCTATCGAGAGGCAGGGAACCTTGCAGGGATTCCAGGGAACTTGGACTCAAACCCTGTGCTCTCATTGGATTACGGATACTGCTCGACAATTCCGCAAAACGGAACAGGGAACCCTCAGGGATTTTCATTCCCATTTTGGTACATTCGCAATCATAGCTTTCTCAACGGGCAATCCGTTTCCCGCCCAGGCACTAGCCCAAAAAACTAATTATTTTGAAAAAATGCTTTCGCATTTTTGTGAATTGCGCTGACAGTTCCCGCCTCAACTTAGTCCTTACTCTCACACAATCAGCTACTTAGCGCGATCATTGAAGCTCGCAAAACAGCCTTTTCAGTTAAGAACGACGGATATTTATCCGTCGTTCGTCGAGCCGTAAATCCTTGATTTCTCGTTCAGTTTTCCACAGTTGCGAACGACGGATAGCGTTTGACTCATTCCCATTTTGGCAGTAGCACAGAAATCAGGGAGTTGTTTGAGGCGCGAAGCGCCTCAACAGGAGCAAACGCATCGTGGCAGAACAGAAAGTCGGCTATTGTCAGCCGCCCGAGCACTCGCGATTCAAAAAGGGACAATCAGGGAATCCTAAAGGACGCCCCAAGGGCACGATCAACATGAACACCATCCTCAAGAAGACGCTGAGCGAAACCATCGACGTGGAGGAGAACGGCGAGACGAAGACGATCAGCAAGATGGAAGCTGCAGTCAGGAAGTTGATCGATGAGGCCATCGCCGGCGACATGCAAGCCTTCCGCGTGCTCTCTGTACTCACGCAGGCTTTGCAGGATCCTGCGACCGGCAGAAGCACTGCAGAACTCGAAAGCGGCGATCAGAAGGTGCTCGCCATTCTGGCTCAGCGCTTTGGTTCGGCTCAAGTGGGTAATTCTCAATGAATCTCAGCCCTGAAGAACGAGAGGTTCTCTGGCGGCGCGACTTCCATGCTTTTCTGCTGCGCAGCTTCAGCGAACTGAATCCACAGACCGAGATCGCTGACAACTGGCACATCGACGTCATGGCCGATTACCTTGAGCGCTGCCGTACCGGCGAAATCAAGCGGCTGATTATTAATCTGCCGCCGCGTTCGCTGAAGTCGCACTGCGCCTCGATCGCATTTCCCGCATGGATCCTCGGACACAATCCGAGCGCGCAGATCATCTGTGCCAGCTATGCCCAGGACCTCGCCGACAAGCATGCCATCGATTGCCGCGCGCTGATCAACAGCCCGTTCTACAAACAGACTTTCCCTGCGACGCGCCTTTCGTCGGAAAAGCGCGCGGTCGCCGATTTTCTAACCACCGCGCGCGGATGCCGCAAGGCAACGTCCGTGGGCGGCGTGCTCACCGGACGCGGCGCCGACTTCATCATCGTTGACGATCCGCTGCAGCCCGACAAAGCGCTCTCCGACACGCGCCGCAATGCCGTCAACGAGTGGTACGACAACACGCTCTGCAGCCGGCTGAATCACAAGCTCACCGGCTGCATCATCGTCGTCATGCAGCGCCTGCACGAAGACGACCTCGTCGGCCATCTGCTCGCCATCGAGCAGCGGCAGGCGATCGACATAGAACCAAAATGGCACGTCCTGCGCTTTCCCGCGATCGCGGAAGAGGAGGAACGGCACGTGGTGCATCGCCTCGGCAAAACTTTCATTTACGAGCGCCACGTCGGAGACGTACTGCATCCCGAACGCGAGCCGCGCGAGATCCTCGACCAACTCCGCGAAACGCAAGGCGAGTATCACTTCGCCGGCCAGTATCAGCAGTCGCCTGCCCCGATGGGCGGAGGCATGGTAAAGCAGCGCTGGTTCAAGACCTACACCGACGCCGATCGTCCGCAGACCTTCGACTTCATCTTCCAGAGCTGGGATACAGCGAGCAAGGCCAGCGAGCAAGGCCAGCGAGCTGAGCGACTACAGCGTTTGCACAACCTGGGGAGTAGTCAAGGCCTCGCGACTCGGCGCCGATCGGGCCAAAGCTGCGGGTACCGCTGCGCCCGTCGGCGGTAGCGGCCGCGTGAGTAGTGGAGGAAGCCAGTCGGGCATGAAGGGCGGCAACATCTTCCTTCTCCACGTGCTCCGCCGCAAAATGGAATATCCCGAATTGAAACGCACAGTCGTCGAGCAAGCTGCGCTGTGGGGAGCAAAGAACGTCCTGATCGAAGACAAGTCCTCCGGCATGCAACTCGCGCAGGACCTGATCCACGATGGCATGCACAGCATCGTGAAGTGTCCCTGTACTTCGGACAAGATTATGCGCATGAATACCGTAACCAGCACCATCGAGAACGGCTTCGTCCACCTGCCGGAGAAAGCGCCCTGGCTCGCGCAGTACGTCCACGAACTGGTCACATTCCCAAAAGGGAAACACGACGACCAGGCCGACTCAACCTCGCAAGCATTGAACTGGCTGAAGACACGGCTGTGGGAACCGGGGATCATCACCTACTACCGCGAAGAGACGCTCAACGACTGGCGCAAAGGCTACATAAGGTGGGAGCAACTGTCGCCGAGAATCCAGAAGTACATCATCGACAACGGCCTAGAAGGCCCAAGGCCGGGCGGTCAGCAAGGAGCGCCGTAAGGATGCGTCGACGAGTTACGTCCCGTCTGTCACCCAATTGCCTGCTGGGACCTGTTTTCCACAGAGTAGCGGAAAGATTGCTCTTGCTTATTGTACTTTTCTAATGCATTTTATGCATTATGACAGACAACAACGGCAGCTACTCCCTGCCTTTCGAATCGGCTGAAGTTCTTCAAGCGATTGAACCGATTGTGGAGTCAGTGTATCGAGCTTTGGAAGACGCCATAGATCTTGGAAAGCAGTTCTTTCCAGAGGGAAAGAGAATTGATCCGTTCTTGTTTCCCAATTTGGTAAGGTACCATACGCTCGAACGTCTCCAACCCGCAAGCCTTGAAATCGATCAGTTCGTAATAGAGCGACTATCGAACAATGGAATCTCGATGCGCTTTCGTGAATACCAAATTCGCATCTGGAAAGCTGACGAGGGCGAACTACCAGCCCCCGGCTACTCGCAAAGCAAAATCCAGTTCTACGAGCAGCAAGAACTCTTCGCGGGAATGCGATATTTGAAGCTGGCAATCATTTGGGATGTCACGCCCGCAGGCACACTCAAAAAGCTTTTGCTAGTCTGTCCTAAAGGAGACGGACCGCCCTTTGCGAACGGCTTGGCCCATTGGCAAATCGAAATCCCGCATCCTGCAACTAAGATTTCCGCACCGCCACGAGCTATCAATGCGGCGTCGGACGATTTGCCACTAACCAGGATAGGCGGAATAAAAAAGGTTTCTGGCGACGAGGGAAATGACTAGCGCGGAACGGATTCGTCAAGCCCGGGAGATCAGCGGCCTGACCCAGCAGGAGCTTGCGGAAAGGGTTGGCCTAAATCAGTCGAACATTGCTCGTCTCGAACAGGGCTTCATAGAACCGGTGGACGCTATCGTCGCTGGAATCGCGATCGCGACGGGCTTTCCAGTTGACTTCTTTCGAGTCGACCCGCGCGTAAATATCAGCGCGGGCTCTCTCCTGTATCGCAAGCGGGTGAAATTGAAGAGCTCACACCGTGCGACGCTGCGCCAAACGGCGCGGCTGCTACTCGAACTTCACAGTGCGATGGCTGAGAGATGTGGCGATGTTCCCACCACGGTATCAGTATCGAAGAACAGTCCGATTGATGCAGCCAAGGAGGTTAGAGCGACACTCGGCCTTGCGCCCGGACAACCCATACAGAACCTTGTCCGTGCTGTTGAGCGCCTCGGCGTTTTCGTCATCGCGCTGCCTTTCGATATTGACGAGCACGACGCTTTCTCCACGTGGGCTACATCTTCGGAAAAGCCCATACTTGCAATCAGCAGTGGCAAGTCAGGCGATCGACTTCGATTCAGCGTGGCGCATGAGCTCGGCCACCTAATACTTCACCGCTCCGTCGGCGTCGCCGACAAGACACACGAAAGAGAAGCTGATCTCTTTGCCTCGGAGCTGCTGATTCCGCAAGCGGCAATGCTGTTAGAGATGGTGCCGCCACTCAGTTTAGAGAAATTGGCGGAGCTGAAAGCCCACTGGGGTGTGTCAATCCAGGCCCTGTTGGTCTCTGCCCTTAGGCTCGAAGTCGTGACTACGCGGCAGTACAAGTATCTGATGCAAAAGATCGCTGTTAGAGGGTGGAGAAAAAAAGAGCCGGTGGAGATTTCGGTCGAGAGGCCCCGGCTTTTCCGGCAGATGGTCGAGGCACTATACGGCGACCCGATTCCGACTCGAAAGGTTTCAGAGGCATTTAGTATTCCAGAGCGGTTGCTCGTTTCGATTCTATCGGTACACGCGGGGCGAAACGACATCGCAAACCAGATACTAGCCCCGAAACCGAGCAAAATGCTTGAATTCAAGAGATCGCAAGATCGGCGGCTTCAGCGACCTTCGACCAAGCAGTTCTTCCCATGATTCCATTTCCGTCGAACAACACTTTGTCTTCTCCTATCGGCTCTGGGAAAAGAGCTTATAACCATGAAATCTGACATTCTGGCTAAATTGGCTCAGGAGATAAAAGAACCCATACGCTCAGAACGACAAGTCGTTTATGTCATGGTCGAACTCCGCAAGTTAATTGAGTTGAACGATGACGGCGCGAAGTATCCCACTTTAAAGTTCCACTGCGACTGGGCGGCGCACCCGGTGTTAACAGGACGCACCGCTCAGACCATCGTTCGACTCTTTGATAAGTATGAGCAGTTAATTGAGCACGTGGCGAGGACCAAGGGTGTTCTGGATCAGAAGATGGATACGAGCTTCATGGCTGCGCTGGGTCCCACGCTGACACTGACTAATTTCCGAAACGAATTCAATGCATACTTGCGGTCCCACAATTTAGATCCGAGCATTCCAAATGAAGAAGCAAACTGGGCTAGCTTTCTCTCTTACTACGCTCGGGTAATTGAAGACTGCCCTCTTCGTTGCGTCAGCCAAGGATTCAAATACAACGATGAGGTCGTTCTAAAGGCGGTAGCGCCGGCACTGGACCAACGGTAGGCCTCTGGCGTGCTCACCATATGTGCGCGGACTGGATTCAGCTCGGTGTAGCGCAACGCTCTCCACAAGTGAGTCAAGTCGAGCGGACACGAATAGTAGCGACCTTGCCAGGCATGGCCCGAAGACGAATGACTTGCGTTGCAATACGAGGCATATTGTCCGTGGGTGTTCTTCGTCGCCAGCGGCAAGCAGGCGATCTTCACTGGGGTTACGACCAGGTGTACATGATTGGACATGAGGCAGTAACCCAGAATCGGAAGCTCATACAATGTGCAGCAGTGGCGAAGGAGATCCAGATAAACCCGCTTGTCGGAATCGGATTCAAGAATGAATCGACGAGCGTTTGCGCGCTGCGTAACATGGTGCGGAATTCCAACGGCAACGACTCGGGCCAGACGAGCCATGGGCCAAAGAAGATATCAGAAAGGCGAGAAAACGTCCCGTCTGTCCCCGGGTTTGGTGATGTAGCGTTTGTTGTGTAAAAGCGAAGAGGGTGTAAGTTGGCTTTGGCCTGACAAGCGAAAGCCGCTCACGAAAGGAGCCTTACACCCACATGGCGAAAGTAACATCCATCAGCGAGCATTACCAACATTTCCTCAGGGAATCGAAAGAGAGTTTTTGGGGCGATCTGTACGGACAAACGCAGTTGGCGTGGAAGGGATTTTTCGAGCTGCAGTCGGAGCGGGAACGCGACCGCTATTCGGGTGCCGGTCGTTATGAGCGCGAAGCCAGAACCCGCAAAGATTATCGCAATGGCTACTACGAACGTGATTTTCTCACTCGTTTTGGGACGATTCGTTTGCGCATTGCGCGCACGCGGACGAAGAACTTTCTTCCGCCGGAGTTGGAGCGATTTCAACGGCGGGCGCCGGAGCTGACGATGCTGGTGCGGGAAGCGTTTCTGCGCGGTTTGAGCACGCGCCAGGTGGGGCGAGTGATCGCCACGCTGACCGACAAGCCGATCAGCGCGCAAAGCGTTTCCCGATTGACGCGCGGTTTGGATGAGGCGGTGCGTCGCTTTCATCAAGCGCCTCTGAAAGACGAATGGGCGTATTTGTTTCTCGACGGAGTCAGTCTCAGAGTGCGGCGCCCGGCCGGACGCAAGCGGGTGCAGATGCTGGTTGCCTATGGGGTACGAACAGATGGAACACGGCATTTGCTGGGCTTTTTGCGCAGCCAGGGAGAAAGCCAGTCCGCATGGGAAGGATTGTTGCAGGATCTGTATCGTCGTGGACTGGTCGGAGATCGCCTGCTGCTGATCGTCACCGATGGTTGTGCCGGATTAGCGGCGGCGATCCAAACCGTGTACCCGCGAGTTCCACATCAGAGGTGTTGGGTTCACAAGATGCGCAACATTCTCGAGAAGGTCCGCAAGCGCGACTATGACGAGGTGAAGGCCGATGCGCAGGCCATCTATCGCGCCGCAGGCCGACGCCAAGCCGAAGCTGCCTTCCGCCGCTTTCATCGTCGCTGGCACTCAGCTTATCCAACCATCGTAGATCGGTTGGGGAATGATCTGCCGGAACTATTATCATTCTTCAACTTCCCCAGGCACTTGTGGAGAAAGCTGCGCACCACCAACGTGATTGAACGTTGCTTTGTAGAAGTCCGACGCCGAACTCGGCCCATGGTCTGCTTTGTGAATGTGCAGAGCGTGGACCGCATCATCTACTCGATCTTCCATCGCTTCAACCTCGATTGGAAGACACGCACCCTCAGGCTATTTACACAAGCTGCGTGACATCACCCGGTTTTCGTCCCCGGGTTTTCCCATCCTTGACTTCACTTCTGGCGATGCGGCGGTTTACGCCGAAGTGCGCGCACGTCTGGAGCGAGCCGGCACACCCATTGGTGCGCTGGATACGCTGATCGCGGCACATGCAGTCGCTCGCAACCTTGTGCTTGTTTCGAACAACCAGCGGGAGTTTAACCGAGTGGTTGGCCTTCAGATTCAGAACTGGGCAAATTAGTTTCGCCTCGACGGTGGAGTTCGAAACCCGCAGCAAGGGGTTGCGCTGGAAGCAGTTGGATTTGCGAAGAAAAGTTCTGGCGCGCCCGGAGAGATTCGAACTCCCGACCTAATGCTCCGGAGGCATTCGCTCTATCCAGCTGAGCTACGGGCGCGCTTCGAGGTTGGACATCTATAGCTTACAAGGAATCGCGTGATCGGGCCATCGGGTGAAGTAAGACTCGCCCGTGGCAAGGCAACGGCTATCTGGTCTCCACCAATTCGGGCTTTTCCGCCGATTTGGCTGGTATCTTCGGTTCCGGCTTCCATCGCAAGATCGGCTTTCGCGCAGCCGTGGTTTCATCCATTCGCGCAACACGGGTATTGTGAGGGGCGCTGACGACCAGCTGCGGATCTTCCTGGGCCTCGCGTGCGATCGATTTCATCGCTTCGATGAAGAGATCGAGTTCTTCCTTTGATTCGCTCTCCGTTGGCTCGATCATGAGTGCGCCGGGCACGATCAGTGGGAATGACGTCGTGTACGGATGGAAGCCGTAATCGATCAGGCGCTTGGCGATGTCACCGGTCTTCACGCCGTTCTGCGTTTGCAGACGATCGCTGAAGACAACTTCGTGCATTGATCCAGTCTTGTAGGGAAGATCGTAGATGCCGTCGAGTTTCTTACGAATGTAGTTGGCATTGAGCACAGCATCTTCGGTGGTCTGGCGAAGTCCGTCGGGCCCATTGGCGAAGATGTAAGCCAACGCGCGCACGAACATTCCGAAGTTGCCGTAGAAGGCGCGCACGCGGCCGATCGATTTCGGGCGGTTGTATTCGAAGCCGAGCTTGCCGTCGGGACGCGTCGTTAGCACCGGAGTGGGCAGGAACGGCTCCAGGAATTTCTTGCACGCTACCGGTCCCGATCCGGGACCGCCGCCGCCGTGAGGCGTGGAGAAGGTTTTGTGCAGATTGAGGTGCATTACATCGACGCCGAAGTCGCCTGGACGCGTCTTGCCTACCAGGGCGTTCATATTGGCGCCGTCCATGTAGAGGAGCGCGCCTTTGTCGTGCAGCACATCGGCGATGCGATGAATTTCTTTCTCGAAGACTCCGATGGTACTTGGGTTGGTCAGCATCATGCCGGCCACGGTGTCATCCACTACAGAGGCGAGCAGGCTGGAATCGACCATGCCTTCGGAGTTCGATTTCAGGTTGATGATCTCGTAGCCGCAAATCGCCGCCGTGGCAGGATTGGTGCCGTGTGCCGAATCAGGAATAATGATCTTCTTCCGCGGATTGCCTTTCGATTCGTGATCCGCGCGGATCAACAGAATGCCGGTGAACTCTCCGTGGGCGCCGGCAGCAGGCTGAAGCGTGATGGAGTCCATGCCAGTGATTTCGCACAGGCATTCCTGAAGAGTCTTGATGATTCGAAGCGCGCCTTGCGAGATCTTCTCTGGCTGATAGGGATGCGCATTGCCGATTCCTTCGAGCCGCGCGACGAATTCATTCACACGTGCGTTGTACTTCATCGTGCATGATCCCAGGGGATACATGCCGAGATCGATGGCGTAATTCCAGGTCGAGAGCCGGGTGAAGTGGCGGATGATCTCGATCTCGCTGACCTCGGGCATCAGGCCGAGATCCTCGCGCGCGTGCTCGCCGAGTACCTTTTCGGGATCGACCTCCGGTACGTCGAGCGGCGGCAGCTTGTATGCTTTTTTTCCCGGCGAGGACTTCTCGAAGATCAGACCTTCGTTCTGGTTTACGTGCTGCGAGACTTTGCGCGGCTTCACGCTTGCACCGCCTCGACCGCGGCGTCGATCTGCTCGCGCGTATTCATTTCCGTACAGCACCAGAGAGCTGCGTTGCCCAATTCGGGATAAAACTTCTTCAACGGGAATCCACCGATCATTTTCTTTTCGAGCAGCCGGTCGTTGATCGCATGTGGATCTTCTTTCGTCTGCACGACAAATTCGTTAAAGCGCTTGCCCCTCGGGAAGAGCACGTTTGCCTTCTTTGCGAACTGATTCGCTGCATAGTGCGCCTTGGCCAAATTCTGCTTTGCCAATTCCTTGAGACCCTCGCGTCCGTAAACATCCATATATATGGTGGACATCAGCGCGACCAGCGCCTGGTTGGTGCATATGTTGGACGTCGCCTTCTCGCGGCGAATGTGCTGCTCGCGCGTGGAGAGCGTCAATACATAGCCACGTTGGCCGTTCCTGTCTTTGGTTTCGCCGACAAGACGGCCGGGCATCTGTCGAACGTACTTCTCCTTGGCGGCGAGCACTCCGTCGTAGGGTCCGCCGAATCCGAGAGGCACTCCGAACGACTGCGCTTCCATGGAAACGATGTCGGCTTCTGCCGGAGGTTTCACGATTCCGAGCGACAGCGCTTCAGCGATCGAGACCACGAGCAGCGCGCCTTTGCGATGCGCGATCTCCGCAACCGCAGAAACATCTTCCAGGGAGCCAAGGAAATTTGGGCTCTGGATGAGCACGCAGGCGGTCTGATCGGTTACGGCTCGTGCGAGTTCATCTAAATGGATCTCGCCGCTCTCTTCCTTATAGCCAACGAAGTGCATGGGAAAGCCGCGATGGTGGAGGTAGGTGTGGATCACCTCGCGGTATTCGGGATGCAGCGTGCGCGCGATTACCGACTGTTCTCTTCCGGTCACGCGCATCGCCATCAGGATCGCCTCGGCTGCGCCAGTGCTGCCGTCGTACATCGAGGCATTGGCGATCTCCATGCCCGTTAGTTCGCAGATCATGGTTTGAAATTCGAAGATCGCCTGCAGCGTGCCTTGCGAGATCTCGGCCTGATACGGCGTGTAGGACGTCAGAAACTCGCCGCGCTGAACAAGCGCGTCGATGATGACGGGACGGTAGTGATGATACGCGCCCGCTCCCAGGAAGACCGCGTAGCCGGCGGCGTTCTCCTGGCTGCGCTCGCGGAAGTAGTCGATGATCTCGGACTCCGCCATCTGCCGCGGAACCTTGAGATCACGATTCAGTCGGTACTCGCCTGGAATGGCCTTGAAGAAATCGTCAACCGAATGAACCCCGATCTCGCGCAGCATCTGCTCGCGGTCGGCGGGAGATTTGGGAAGATAACGCATCTGGTTTCTTTGTCATTCCGAGCGAAGCGAGGAATCCCTAACGAACCGACAAAGCTTCGTTAGAGTAGGGATTCCTCGCTTCGCTCGGAATGACAGCGCGAATTCTCAGTGTCCGCCCTCTTCTTTTACGTACTTTTCGTAATCATCGGCGGAGAGCAGCTTGCTCACCTCGACCGGATTCGCGAGCTGGATACGCACCATCCACGCACTGTGCGCGTCGGAGTTAATCTTCTCCGGCGCATTCGCCAAGTCTGGATTGATGGCCACGATTTTTCCCGAGGCGGGAGCGTATAGCTCCGAAACCGCCTTCACCGACTCGACCGTGCCAAAGCTCTTCCCTGCCGTGAGTTCATCCCCAACTTTGGGTAACTCCACGAAGACGATGTCGCCCAACGAGTTCTGCGCGTAATCGGTAATGCCGATCGTGGCTTGGTTTCCGTCCACGTTGATCCATTCGTGTTCGCGCGTGTAGCGATAAGCTGCGGGAAAAGCCATGCTGTCGATCCTTTATTTCTTTTGGCGTTTGTAGAACGGCGTCGGCACCACTTGCGCTTTGATCTTTTGCGTGCGCACTTCCACGAGAACAACAGTCCCAAATTGGGAGTAACCTGGCGGCACATATGCCAAAGCGATGTTCTTTTTCAAAAACGGTGCAGGCGATCCGCTGGTGATGTATCCGATCTCTTCGCCGGATTCACTGAACACTTTGTAACCGTCGCGTCCGATGCCGCGCTCGATCATTTCCAGGCCGACGAGAATGCGTTTGAGGCCATCGGCCTTGGCGCGTTCCAGAGCATCGCGTCCAATGAACGTAGCCTTCTCCATCTTGCAGAAGCGACCCAGATCGGCTTCCCAGACGTTGATCGTGTGCGAAATTTCATGGCCGTAAAGCGCCATTTTCGCTTCGAGGCGAAGCGTATTTCGCGCTCCTAAGCCACAGGGCAAAATGCCAAATTCTTTCCCGGCGTCCAGCACTTCATTCCATACGCGCGTGCTAGTGGGATCGTCGGATGGGATGTAAATCTCGAATCCATCTTCGCCGGTGTAGCCGGTGCGCGCGATCATCGTATTCGGCAGGCCGCAGACTGTGCCGTAGGTGAACCAGTAATTCTTAATTGAAGAGAGATCGACGTTAGTGAGCTTGCGGAGAACATCGACTGCGCGGGGACCCTGGATAGCGAGTTGCGTGTAGTAGTCGCTGAGATCCTGTGCGTGACATCGAAATCCGCGCACATTCTTCTGCACCCAGCTCACGTCTTTCTCCCGCGTTCCGGCGTTGATCACGAGCAAGTAATCGTTGTCGCCGAGCTTGTGGACGATCACATCATCGACGAAGGTGCCCTCGGGATAGAGCAGCGCTGAGTAGTGAGCCTGTCCGCGCTGAAGCTTCGCAGCGTCGTTCATGCTGATGTGCTGAACGGCATCGAGCGCTTGCGGACCTCGAATGAGGATATCGCCCATATGGCTCACGTCGAAGACACCTACCGCGGTGCGCACTGCTATGTGCTCAGCAATCAGGCCGGAGTACTCGACGGGCATGTCCCATCCGCCGAAATCGACCATCTTGGCGCCCATCTGGCGATGGACGGCGTTCAAGGCGGTTTTACGCAGCGCAATATTGGCTTCGGCGGTCGGACTCAAGCGATACCTTTTGTCAGTGGAAGACAGTGACGCCCAGAGCGCGCTGGGCAACCTTTGAAAGTAACACGCTCACTTGGGAGGGTCAACGCGTGCGCCTCTCAGGTGCGCAGATGCAACTGCTAGTATGAATTGAATGCCTCGACTGCGCGTCTCCGCGATCAGCTATCTCAATACCGCGCCTCTCATGTGGAACTTCGAGCACGGTTCCGGGCGCGAAGAGCTGCGGCGGAATTTCCAAGTTGATTACACAATCCCATCCCGCTGCGCTCAGATGCTCGCGGAAGGCTCCGCCGATATCGGAATCATTCCGGTTGCGGCTTACACCGGCATTGAAAATCTTCTGATTCTTCCCGATATCGCCATTGCCAGCGATGATGCCGTGCGCTCAATTCTGCTCGTAAGTAAGCTGCCGCTGGAGCAGATTCGTACCATCGCTCTCGACAGCTCCTCGCGATCCTCCGCGGCCCTCATCCAGGTTCTGTTCGCCAAATATTGGAAGCAGGAAGCGCGATTCGTAAGCGCCGATCCGCAGCTCGATACGATGCTTGCAAGGAACGACGCCGCCCTGCTCATTGGAGATCCGGCGCTGAAGGTCGATCGCTCCCGATATCTCACCTGGGATCTGGCTCATGAATGGCGGACGTTCACCGGCAGGCCGTTCGTCTTTGCCTTCTGGGCCGTTCGAGGCGGGGCTGCTTCTGACGACGCGCTCGCCTATGTCCCGGAGGTTTTTCGCGCTTCGCGCGATGCCGGTTTGGGGCACCTGCCGGAAATCGCCAACGAATGGTCGCGAAGGGTCGAACTCTCCCCTGAGTTCATCACCAGCTATCTGACGGAGAACATTCAGTACTCCTTACAAGCAGAAAACATAGCCGGCATGGACTTGTTCTTTCGCCTGGCGGCTGAGTTGAAGGTTCTCCCGCCCGCGCCAGAGCTGCGGTTTGCGCACGAACTCGAAATCCGCAACTCCGCCTTACGAAATCGCTTCTAAGTTCAGTAAGGGCGAGTGTGACAACCGGGCTGATCATCGCGGCGAGCGTGTGGGCAAAAATCCGGCAGCTCGGGCCGATCGGCGAAGTACTACTCGGCGTCGCGGATGCCTCTGTTATTCCCACTCCGGGAAGTCTCGACATTCTCATCATTTTGCTTGTAGCCGGAGCGCCACAGCACTGGTGGATCTTTGTGATTGCCGCGACCATCGGCTCGGCTATCGGCGCGTACATCACCTACGGGATCGGCCTGAAAGGCGGAGAGGAAGGGCTGCAAAAGCGTATTCCCGAAAAGAAACTGAAGAGAGTCTACCGATGGAGCGAGAAGTACGGCGTCGGCGCTGTGGCCGTCCCGGCGCTGCTGCCGCCGCCCTTTCCGCTGTCTCCGTTCCTGCTGGCCGCAGGCGTTTTGAAGGTGCCTCGAACGAAGTTCCTCGCCGCTTACTCCGCTGGGCGGCTGGTTCGCTACAGCATCGTCGCATGGCTCGGACGAATCTACGGGAAAGCCTTGATTGCGGGAATGCAGAAGTATTCAAAGCCAATCATCTGGGCGTTGATTGGCCTGGCTGTCCTTGGCGGAATTGCCGCCGCCATCTACATCTGGCACCGCAAACAAAAGGGTCTGCCGGCATTGCGATCTGCGGAGAAAAAAGCCGCCTAGCCGTTCCGTGTGCGCTTGGATCTCCGTCAAACTGGACACAAGACTGCAAGGATGCTCTAGACTTGCAGGTTTATGCGCTGCCCAGTTGTCATGATGTCCCTGCTCCTGACATCTTTTGCATCCGCGTCTGTGCCATCCGGAATTCCACGAGCATTGGCGCAAGAGCGTGCTCGACTGCTCTCGAACATCCACTACGGCTTGAGCTTCACGTTGGTGCCTCACGCGTCCACAACGTCAGGGCACGAGGAACTTACGTTCGAGCTGAAATCGAGCGTTCCACTTCTGCTGGACTACCGCGAGGGCACCGCGGCTAACTTGCGAATCAACGGCAGCGACGTTCCGGTTCAAATGGAGAACGGACATATTCTGCTGCCGCAAGAGAGGCTGCGTGCTGGAGAGAATCGCATCGTCATCGATTTCGTCTCTCCCGTTGGTCCAGCCGGAAGGGCGATTACCCAGTACGAAGACAAGGACGACGGCAGCGAATACATCTACACGCTTTTTGTACCCATGGATGCGAGCATGGCATTTCCGTGCTTCGACCAGCCCGATTTGAAAGGCACTTTCGCGCTGAATCTGACGATTCCGAGCGGCTGGATCGCAATCTCAAATGAAAGCGTCGCGGCGGCCGGTGTTGCCGACTACGTTGCGACTCCTGGAAAGTTGCAAAATCCCCCTCCAAATCAGATCGTAACTTTCAGCGAGACGAAGCCAATCAGTACATATCTGTTTGCTTTCGCTGCCGGAGCATTCCGGAGAGTTCATGAAGCGGCGGGTCTGCCAAACGTCTATGTACGTAAATCGCAGTATCCGCGCGCTGTCGAAGAAGTTCCTGAATTGCAACAGGTCACCACAGCAGGCATGCATTTCCTCGCCGACTACTTTGCGCAGCCCTTCCCGTTTCCTAAATACGACCTCGTTCTGATTCCCGGCTTTGCCTACGGAGGTATGGAGCACGCGGGAGCAACGTTCCTACGCGAAGAGTCGGTGTTGTTTCGCACCGCTCCTACGCACAGCGACCGGATCGGACGCGATCTGCTCACCCTGCACGAGCTCACGCATCAGTGGTTCGGCGACTTCACCACCATGCGCTGGTTCGACGATCTCTGGCTCAAAGAAGGCTTCGCGCAGTACATGGCTTATCGCACGCTCGACCAGCTCAAACCCGACGAAAACGTTTGGCAGCGCTTCTATCTTTCGATTAAGCCGGCGGCGTACGCGATCGATTCCACTTTGGGAACAACGCCGATTTACCAAGATATAGACAATCTCCAGAATGCCAAGTCAGCGTACGGGGCGATCGTCTATTCAAAAGCTCCGGGACTCCTACGCCAGCTCGCATTCATCCTGGGTGACGAACGCTTTCGCGATGGTCTGCGCATTTACTTAGGAGAGCACCAATATGGGAATGCCGAGTGGAGCGACCTGGTCAAGGCCTTCGAACGCGCGTCAGACCGCAAGCTGACAACCTGGGCAGATGCCTGGATTCGACGCCGGGGCATGCCGCAGGTGGACGTCTCCTGGAACTGCAGCAGCGGCCGACTCACAAACCTGTCACTCAGACAGCACAACGTCCTGAACGAGGGTGGAGTATGGCCCATCGCTGCTCAGATCCTGCTTGGTTATGACAGTTCCGTGCCGGTGAGGCTCCGCGCCGAACTGGGAACCGCTGAAGCGGATGTCCCTGCAGCCGCAGGAAAGCCGTGCCCCGCATTCATCTTCGCTAATGATCAGGACTATGCGTATGGCCGCTTCCTTCTTGATCCGGCCAGCCAAACGGCAGTGGAGGAGAGACTCGGAAACATCGAGGATTTGTTCGAACGCACGCTGCTCTGGGGATCTCTTTGGGACTCGGTTCGCGAGGCGCAGTTCGCTCCGCAGAAATATCTGTCGCTCACACAGCGACTGTTACCGAGCGAAACGAACGAATCGCTGGCGCAATCTTTGACGGCGCATACCGTTACTGCTCTGCATCGCTATGTCAGTGGACAAACGAGAGGTGAGCTTGTGCCGGAATTCGAGAGGCTTGCGTATGACCGCATGCTCAATTCCCAGGAGCAAGGCCTCCGGATTATTTGGTTCCGAACCTTCCGCGCGGTGGCGGAAACCGACTTTGGGCGGAATGGACTGAAGAATCTACTCAATGGAAAGCTCCAGGTCCCAGGGGTGCAGCTTCGTCCGCTTGATCGCTGGAGCATGGTCACGGCGCTGATCGCTACCAAAGATACCGAAGCGGGCACGATCTTCACGGCAGAACGCGAGCGCGACCACTCGGGAGACGGCCTCAAATACGCTTACGTGGCGGAAGCAGCACGGCCCGATGCAGCCAGCAAGAAGAAATACTTTAACGACTACTTGCATAACGCTGACCGTCCGGAAGATTGGGTCGAACAGAGTCTAGCCGCGTTCAACTACTGGAACCAGTCGGAGCTCACGGGTCCATATCTCGAACCTGCCCTGAACGCACTGCCGCAGATCAAACGCGAGCGCAAGATTTTCTTCGTTTTGGCATGGCTCGGCGCGTTTATCGACGGACAGCAGTCAGCCGAGGCCGATGCTCAGGTTCACGCCTGGCTGCGGTCGGGCAACATCGATCCTGACTTGCGACTGAAGGTATTGGAGGTCGTCGATGACCTGGATCGCACGGTGAAGATCAGGAAGGCATTCCCATAAGCGGAACGCTTGCCTCCTCTTAATCTCCGCTGCCCGGAACCACTCCAATCGTGTGCAGCCAAGTCGTAGCCAATTCGGGCCAATGAGTCACCGGCAGGGCCGTCGGACGTAATCCATATCCGTGGCCTCCCTGCGCATACGTGTGCAGCTCGGCAGGCACTCCTGCGTTCTTCAGCGCCATGAAGTACTCCACCGCATTCTCCACATGCACTGGATCGTCTTCCGCCTGCACAATGAACGCGGGCGGCGTGGATGACGTAACACGAATATCGGGATTGAATTGAAAGTTCTTCTCTGAAAGCGCCAGGTAGCCGGGATAGATGATGATGGTGAAGTCCGGACGGCAACTCTGTTGATCGGTGCTGTCCACAGCGGGATACAAACGGTGATCATAGTGCGTGCTGAGAGCTGCGGCTAAATGCCCGCCGGCCGAGAATCCCAGCACTCCCACGCGCTTGGGATCGATGTGCCACTCTGCCGCGTGTTCGCGCACCATGCCCACCGCACGCTGTGCATCCTGCAGCGCTGCTTCCGATTTGGGAAATGGACCCGTATCGGGAACGCGGTACTTCAGCAGCACGCAATTCACTCCGATCGAATTCAGCCAATCGCAGACCTCCGTTCCTTCGAGGTCAATGGCAACAATGCGGTATCCGCCTCCGGGAAAGACGACCACCGCTGGACCGTCCGCCGCACCTGCTGATTGGGCATGCACAAGATAGAGGGTGATGGTGGGCGATGAAACATTTCCCAGCCGCACCACGGCACGTCCTGCGACCTGATGGTCTTTGCTCGTTGTTGTGTCCTGCTCTGGTCCTTTCGCAGTCGAAGAGCCCGGAGCGCCATTCGGCCACAACGGAATGGTGTTGTGGTCAGCGCTGGGAGGCCAGCTGGAAGGCTTCTTTGTCTGGGCAGAGACCGTTACGGCCAGCACGATAATGAGCAGCAAGGCATGCAGCGATCTTCTCATTTCGAATCCTCAGCCGGAGAGTGTATAGGAAGACGCTCCGCTGTCGTTTTATTTACAAAACTTGAATGGTGGGCGAACGGACAACATTCTTTTCAGTGCTCTTCATCTTTATGAAGCACAGGGGGAGCTTCCAAAATGAAATCAGGCAAGACGCTTACGTTAATTGGAGCGGCAGTGCTGCTGTTCGTTACCGCGGCATTAGCCGATCAGTTCAAAATGCGGGCCGGCGAATCGAATCCGGCGGCGATGGGAGTTGTACACGTCAACACCGATCGTAATGGGAATCTGTCCGTCGATCTCGACGCGAAACATCTGGCACCGCCAGACCGGCTCAGTCCTGCGCACTCAAACTACATCGTATGGATCCAGCCGTCCGGCCAGCAGCCGCAGATTCTGGGAGAGCTGCGCGTCAATACTCAGGACGAAGCCGCCAGCTTCAAGACCTCGGTGCCGTATCACAACTTCGACATCTTCGTCACGGCCGAGGACACGGCCAAGCCGACGACGCCGAGCAGCACAGAAGTTCTGCGCACCAGCGTGCAGAAGTAGCAGCTCTGAAGAAGCGAGCTGAGGGGACGCCTGTCGTCCCCTTTTACTTTCTGTAGAGATTAATTCGGGGTGAACTGATTAAGGTCGTAGATGCCTAGCTGCTTTTCCAGCGCTGCGACTTTATCGACATAAATATCGAAGCCGTCGCCGCCGAAGGTTTTTCGTTCGATACTCTCGAACTGCTCACCCAGGGCGTCGTACTCATGCGGCGAAACGATCTTGTGCAGCTCGGGAAAGAGCACCGTGTCCTCGCGGGCTTCGTGCGGCGCGTACATGCGGACGAACGCTTCGAGATCGCTCGCCAGCCGATTGCGATCGTCTTCGGTCTTAAGAGAAGCCGCTGTCGCCAGCACGCGCTCAGTGACGCGCCGCCCCGCCTGGTGCTGTTTCAGCAGCGTGTCCACCAGCGAGACCAGCTTGCCCGCTTTGCGAAAGCGGGGGAACAAGTGATCCTCTTCCAGCTTCTCGTGATACTCCTCGATGAACTTACGGATGATCGTCGCGCCATCGGTGACTGTCTGCGGCGGAAAATCCTGCCTGGCGCGAATTCGACGGATGATCTCGTCATAAGCCAGCAACACTCGTTTGAGAATGCCGTGCTCGCGCATCAGGTCTTCATTAGTTGAGACCTCTTCTTCCTCTTTGTCATCTTTCTTCTGCCCAAATAAAGGAGCGGACGCCAGGATTGCTGCGGTTCCCAGGCCGGGTAGCGTCCGCACGAATTGACGGCGAGTGGGTCGGAAATCAGATTCTTGCATAGCAATCAGCCTCGACGTCGGAATTATCCCACTCTGGACCGATTGCGATCATTTCACGCAACCTGTAGTCGTAGGGCCGGACTTGGCCGCACCTCACAAATGCTCGAGTTCAGCTTCAAAAGCAAACACAAGGTGCTTCGGCCAACAGCAGGCCTCAGCACGACGCGGTGTTTAGAACCTATTCGATTCCCGCCAAGGTTGGACGGCAAATAACAGCTTGTCCTTCTGAGCCCGCTTTATAGGGACGCTTGTGTTTTGACGAGGTTATGAGCGCCTGCTCGAAGTGTTCTCGCAGCACTGCTCACATCAAAAAGACCGCACTTTCTGCTACTCTTTCGGATTCTCTAACGGCCGATCTCACGCCACGAAGCTCGTTTCACAGTAATCGATTGCGACGGCGGAATGGCGTTCGCTCCTGGCTGCGGTACTCCGGTGGGAAACCATGGCGGCCCGAAATTACCGGCAAAACGGCGATCGTAGTAGGTGTTGCCTTTGCCGATATTCACGCTGTGAGCTTGATCTTCGCTGCGTCCGCCGATGATCGTCCACGTATTGATGCCGGCGCCTGGAGTCTCAAAGCCACTTGTCCCGTTCCCGATCGCGGCAAGGCTGGCATCCACGGTCAAATTTCCTCGGTTGTTTCCGCTTGAGTTGGGATAGAGATCGATATTTCCCGTTGTGTAGATTCCCAGAACTCCGGCATCGGTCGATGGATTGAGAGTATCTGCAGGCACCGATACCGGCGACTGCACATAAGTCAGATCACCCGTTATGCTGACGTCTTTTGTAGCCGTAACCGTGATACCAACGTCGTTCTGTACAGTTCCGTTGAGCGACGTAATGTTCCCATTTACGTACAGCAGGGTGGGATTGACGACATTGCCGGAGGGATCAGTCTGCGTGATCGCCTGGCTGGTATTTGGATCGAGCTGGCTGGGCACGCCCTGCAGCGAAAGCGTCGTCGAGCCGGATGAGACTGTCGTAGTTGAGTGCGCATTGTCCACGACGATTGTCGTGGTCGTGCCTCCCTGCGTGACGGTGTAGGTTTGCGTCCCGCCAGCACTCGCTGTAAGGCTGATCGCCGCGTCTCCGTTGACGAAGAAGCCGCCGCCGGCTCCATCGCCGCCACCTGCGGGATCGCTGCCATACACTTTCTGCCCGCTCGAATTCGTGTACCAGGGCATGTAAACACCCGGAGGAGCAGAGCCTGAACTCGGATACGAAGTCCCATTCAGGGTCTTCAATGAATGGCTCATCTGTGTCTGGCTCGGCGGAGGATCGGGTGAACAGGGCGCCGCCGTGCACGGTGGCGTGCCTTTGCCGTCCATTACCGCCTGTGCCTGGTTGTAGTTATTAGAGGGTGGCGCAATTGGATTTTGGCTCGTCTGAAAGCC
>Ga0070739_10001126_pt1 | contig 42755 bp, 36 predicted proteins | sample Coa_R1_7_FD_66445 | JGI IMG/M metagenome (GOLD analysis project Ga0070739, IMG submission 66445) | Surface soil microbial communities from Centralia Pennsylvania, which are recovering from an underground coalmine fire - Coalmine... | ecosystem: Environmental > Terrestrial > Soil > Unclassified ...
GCACCTGCCGGGCAACACCGGCCCGCAGTCGCTCGTCTCCGGGCAGGTGCCGGTGGTGGCGCTGAGCGGCTTCGCCTCGGTGCCCTCCATGGTGGAGGGCGCAGACTTGGTGATGATCGCGGCCATGGTGCAGCGCCTGCCGGCGGTGATATACGGGGCGCCGGGCGTGAACACGCCGGAAGCGCTGCGGGGCAAGCGCCTGGGCATCACGCGGCCGGGCACCTTGACCCATTTCGCGGCTATGCTGGCGCTGCGCGAGTGGGGCTTCAAGCCTGATCAAGACGTGATGCTCATCAACATGAACGAGACGGATAGCATCTTGTCGGGCCTCTTGGGTGGGGCGCTCGATGCCGGGGTGCTGGTGGAGCCGACTTCCTTCGTTGCTGCCAAGCAGGGCTATCCGGTGCTGATGGATCTAGCGGCCTACCCGCGCGAGTACATCGCCGCGGGCTTCACGACCACGACCGCCTATCTCCAGCAGCAGCGCCCTGTCCTGCTGAATGTCTTGAAGGCGGCCGCCGAGGGGCTGCGGCGGTTCTATGACGACAAGCCGTTCGCGCTAGAGGTGACGCGGCAGTACGCGCGCTACGACGATCCGGAGGTGCTGGAGAAGACCTATACGCTGTACGCCGAGCAGTACTTCGTGAAGGTGCCGCTGCCAAGCGTGCAGGGCATCCAGAACATCCTGGACGACTATGCCCAGGTGAACCCGCGCGCCCGGGAGGTCGACGCGACGCGGCTGGTGGACCCCAGCCTGGTCGCCACGCTGCAGCGCGAGGGGTTCTACCGCGCGCTGGGGCTGGAGTAGGCTGCGGCCCTCGAACCGGGGACCAAGCCGTGGCCGGCCCTCGCCTCGCTGGAAGTGGGCTCGAGAGCGCCGTGCGGATCAGGCTGCGCGATGGGAGTTGAGCCCACCGGGAGGCTGCCAGTTGCGCGCGCAGGCCGTGGTGGCATACGCTTCCGACGGAGGCGTTGAGTCGAGGTTGCCTGGGCGCGCCAGCCGCCAGCTGGCCGTGCACCAAGCGGTCTCGTAGGAGGACGGGAGCCGTGGAACAGCTACGTGTGCCGTGCGTGTTCATGCGCGGGGGAACCAGCCGCGGCGCCTATCTCTGGGCCGGCGACCTGCCCGCCGATCCCGAAGCGCGCGATCAGCTCATCCTGGCGATTTACGGCAGCCCGGACGTGCGGCAGATCGATGGGATCGGTGGCGCGGACTCCCTGACGAGCAAGGTGGCGATCATCGGCCCGCCGTCGCGCCCAGACGTGGATGTAGACTACACCTTTGGCCAGGTGGGGATCACGACAGCGGAGATCGACTACAAGCCCAACTGTGGCAATATGTCCGCCGGCGTGGGGCCCTACGCGATCGAGCGGGGCCTGGTCCCGGCCGTCGAGCCGATCACGCGTGTGCGTATCTACAACACCAACACGAAGAAGGTCATCGTGGCCGAGGTGCCTGTGCACGATGGCCACGTCGAGGTGGAGGGCGACTGCCGGATCGACGGCGTGCCGGGCACTGGCGCCCGCATCTTGCTGGACTTCCTCGATTCGGGCGGTGGAGTCACGGGACGGCTGCTGCCCACGGGGCGCCCCCAGGATGTGCTCGAGGTGGACGGGCGGCGCTATACCGTCTCGCTTGTCGACGCCGGAAACCCCTATGTGTTCGTCCGCGCCGAGGAGCTCGGGCTCGAGGGTACCGAGCTCGCCGATCAGGTCAACGCCGATCAGGCGCTGCTCGACCATCTGGAGGCCATCCGGGGCGCGGCCGCAGAGCTGTACGGGTTCGTTGCCCACCGCGCTGAGGCGCTCGCCCGGAGTCCGAACCTGCCGAAGATCGCCTTCGTCGCGCGGCCGAAGGACTACACGGCTTCGACAGGACGTCACATCACGGCGCAGGAGATCGACCTGCTCGGGCGCGGGCTCTCCGGGCAGAAGCTCCACAAGGCGTTCGCGGTGACCGGCGCCATCTGCACAGGGGCCGCCGCGCGAATACCGGGCACGGTGGTGAACGAGGTCTGCACCGCGCCGCCGGAGCAGCTGCCCGTGCGGATCGGCCACCCCGCGGGCGTCTTCACCATCGAGATCCGGGTGGAGGAGCGCGGCGGCGAGCTGGTGCTCACGCGGGCGGCGCTCGAGCGGACCGCGCGCCGGATCATGGACGGCTACGTGTACGTGCCGCGCAGCAAGGTGCCGGCGCTGGCCCGGCTGCAGGCGGCAGGCGCGCGCTGAGGCGGGCTGGCGCGAGGCCCACCGCGGCGCTAGCGGACCGCGGTCGCCGCGCGTACCCGCTCGACGATGCCCGGCAGCACCTCCAGGGTTCGGTCGATCTGGTCTTCGGTGTTGTCGCGCCCCAGGGTGAGGCGAAGGCTGCCCTGCGCGAGGTCGACCGGCAGCCCCATCGCCTTCAGGACGTGCGAGGCCTCGAGGGAACCAGAGGTGCAGGCCGAGCCGGTCGAGGCGCAGATGCCCACCTGGTCCAAGGCGAGCAGCAGCGCTTCGCCCTCGACCCCTTCGAACACGAAGCTGGCGCTGTTGGGGAGCCGGGCGGTGGGGTGGCCGGTGAGGTGCGCGCCCGGCACGCGCTCTAACACCCCCCGGATCAGGCGGTCGCGGAGCGCCCGCAGGCGCGCCGTGGTGGAGGGCAGCTCCTCGGTGGCGAGCTGCAGCGCGGTGGCCAGCCCCACAATGTAGGGCACATTCTCGGTGCCGGCGCGCCGGTTGCGCTCCTGGCCGCCGCCCTGGAGCTGTGGCAGGAGGGGCGTGCCCTGGCGCACGTAGAGTACCCCCACGCCCTTCGGCGCATAGAACTTGTGCCCGGAGAGGCTGAGCAGGTCGACGCCGAGGGCATCGACATTGAGGTCGAGCGCGCCGCCCCCCTGCACGGCGTCGGTGTGAAGCACGATGCCGCGAGGCCGGACCAGCTCGGCGATCTCGCGGATGGGCTGGATGGTGCCCACCTCGTTGTTGGCCAGCATCACGCTCACCAAGATCGTTCGCTCGGTGAGCGCCGCCTCGAGGGCAGCGAGGTCGACCACCCCGTAGCGGTCGACGGGGAGGTAAGTCACCTCGAAGCCGAAGTAGCGCTCCAGCCACTCGCACGTGTGGAGCACCGCGTGGTGCTCGACCTGGCTGGTGATGATGTGGTTCCCGCGGTCCCGGCAGGCGAAGGCCACGCCTTTGATCGCCAGGTTGTCGCTCTCGCTGCCGCACGAGGTGAAGATCACCTCGGCCGAGCGACAGCCGAGGATATTGGCCACGGTGTCGCGCGCGCGGTCGATGGCCTGCCGCGCCTCGCGGCCCAGCCCGTAGATGCTCGACGGGTTGCCGTAGCGGTCAGTGAAGTACGGTAGCATAGCCTCGACCACTTCGGGCCGCACCGGTGTGGTGGCGGCGTGGTCGAGGTAGATCGGCTCTGGCATACTGCCTCCCGGAGCGGCCGGGTCGGCTCCCTCGCCCCTCTCAACCCTAAGGATAGCACTCACGGGCATGCCGCTGGCTCGGTTCCGCCACGGTCCACTTGGGCACAAGCGCCCTAGTAATCCAGGCCCCGCACGGCTTGCCGCCCCTTATCGAAGGGATGCTTCACCTTGCGCATCTCGGTCACGAGATCGGCCTCTGCGACCAGGCGCCGGATGAACTCCTCGCGGTCGTCGTGGCCGGTAAGCAGGACGCTCACGCTGGGGGGGCGCGCCCGAACGACGTCGAGCACCGCGTCCAGCGTGAGCTGCCCCTGGCTGACGGCGCCGATCACCTCGTCGAGGATCACCAGGTCGTACTGGTTGGAGGCCAGCTTCTCCCGCGCCAGCGCTAGGCCGCGCTCGGCGGCCGCGCGGTGCGCCTCGAACGGGTAGGGGTCGCCGAGGATATTGACGAAGCCGAGGCCCGTGGGGATGAGCTCGAACTCGGGAGCGAGGCGCGCGGCCGCGACCGTCTCTCCCACGGGCTTGCCGGGCGGCCACTCGCCCGACTTGGTGAACTGCAGCATGCACACCCGCCAGCCGCGCCCGATAGCGCGGAGGGCGAGGCCGAGGGCCGCGGTGGTCTTGCCCTTGCCTTGCCCGTAATAGACGAGCACCTGTCCCCGGCGCGGTCGCTGGGCCACCTCGCCACCTCCTCCACGAGTCTCTTGAGTATAGAGCGTTTGCGGGCTGGCGGCGTCTGGCTCCCGCCGCGCCCGCGTGGTATGATCCCGACCTGGCGGTGTGCCGCTGGCGGGCTTCGGGGCGTGCCCGGCGCCCCGCTCCCCGGCCGCGTCTAGATCGGCGCTGTCCCACGCGGCGGCTAGTCCCTGGCAGGCGAGACGGCAGCAGGAAGAGACCGCATGGCTGAACCCCGCTCCCCCGGGCGTGACCCGGCCGCCCCCCCTCCGCTTCGGCCCGCCGACGTCGGCCTGAGCGACGAGGAGGCGCGCGAGATCTACCGCCTCATGGTGCTGACCCGCGCGCTTGACGAGCGCATGTGGACGCTCAACCGCCAGGGGAAGGCACCGTTCGTTACCCCCGCGCGGGGCCACGAGGCCGTCCAAGTGGCCAGCGCGCGCGCCCTCCGCGTCGGGGTGGACTGGGTGGTGACCTACTATCGCGACTGGGGGGTGGCGCTGGCGCTGGGCGTGCCGCCCTACGCGTGCCTCCTGTCGCTGCTGGGCAAGCACGACGATCCCTTCAGCGGCGGGCGTCAGCTCCCGGGCCACTTCAGCGATCCGGCGCGGCGCCTGCTCAGCCCTTCCAGCGCCGTCGCTACCCAGATCCCCCACGCTGTGGGCCTGGCCCTGGCCGCCCGCCTGCGCGGCGAGCCGTCGGTCGCCATCGTCTACTTCGGCGAGGGAGCCACCAGCGAGGGGGATTTCCACGAGGCTGCGAACTTCGCCGGTATCCACCGTCTGCCGGTGGTCTTCCTGTGCGAGAACAACCGCTACGCGATCTCCGTGCCCATGGCGCTCCAGATGCCCACCGCCAGCGTGGCCGAGCGCGCCGCGGCCTACGGCTTCCCGGGCGTCCGGGTAGATGGGAACGACCCGCTCGCGGTCTACGCGGCGACGCGCCAGGCGGTGGAGCGGGCGCGCGCAGGCGAGGGGCCGACGCTCCTGGAGGCGGAGACCTACCGCCTACTCCCTCATTCCAGCGACGATGATGACCGCACCTACCGCGACCGTGCCGAGGTGGCCGCCTGGGAGGAGCGCGACCCGCTGCGGAGCTACTGCGCGCGCCTGAGGGCGCTCGGGCTCTGGAGCGACGCGGACGAGGCGGCGCTGTGGGAGACGGTGCGGGCGCGGATCGCGGCCGACGCCGCCGCAGCGGAGCAGGCCGCCGATCCACCGCCGTCGGACCTCCTCACGCATCTCTATGCGGACACGTAGGCAGGGGCCGGGCAGCGATGGCGGAGTTGACGCTCCTCGAGGCGGTGCGCCTGGCGCTGCGCGAGGCGCTGGCGGCCGATGAGCGGGTGTTCCTTATCGGCGAGGACATCGGCAAGCGCGGCGGCGTCTTCCGCGCCACGGAGGGCCTGCTCGCCGAGTTCGGCCCCCAGCGGGTGATCGATGCTCCGATCGCGGAGTCGGCCATCGTCGGCATCGCCCTGGGGGCAGCTGCGGCCGGGATGCGCCCTGTGGCCGAGATCCAGTTCGCCGACTACGTTCATCCCGCGGCGGACCAGATCATCAACGAGGTGGCTAAGCTGCGCTACCGCTCGCATGGCGCCTGGGGGTGCCCGCTCGTCATCCGCATGCCCTACGGCGCCGGCGTGCGCGGCGGGCCCTACCACTCGCAGAGCGTGGAGGCGCTCTACTTCCACATCCCCGGCCTGAAGCTGGTCGCGCCCGCTACTCCCCGCGACGCCCGGGGGCTGCTGCGCGCGGCGATCGAGGACCCGGACCCGGTGCTGTTCTTCGAGCACAAGCGGCTCTACCGGCGCGTCCGGGGCGAGGTGCCCGACGCACCCGAGTGCCTCCCCCTGGGGCGCGCCGAGGTCCGGCGCGCGGGCGATCGGGCCACGGTAGTAGCCTACGGCGCTGCCGTTCACGAGGCCCTCGCAGCGGCCGATATTCTCGCCGCGGAGGGCATCGCCATCGAGGTGATCGACCTGCGGACGCTGGTGCCGCTGGACCTCGACACCGTGCTGGCCTCCGTCCGCAAGACGAACCGCCTCCTCGTCTACCACGAGGATACTCGCCGAGGCGGGATCGGCGCCGAGATCGCGGCCGCGGTCACCGAAGCCGCGTTCACCGACCTGGACGCCCCCCCGATGCGGCTCGCGGCGCCGGACTGCCACGTTCCCTTTGCCGCCTCGCTAGAGGCGGCCTACCTCCCGCTCGCCCCCGCCCTCGTGGCGGCGGTGCGCACGCTCCTGGCCTATTAGCGCCATACGGTTGGTCCGAGCCGCGCTACTCCTCGCGCCGCGAGCGGGGGGGCAGCCCCAGCAAGACCCGGCCCAGCCGGCGGTGGCCTGCGGCGAGGTAGTGGCGCTTCCACCAGTCGACCACGAGCGCGACTGCCTCCGGGTGCTCGCGGCGGAGGGCGGCTAGCTCCTCCGCGGCACGCTCGGCCGCGGCGTCCATCTCCTCTGGAGTAGCCATGAGGTGCTCCGCTCCAAGCGCCAGCAGATAGCCGCTAGCGACCAGCGACCTGTTGGCTCCCAGCGCTGTCGCTGGCGGCCGGTCGGAAGCGCGGCCATCGCGGTTCGGTCACGATTGTAAACCATGAGGCGGTCGGCGCTGGAGGCGCGGGGCGGCCGGCGCGGTGGTGCGGCCCCTGGCCTGGGGGGCAGGAGCGGCGCGTTCAGCGGGGAACGCGCGGTGAGCTACTGTGCGCTGCTGGCACCGGCTCGCGGTCCGGTTGCGCGCCAGCGCTGGTTCTCTCGTGCGGCGTCCTGCGGGCTGGCAAGCGGGCTAGCGACAACTGGCAGACGCCGTAGTATAATCGCCCCTGACTTGGCCTCGAGACGCGCGGTCCGGGGCTATCGGGAGGGGGATGTCACATGTGGCGATCGATCGGGGCGCTGTTGTTCGCGGGGGTATTGGCCGTCGCCGCGGTCGTGCCGGAGGCCGCGGCTCAGTCGTATGGGCCTGGCCTCGGCCCTTTGACCTGGTACGGTCCCTTCGCCGGGCCCTATGGGGGGCTGGGCGCCACCGGGTTCGGCTCGACCGGCTGGGGCTGCGGGTTAGGGGCCTACGGCTTCGCCGCCTACGGCTACGGGGTGGTGCTTGGCCTCGGCCCCGGCTTGCCGTACTGCGGGGGCTTCGGGAACTATCCATACCTCTACCCCTACTTCACGGGCTACCCGTTCGTGAACGGGGTGGGCTTGTTGGGCGGGCTGGCGTTGGCCGGAATGGCCAATCCCAATCCTTTCTTCGGCACGGGCTGTGACGCGCTTCTCCTTGGCAGCGTGTTCGGCGGCCAGCCGACTAACGTCTTCTTCCCCGGCGCCGCTGGCCAGTTCGCGCTGGGTAACAACCTCAACCTGCTTAATCTGACTGCTCCCGGGCTGAGCGCGCTGACCAACGTGGGGACGCTGGGCACGCAGGGGCTCACGGGCTGTATCAGCCTGCGCTAGCGCCCGGTACGCGGGGCAACCGTGCCGGGACCCGACCCGCGAGCGGGTCCCGGCACGGTTTGCTTTCTGGGACAGGCGTTGTACTCTACCGCGCTTCCGCGCGGCTCCTCGTTGGGGAAGGGCACCGCGCTGGGCTCGCTGTGGCAGCGCGCGGCGGCCGGGGTAACCCGGGTAAGATGAAGGGAGAGCGGTTGGGTGGTGGCGCACGGCCATGAGGGAAGCAGTTACCCCGGTAGTGCTGGCGGGCGGGGCTGGCACGCGGCTCGGCGGGGTGAACAAGGCGCTGGTGGAGATCGGCGGGCAGCGGGTGATCGACCGGCTGCTCGCGGCGCTCCGGCCACTGGGCCCGGAGATCATCATCGTGAGCAACGACGACAGCCTCCTCGGCCTGCCGGGCACGCGGGTGGTGCGCGATGTCGAGCGCGGCGGCGGGGCACTGATGGGGCTGTACTCTGGTCTCCGTGCCGTCCGTACGCCGCTGGCGACGGCCACGGCCTGTGATATGCCGTTCGTCTCTACCGCCGTGCTGGAGGCGCTGATCGCCCTGGCGCCAGGCTACGACGCCGTGGTCCCGGTCCTTGGAGGGCAGGCCGAGCCCCTCCACGCGGTCTATCGCACCACGTGTGTCCCCGCCATCGAGGCGGCGCTCGCCGCGGGGCAGAAGCGGCTCATCTCGTTCTTCGCGCCGCTGCGGATCCGCTACGTCGCCGAGGCCGAGCTGCGCCGCTGGGATCCCGAGCTGCGGTCGTTCCTGAATGTGAACCGGCCGGAGGATCTGGCCCACGCCAGGGCCCTCGCGGCCGCCGAGCGGGCCGGTGGCCCAGACCAGCGCTAGCCGCGCCATGAACGAATTGCTGGGCCCGGACCGGTGTGCTATAGTCTTGCTGGCTAAGGCCTCTCTCAGCAACGCTGCCGGTTGCCGTCTCCTCGCTGCTGCCGCGGGGCGCGGCCATGGGCTGCCCATGCTAGATAGGCCAATACTCGTTGTAGGAGATGGTGGGTGTTGAATGGTGCGCAGCGCGCGCCTTTCAGCACCCACACGCTTCCCTAGGAGGCGATAGCGAGACGGAGGTGGTGGAGCGAGCCTTGTACGGTGATCTCAGCATCTTCACCGGCAATGCCCATCCAGCCCTGGCGAAAGCGGTCTGTCAGTACCTGGAAATCGAACTCGGCCAAGCCGAGGTGTTCGAGTTCAGCAACGAGAACATCTTCGTCAAGATTAACGAGAGCGTGCGAGAGAAGGATGTCTTTGTCATCCAGCCGACCTGCTCTCCCGTCAACAAGAGCATCATGGAACTCCTGATCATGCTCGATGCCTTGCGACGGGCCTCGGCAGGACGCATCACGGCCGTGATCCCGTATTTCGCCTACGGCCGCACGGACAAGAAAGACCAGCCCCGGGTGCCCATCACGGCCCGCCTGCTAGCCGATATGATTCAAGTAGCGGGGGCCCACCGGGTGCTGACGATCGATCTGCACGCGGGCCAGGTCCAGGGGTTTTTCAACATTCCGGTGGATGAGCTGACCGCCGTGGGCCTGCTCTGCGAGCACCTCCGGCGCCTGGAGCTCGGGGAGCTGGTGGTGGTGTCCTCGGACATCGGGTTTGCCAAGCGAGCGCGCAACTTCGCCGAGCTGCTGGATGCCCCGCTGGCCATCATCGAGAAGCGCCGAACAGGCAACGATGGCACGAGCGAGTCGCTGACGCTCATCGGCGAGGTGCGCGGCAAAACGGCACTGGTCGTCGACGATGAGATCGACCGCGCCAGCTCGCTGATGGGCGCGGTGGAGGTGTTACAGCAGGAGGGGGCTCGCGACATCATCGCCTGCTGCATCCACGCCGTGCTCTCCGGGCCGGCCGTGGATCGCATCCGCCAGGCGCCGATCCGGCGGCTGGTAACGACCGACACGATCCGGCTGGATCCCGCCAAGTGGCTGGACAAAATGGACATCGTCTCCGTGGCGCCGCTGCTCGGCGAGGCGATCAGCCGGATCCACACGGGGACGTCGGTGGGCGAGATGTTCCGGACCCCGGCGATGCAGCTCAAGTTCATTTCGGTGTGATGAGCGCACGGCCCGTCGCCGTGCGGTGTGGATAGAGCATGTTCGCTTTCCTCAAGCGTCTACTGGGTGATGCGAACCAGCGCGAGCTGAAGCGGATCGCGCCGCTGGTCGCGCGCATCAACGATCTGGAGCCCGAGTTCGAGCGGCTCACGGACGAGGAGCTGCGAGACAAGACCACAGAGTTCCGCGGGCGCTATCTGGCCGGGGAGTCGCTAGACAGCCTGCTACCCGAGGCGTTCGCCGCCGTGCGCGAGGCGGCGAAGCGGACACTCGGCCAGCGCCACTACGACGTGCAGCTCATGGGCGGCATTGTCCTCCACCAGGGCAAGATCGCTGAGATGCGCACCGGCGAGGGCAAGACGCTGGTGGCCACCCTGCCCGCCTACCTCAACGCGCTGCCCGGCAAAGGGGTGCACGTCGTCACGGTGAACGATTATTTGGCCCGCCGCGATAGCGAGTGGATGGGCCCGATCTACCGGCTGCTCGGGCTGACCGTCGGCGTGATCCAGCACGACATGGACACGCGGCAGCGCAAGGCGGCCTATGCGGCCGATATCACCTACGGGACGAACAACGAGTTCGGCTTCGACTACCTGCGCGACAACATGGTCTGGGACCTCCAGGACTGTGTGCAGCGCGGGCTGTACTACGCGATTGTCGACGAGATCGACAACATCCTCATCGACGAGGCGCGCACGCCGCTCATCATCTCGGGCCCTGCCGAGGAGTCGACCGACAAGTACGCCCTCTTCGCGCGGCTGGTGCCCCGGCTGCGGCGCGACGAGGACTTCGTCATCGATGAGAAGCACCGCACCATCAGCCTTACCGAGGCGGGCATCGCCAAGATGGAGCGGTGGCTGGGCCTCGACAACCTCTACGATCCGAGCAACTACGAGCTGACGCACTACCTCGACCAGGCGCTCAAGGCCCAGTTCCTCTACAAGCGCGACCGCGATTATGTAGTGAAAGACGGTGAGATCATCATCGTCGACGAGTTCACCGGCCGTCTGATGTTCGGGCGCCGCTACAGCGAGGGGCTGCACCAGGCCATCGAGGCCAAAGAGGGCGTGCGCGTCCAGCGCGAGAACGTCACGCTGGCTCGCATCACCTTCCAGAACTACTTCCGCCTCTACGAGCGGCTCGCCGGGATGACCGGCACCGCCGCGACGGAGGCGGAGGAGTTCCGCCGTATCTACAACCTGGACGTGGTGGTGATTCCCACCCACCGGCCGATGATCCGGCAGGACTATGGCGATCTGGTGTTCAAGACCGAGAAGGCGAAGTTCGCGGCCGTGGTGGATGAGATCGAGCGGCTGTACAAGATGCGGCGGCCGGTGCTGGTCGGCACGGTGTCGATCGAGAAGTCCGAGTATCTCAGCTCGCTGCTGCAGCGGCGGGGGATTCCCCACCAGGTGCTGAACGCCAAGCACCACGAGCGCGAGGCAGCGATCATCGCCCAAGCGGGGCGGCCCGGCATGGTCACGATCGCCACCAACATGGCCGGGCGAGGCGTGGATATCCTGCTGGGCGGTAACCCCGCGGGCCTCGTCGACGAGTTCCTCCGCAAGCGCGGGCTGACCCGCGAGACCGCCACGCCCGAGCAGCTGGCCGAGGCCCGGCGCGCCGCCGAGGAGGAGTGCGCCCGCGCCCATGAGGAGGTCGTGGCGCTCGGCGGGCTACACATCATCGGCACGGAGCGGCACGAGGCCCGCCGCATCGACAACCAGCTGCGCGGTCGCGCCGGCCGCCAGGGCGACCCGGGCTCCTCGCGCTTCTACGTCTCGCTCGAGGACGACCTGATGCGGCGCTTCGGGGGCAGCAACATCGCGAAGCTGATGGAGCGCTTCGGGATGGAGGACGATGTCCCCCTGGAGCACCCCTGGGTAACCAAGGCGATCGAGAACGCACAGACCAAGGTCGAGGCCTACAACTTCGACATCCGGAAGCATGTTGTCGAGTACGACGACGTGCTCAACAAGCAGCGCGAGGTGATCTACGCGGATCGCCGCAAGGTCCTCCGCGAGGAGAACCTCCGCGAGATGATCGAGGGGTGGGTGGCCCAGGAGATCGCGGAGATGGTGGCCACCTACACGGCCACGGAGGCCGGCGAGCCCTGGGATCCCCAGCCGCTGCTCCAGGCCTTCGCCACCATGGTGCCCGGCGCGGGCGGGCTGACGGCGGAGGCGCTGCGGGGCCTGTCGCGCGACGAGCTGGAGGCGCGCCTGTGTGAGGCCGCCGCCGCAGCCTACGATGCGAAGGAGGAGCAGCTCGGCCCCGAGGTCATGCGGCGCGTCGAGCGGCTGGTGCTCCTGCGCATCATCGACAGTCTCTGGATCCAGCACCTCACGGCCATCGACGATCTCCGCGAGGGGATCGGGCTGCGGGCCTACGGCCAGCGCGACCCGCTGGTGGAGTACAAGGTTGAGGCGGCGAACATGTTCGACCGCCTCCTCGCCAATATCCGCCACGACGTGACGCACACGATCTTCCATGTCACGCTGGTGCGCGAGCCCCCGCGGCGAACGCTGCCGATGACCACCAACCGGGACGAGGCCGATGGCCGGCAGCCGGTGCGCGCGGGCCGGAAGGTGGGACGGAACGACCCGTGCCCCTGCGGGAGCGGGAGGAAGTTCAAGAAGTGCTGCGGGCGATGAGGCGATGGCGCGGGCAAATGGCATCCTCGATGCCGTGCTGAACAACGTCGAACGGGTGATCGTGGGGAAGCGGCAAGAGGTCGAGCTGGCCCTCATCGCGCTCGTATGTCAAGGCCATGTCCTCATCGAAGATGTGCCCGGTGTCGGCAAGACGGTGCTCGCCAAGTCGCTGGCCCGCTCAATCGGCTGCACTTTCAAGCGCATCCAGTTCACCCCCGACCTCCTGCCGAGCGACGTCACGGGGGTCAGCATCTATAACCAGAAGACGGGCGAGTTCGAGTTTCGGCCCGGCCCCGTCATCGCCCAGATCGTGCTCGCCGACGAGATCAACCGCGCGACGCCTAAAACGCAGGCGAGCCTGCTGGAGGCCATGGAGGAGCGGCAGGTGACGGTCGATGGGACCACCTACTTGCTCCCCCAGCCGTTCATGGTGCTCGCCACCCAGAACCCTATCGAGTACGAGGGGACCTTCCCGCTGCCCGAGGCGCAGCTCGACCGGTTCATGATGCGCATTCGCCTGGGCTACCCCCGGCGCGAGGAGGAGGTGACCATCCTCGACCGACAGCAGTATGCCCATCCGGTGGAGGCGCTGGAGCAGGTGGCCTCGGCCGAGGACCTGCTGCGGGCGCAGCGCGAGGTGCGCCACGTACACGTGGCGCCCGAGCTGCGCCAGTACATCGTCGACATCACCGCCGCGAGCCGGCAGCACCCTGACGTGTACCTGGGCGCTAGCCCTCGCGGGTCGCTGGCGCTGTTCCGTGCCGTGCAGGCGCGCGCGCTCCTGCGCGGCCGCGACTACGCAATCCCCGACGACGTGAAGGCGCTGGTCGAGCCGACGCTGGCCCATCGGCTCATCGTCAATCCCTCGGCTCGCGTCAAAGGGGTCACCTCGTCGGCCGTGCTGGCCGATATCTTGCGGACCCTTCCGGTTCCCGGCAGTCGGATCCTGGCCTGAGGCCCCGCCATGGTGCGGACACTGGCCTTCGCCGCGCTCTGGGTGTTCATCTTCGGCACCGCGCTGTCCGGCGGCTGGAGCGTGATGTTCAAGCTCGCCTACTTGCTCCTGTTGCTGGTCGGCGCAGCGTGGCTGTGGACGCGGCTCGGCGTGCGCTGGCTGGCGGTGTCCCGCGAGCCGGTCAACCAGCGCGCGCAGGTAGGCAGCGAGCTGGTGGAGCGCCTCGTCGTCCGTAACCAGAGCTGGCTGCCCATGCCCTGGGTGGAGATCCGGGCCGACTCCGACCTGCCCGACCATCGGGCGCGCGTGCGGACGCTCCTCGGGCCTGAAGGCGAGCAGCAATGGACACTCCGCACTGTCTGCCGCGAGCGCGGGAAGTACTTCCTAGGGCCGACGGCGCTTACGCTTGGTGACCCGTTCGGCTTCTGTCAGCGGGAACGCGTGTTCCCCGCTGAGGTTGCTGTGATCGTGTATCCGCAAACTATCGACCTGCCCGATTTCCATCCGCTCGAGGGCGAGCTGCCGGGCGGCGGCCGGCGGCGCGAGCGGGTCCCCTTCAGCACGCCGATGGCTACTAGCATTCGGGATTACCATCCGGGCGACCCGTATAACCGTATCCACTGGCCGCACAGCGCACGGCTGGGCCGCCTCCTGGTCAAGGAGTTCGAGCACGACCCTGCCTCAGACGTCTGGATCGTGCTCGATCTCGACCGCAACGTGCACTTCGGCCGCGGCGCAGATTCCACTGAGGAGTACGCGGTAACGATCGCCGCCTCGCTCGCGAAGCATTTCCTGCTCGACAACCGAGCCGTGGGGCTGTTGACCCATGGCCACCTGGTCCACCCCGACCGCGGGACCCGGCAGCTGTTGAAGGTACTGGAAGTGCTGGCGGTGGCCCGGGCGCGCGACTGGCTGGGGCTAGGCGAGCTGCTAGCCCGGGGGAGCGCCAACTTCGCCCGCGGGACCACTGCGCTCGTCGTTACCCCTACCGTGCGGCAGGAGTGGCTCACGGCCTACGCGCAGGTGCTCCAGCGCGGCGTGGGGGGCGCCGTCGTCTTGCTCGAGGCGCGCACGTTCGGCTATCCGCACTCGTCGCTGGAGCTGGTGGGGGCGCTGGCGGCTGCCAATATCCCGACCTACCTGGTGAAGCGAGGCGAGCCGCTGGACCAGGCGCTGCTCCGGCCCTATCTCGGTGAAGTCCACGCGGGAGTGGGATAGTGCGGTCAGAGCTTTTCCCCACCCACGACGGGCCGCCGCGCGCGGTGTCGCCGCTTACCCGCGAGCCCCGCTCACAGTGGCTCATCGTGGCCTTCTTGACGCTACTCCTGGCCGTCGTGCCCGCGGCGTCAGTGACGGCGGCGGACTGGTCGGATCATCTGGGCTGGCTGCCGCTCTTCGCGGCGGGCGGTGTGTTGTGCGCTATCTACCTGAGCACCCGCCGGCTCACGGCGCCGCTGGCGCACGGGGCGGGGCTAGCGACCGGGCTGGTTCTGATCACCTTGTACTTCATGTCCCTGGCCGAGAAGGGGGACTGGAAGGAGCGGCTGCTCTGGCTCGGTGGGCGTGTCGGCGCCTGGCTCGATGTAGCCATCAACGGCGGGGCGAGCAGCGATACCCTGATCTTTGCCCTCACCATGAGCCTGCTCGCCTGGGTGCTCGGCTATGCCGCAGGGTGGTTCGTCTTTCGCGAGCGTGCGCCCTGGTGGGCGATCCTTCCGACCGGAAGCGCGATCCTGCTTAACCTGTCCTATGCGCCGCCGGAGCTGTTGCCCTTCCTCGTGGTCTACCTCCTGGCAGCCATGCTCTTGCTGGTCGCGCTGACGCTGGCGCGCTCGACGGAGGGCGCCGCGGAGACGGAGCCGGAAGCCGCCCGTGAGGCGGGCCGGCAGGTGCTGATGGGCGGCCTGGTGGCCTCGGTCGTGCTCTTGTTCGTCGCCTGGACCCTGCCCAGCGGCGGGATCAGCCAGGCCGTGTACGACCTGTGGTACCGCCTCTCAGGCCCCTGGCAGGGCCTCCAGACGCACTTTGATCGCCTGTTCGCCGCCCTCAACGCGCCCGAGCGCGCGGGGCGCGGGCTCAACTTCGGGCGCACCCTGGCGCCGCGCGCCGCGTTCGAGCTCGGCGAGCAGCCGGTTCTCGCCATCAAGGCGCGGGAGCCGCGCTACTGGCGTGCAGCTACCTACGACCGCTACACCGGTCAGGTGTTCATCAGCACGGAGCCCAACACCATCCGGCTGGAGGCCGAGCAGGCGCGGCCCGCGCCGACGGAAAAGTACGAGGCGCGGGTAGAGTTCGAGCAGCACGTGCAGCTGTTGGCCTCGCAGACCAGCATGATCTTCGCTGCCGATACCCCCGAACGCGTGAGCCTGCCCACCCTCTACGACTACCGCCAGACCCCCGACGACTTCGCCGCGCTGCGGCTGCCGGTGCCGCTGCGCCGCGGGCAGCAGTATACAGTGATCTCGTCGGTCTCGGTGGCTACGGTGAGCGAGCTGCGCGCCGCCGGCACCGATTACCCGCCCTGGATCGCGCGCTACCTGCAGCTGCCCCGCCAGCTGCCTGCCCGCGTGCGACAGGAGGCCCAGCGCGTCACAGCGGGCGCGGATAACCCGTTCGACAAGGCCGCGGCGCTGGAGAGCTACCTGCGGCAGTTCCGCTACAGCACGCGGGTGAAGCAGCCGCCACCGGACCGCGACTGGGTAGACTACATGCTCTTCGAGTCCAAGGAGGGGTACTGCGACTACTACGCCGCGGCCATGGCGGTCATGCTGCGCGCTGTCGGAATCCCTGCCCGCGTGGCCAGCGGCTTCGCGCCTGGCGAGCGCGACGCCTCCCAGGACCTCATCATCGTCAAGGAGAGCCACGCCCATTCCTGGACCGAGGTATACTTCCCCGGCTACGGTTGGATCACCTTCGAGCCCTCGGCGTTGCGCCCGGTGCCGCCGCGCCTCGAGGCCTTCGGCCTCGACGGCTCCCTGATCTGGGATCTGTTCGGCTTCGAGGATGAGGACTACGGCGACCTCGATCTCGAGGGGCTCGCCGGTCTCCAGCCGGCGGCCGACGCGAATGGTGGTCAGAACGGGGGGCTACCCGGTATCGTGGTGGTGTTCCTCCATGTGCTGGGGCTTCTCTTCGCTCTGCTCCTGCTGGCGCTGGCACTCGGGACGATCCTCGTGATCGGCTGGCAGCGCAGCCTCCGCTCGCTCCGCGAGCACGTGCGCCCTTACGCGCAGCTATCCACCCTAGCGGCCTGGTGTGGGGTCGGTCGGCGCCCGTCGGACACGCCCTATGAGTACGCGGAGACGCTGGGGCGGGAGGTGCCACCTGCCCGCCGGGAGGTGCAGACTATCGCCGAGGTCTACGTGCAGGGCACCTTTGGCCGTACCGCGCCGGACGCCCACTTGACAGAGCAGGCGGTAAAGGCCTGGCGGGGGACCTGGTGGCTCCTGGCCAAGACCTTGCTGCGCCGGCATTGGCGCCGCCTCATCACGCACGGCTGGCCAAGGGGGCTCCTTGAGCGCTGAGCTGCGGCAGACCCCGCTCTACCCCTGGCACGTGCGCCACGGCGCGCGCCTCGTCCCGTTCGCCGGCTGGGCTATGCCGGTCCAGTACCCGTCCGGGATCCTGGCCGAGCATCGCGCGGTCCGGGCAGGCGTGGGGCTGTTCGATATCTCGCACATGGGCCGGATCGAGGTGGTGGGGGCCGATGCTGGCCGCCTGCTGCAGCAGACCACGACCAACGACGTGGCCGCCCTGCAGCCCGGCCGCGGGCAGTATTCCCTCCTGTGCAACGAGGCAGGCGGAACGCTCGACGACCTCATCATCTACCGGCTGGACACTCACTACCTCGCGGTGGTCAACGCGGTGAACCGGGAGCGCGATATCGCCTGGTGGCAGCGCCACGCCGCCGCCGCGGGGCTCGCCGTCCAGCTGATCGATCGCACGTTCGAGGTCGCGATGATCGCAGTGCAGGGGCCGGCGAGCGAGGCGCTCTTGCAGCCGCTCACGTCGCTCGCGCTCGATACGGTGCGGTACTATGCTATCGCGCGCGCGGTGATCTGCGGGCAGGAGGGCTGGCTCGCGCGGACGGGGTACACCGGCGAGGATGGCTTCGAGCTGCTGGTTCCCAGCGAGCACGCCATGGCCCTCTGGGAGGCCCTGCTGGCGCGGACAGAGCCGGTGCGGCCACTTCCCGCCGGCCTCGGGGCACGCGACACACTGCGGCTCGAGGCCGGTTACCCCCTCTATGGTCACGAGTTGACCGAGGAGATCACGCCGCTAGAGGCGGGCCTGGAGCGCTTCGTGAAGTTCGAGAAGGGGCCTTTCATTGGCCAGGCGGCCCTGGCTGCACAGCGCGCCGCCGGGGTGCCCCGCCGGCTCGTGGGCTTCGAGATGGTCGACGGAGCGATCCCGCGGCAGGGCTATCCGCTCGTCGTGGACAGCCAGCCGGTCGGCGTCGTGACCAGCGGCAGCTACGGGCCCAGCGTGGGACGCGCGATCGGCATGGGCTACGTGCCACCCGCGCTGGCCCGCGACGGCCAGGCGCTGGGCGTCGTGATCCGCGGCGGCGTCGTGCCAGCCCGCATTCGCCCCTTGCCCTTCTGGCCCCACCGGGCCGGCGGGGGACCGCGCCACCCACGAGCGGACAAAACGGGAGGTTAGCGTGACGCCAGACGACCGGCGGTACAGCGTGGAGCACGAGTGGGCCAAAGTCGAGGGCGACGAGGTGGTGGTCGGGATCACCGATTTCGCTCAGTCTCAGCTCGGCGATGTCGTCTACGTGGAGCTACCCAAGGTCGGCGACCGGGTGGAGCAGATGAAGGTCATGGGAGTGATCGAATCGGTGAAGGCGGCCTCCGACCTGTTCTCGCCTGTAAGCGGCGAGGTCGTGGCGGTCAACGACGCGGTGATCGACGCGCCCCAGAAGATCAACGAGTCGCCCTATGAAGAGGGCTGGCTGATCCGCGTCCGCCCAGAGCGCCTGGATGAGCTGAACAACCTGCTCTCGGCTGCCGAGTACGAGCGTCACATCAGCGGCCAGGGGACGACGGGATAGGTGCCGATGCCGTTCGTGCCACTGACCGATGCCGAGCGCCGCGCCATGCTCGAGCGGATCGGCGTGCGCTCCGTCGACGACCTCTTCACGCTCATTCCCGAGCCGCTGCGCTATCCGACCATCGATCTCCCGCCCGGCGAGCCGGAGCTGGCTGCGGCCCGTGCGGTCCAGCAGCTCGCTGCTCGCAACCGGCCGGCGAGTGCGCTGGCCTGCTTCCTCGGCGCCGGCGTCTACCACCACTACATCCCGAGCGCGGTGGGTGCGCTCGCCAGCCGCGGGGAGTTCCTGACCTCCTACACGCCCTACCAGGCGGAGGTCAGCCAGGGCACCCTCCAGGTGACGTTCGAGTTCCAGAGCCTGGTCTGCGAGCTGTTCGCCATGGAGGTGGCGAACGCGGGCATGTACGACGGCGCGACCGCGCTGGCCGAAGCGGTGCTCATGGCGGAGCGGATCACCCATCGCTCCCGCGTCGTGCTGGCGGGCTCGGTGCATCCGGAGTACCGCGCCGTGGTGGAGACGTACGTGGCCCCACGCGGGACGGAGCTCGTGGTGGGCGCGGTCGAGCGCGGCGACACCGCGCTGCATGAGCAGGACGTGGGCGACCTGCTCGACGAGCGGACCGCCTGCTGCGTCGTGCAGCAACCGACGTTCTTCGGAACGATCCACGACTGGCGTGCGCTCCGGGCCGCCTGTGATCGCACCGGCGCGCTGCTGGTGATGGTCTGCAACCCTATCGCGCTCGGGCTGCTGCGGCCGCCAGGCGACTGGGGAGCGGACATCGCCGTGGGGGAGGGGCAGCCGCTGGGCATCGCGATGTCTTACGGCGGCCCATGGATCGGCTTGATGGCTACACGCGAGCGCTACGTGCGCCAGCTGCCGGGGCGCCTCGTCGGCGCGACCCGCGACGTCCGTGGCCGGCGCGGGTACGTGCTCACGCTGCAGGCGCGCGAGCAGCACATCCGCCGTGAGAAAGCCACCTCCAACATCTGCACGAGCGAGGCGCTGCTGGCGCTACAGGCAGCGATCTATCTCAGTCTGCTGGGGCCGCGCGGCTTGCGCCAGGTAGCCGAGAGCTGCTATCAGTACGCTCACTACGCCGCCGCGGCGATCGCGCAGCTGCCGGGGTACGCCGTGCTCACGCCCGAGCCGTTCTTCCATGAGTTCGTGGTGCGCTGCCCCGTGCCGCCGAGCGAGCTGAACCGCCAGCTCCTGGCCGCGGGCATCCTCGGCGGGTTGCCGCTGGGGCGCTTTTATCCCGCGCTGGCGGACTGCATGCTGCTCTGCTGTACGGAGATGAACACCCGCGAGGAGATCGATCGCCTGGTCGCGGCGCTGGCCGCGGCGCGGAGGGAAACGGCATGACCGAGCCGCTGCTCTCCGAGCTGAGCGTGCCCGGCCGGCCGGGCCATCGGGTGCCCTCGCCGGAGGTGCCCCGTGCGGACCTGCCGCCCGCCGCGCTGCTGCGCGACACGCTGCCGCTGCCGGAGCTAACGGAGCTCGAGGTGGTGCGCCACTTCACCCGCCTCTCGCAGCTCAACTACGCCGTCGATACGGTGTTCTACCCGCTCGGCTCCTGTACGATGAAGTACAACCCCAAAGTCGACGACGCCATGGCGAACCTGCCCGGCTTCGCCGCGCTCCATCCCTACCAGCCGCTGGAGCTCGTGCAGGGCGCGCTGCAGCTGCTCGCTGAGCTGGAGCGCATGCTGGCCGAGATCACGGGCTTCGCCGCCGTGACGCTCCAGCCGGCTGCCGGGGCGCATGGCGAGCTGACCGGCATGCTGATGATCCGCGCCTATCATCTAGCGCGAGGGGATCAGGCACGGCGGCGCGTCCTGGTGCCCGACAGCGCCCACGGCACTAATCCGGCTACCGCTGCTATGTGCGGCTACGAGACGGTCACCATCCCCTCGGATGCGCGCGGCAATGTGGACCTGGCGGCGCTGGAGCGGGCGCTCGGGCCGGACGTGGCTGCACTCATGCTGACCGTGCCGAGCACGCTGGGGCTGTTCGACGAGCGGATGCTCGAGATCACCGCGCGGGTCCATCGAGCCGGCGCGCTGGTGTACGGCGACGGGGCTAACCTGAACGCGCTGCTAGGAGTGGCCCGGCCCGCAGACCTGGGCATCGACGTGTTCCACCTGAACCTGCACAAGACGTTCGCTACCCCGCATGGCGGCGGGGGACCAGGGGCAGGGCCGGTGGCCGTCCGCGCGGAGCTAGAGCCGTTCCTGCCGGTGCCAGTGGTGCGTCGCCGTGACGATGGCACATATTACCTCGACTACGAGCGTCCCCAGTCGATCGGACGCGTGCGGGCCTTCGGCGGCCACTTCGGGGTGCTCGTGCGCGCCTATACGTACCTCCGGCTGCTCGGCGCCGACGGCCTGCGCCGGGTGAGCGAGGCCGCGGTGCTGAACGCCAACTACCTCCGCGTGGCGCTGCAGGAGTGGTACGAGGTAGCGTATAATCGGCCGTGCATGCACGAGGTGGTCCTCAGCGGCCGGCGGCTGAAAGCGCACGGGGTTCGTACCTTAGATGTCGCCAAGCGGCTGATCGACTATGGCTTCCATCCACCCACGATCTATTTCCCGCTGGTGGTGGAGGAGGCGCTGATGATTGAGCCGACAGAGACGGAGTCCAAGGCTACCCTCGACGCGTTCATCGCAGCCATGCGCGCGATCGCCGAGGAGGCGCGGCAGCAGCCCGAGCTGCTCCGTGAGGCCCCGCATCAGACGCCGGTGGGGCGCTTGGATGAGGTCACCGCGGCCCGCCGGCCGGTGCTCCGCTGGCCGGTGCCCGACTGGGTGGGCGAGCCGCCCCGCGCCGCCGGCCTCGTCCCGCCGGAGGAGCGCTGAGCGGTATGGAGCCGTTGCTGGAAGTCCGCAACCTGCGGACTGAGTTCGTGACCCAGGACGGGATCGTCCACGCGGTGAACGGGATCTCCTACACCCTGCACGAGGGCGAGGCGCTGGGGATCGTAGGGGAGAGCGGCTGCGGGAAGAGCGTCAGCGCGCTGTCGCTCATGCGGCTAGTCCCCTCGCCGCCGGGCCGCATCGTCAGTGGGGAGGTGCTCTTCGAGGGGCGCGATCTCCTCAAGCTGAGGGATGAGGAGATGCGGCGCATCCGGGGCAACAAGATCGCCATGATCTTCCAGGACCCGATGACGTCGCTCAACCCCGTCCTGACGATCGGGCGGCAGATCAGCGAGGCGCTGGAGCTGCACAAGGGCCTTGACCGGCGAGCGGCCCGCAAGCGCACTATCGAGCTGCTGGAGATGGTCGGCATCCCCTCTGCGCGGACCCGGGTGGACGACTACCCCCACCAGTTCAGCGGCGGCATGCGCCAGCGGGTGATGATCGCCATGGCCATCTCCTGCGAGCCGCGGCTGCTCATCGCCGACGAGCCGACGACGGCGCTGGACGTGACGATCCAGGCGCAGATCCTTGACCTCATCAACCGGCTCCGCCGCGAGCTGGGCATGGCGCTGATCCTGATCACTCACGACCTGGGCGTGGTGGCGGGCGTCTGTGACCGGATCGCCGTCATGTACGCCGGCTACATCGTCGAGGAGGCGTCGGCCGAGGACCTGTTCAGCGATCCACGGCATCCCTACACCCTCGGCCTGCTGCGCTCGGTGCCGCGCATCGACCAGCCGCGGCGCGAGCGGCTGATCCCCATCGAGGGGTTCCCCCCGGATCTGATCGCTCTCCCCCAGGGCTGTCCGTTCGTACCCCGCTGTGCGTACGCGGTGGAGCGCTGCGAGAGCGAGAACCCGGCGCTGCGCCCTGTAGCGCCGGGCCATCGCGTGGCCTGCTGGGTAGAGGTGCGGAAAGGGGCGACCGATGGCGAGCGCGCCTGACTCCTCTGTGGCGAGTGCGTCCGGCGTTGACAGCCGCGAGGTCCTCCTCGAGGTACGCGGCCTGAAGATGTACTTCCCCGTATCGCAGGGGTTCTTGTTCCAACGCCGCAGGGGATGGGTCCGTGCCGTCGACGACATCAGCTTCTACATCCGGCGGGGGGAGACGCTCGGGCTCGTCGGCGAGAGCGGCTGTGGCAAGTCGACCACTGGTCGGGCGATTTTGCAGCTCTATCGCCCGACCGCCGGCCAGGTGCTCCTGGCCGGCCAGGATCTCACGCGGCTGAAGGGGGGCGAGCTGCGCCGCATGCGCCGCCGGATGCAGATGATCTTCCAGGACCCCTACGCCTCGCTCAACCCGCGCATGACGGTGGGGAGCATCATCGCCGAGCCCCTGGAGATCCACAACCTGGCGCGCGGCAAGGCGAAGCAGGAGCGCGTCCAGGAGCTGCTCCGCATGGTGGGGCTCAACCCCTACTTCGCCAACCGCTACCCGCATGAGTTCAGCGGCGGGCAGCGCCAGCGCATCGGCATTGCCCGGGCGCTGGCCGTCGAGCCCGAGTTCATCGTCTGCGACGAGCCTATCAGCGCGCTCGATGTGTCCATTCAGGCGCAGATCATCAACCTCTTGGAAGAGCTGCAGGCTCAGCTCGGGCTCACGTACTTGTTCATCGCCCACGACCTGAGTGTGGTGCGCCACATCAGCGATCGGGTGGCGGTAATGTACGTGGGGAAACTCGTGGAGATCGCGGACCGCAACGAGCTCTACGAGCGGCCGCTCCACCCCTACACCCGCGCGCTGCTGTCGGCGGTGCCTGTGCCCGACCCGCGGGTGGAGAAGCGGCGCCAGCGGCTGCTCCTCCCCGGCGACCCGCCGAGCCCGGTCAACCCGCCGCCGGCGTGCCGCTTCCACCCGCGCTGCCCCTTCGCCCAGCAGGTCTGCCGCGAGGTCGAGCCCTCGCTCGACGAGGTGCGTCCAGGGCACTGGGTGGCATGCCACTTCTGGCAGGAGATCGAGGCGCGTGTCGGCGGTGCGAGCCCCATCGTGCCGGCGGCCTGAGCCGGCCTGCTCTTGCGCGCCGGCGAGCGGTTGCCAACCACCTGGGGGCTTGACCTAGTCTCCCTGTCCCCACCTAGCCTGTGATAGTACAATGGGAGAAAAATGCTCGGGACGAGATGTATCCGAGAGCTTTCCGCTACCAGCGCGCCACCTCGGTCGAGCACGCCGTCGCCCTGCTGCACCAGTACGGTGAGGAGGCGCGGCTGCTCGCCGGCGGCGCCAGCCTCATCCCGCTGATGAAGCTGCGCCTGGTCAACCCCAGCGTGCTAATCGACATCGGGCGGCTCGACACGCTGGCAGGCCGCGTATGGGCGGGCGACCGCCTGGTGATCGGCGCGCTGGTGCGGCACGCCGACGTGGCCGACGACGCCGAGATCGCGGCACGCCTGCCGCTGCTCCGCGATGTGGCCGCGCAGATCGGCGACGTGCAGATCCGCAACATGGGGACGCTCGGCGGCGCGCTGGCCGAGACCGACCCCGCTGGCGACTGGGGCCCAGCGCTGCTCGCGCTGGGCGGGATGGTGCACGCCATGGGGCCCGCAGGGGAGCGCACCATCGCCGCCGACGACTTCTTCGTTGACGCCTACACCACCGCGCTAGCGCCCGATGAGGTGCTTGTCGCCGTTACGTTCCCGCTGCCCGCGGCGCGCGCCGGCAGCGCCCATCTGAAGTTCGAAGTGCGGGCGGGCGACTTCGCTGTGGCGAACTGCTCGGTGGCGCTCACCCTGGATGAGGCGGGGCGCTGCGCGACGATCGGCGTCGGGCTTGGCGGCGTGGGCCTCGTGCCTGTGCGCGTGGTGCAGGCCGAGGCGCTGCTGCGCGGCGAGGAGCCGACGCCCGAGCGCATTGCAGAGGCGGCCGCTGCCGTGCGCGAGTGCACGGAAGGATTTGACGACGTCCGCGGCTCGGCGGCCTATCGCCAGCATCTGGGTGCGGTCCTGTTCGAGCGGGCGATGGCCGTGGCGCTGCGCCGCGCAGCCGGCGAGCAGGTAGGGGTGGTCCATGTCTGAGCGCGATCCGGCGGCGCTATCGCCGAGCGTTAGCGCTGCTGAGGCTCCTGCCGAGCGGCTGACGATCACCGTGTGGGTGAACGGCCAAGCGTACACGCGGACGGTGCCGGCACGCCTGCTGTTGGTGGACTTCCTGCGCAATGAGCTGGGGCTCACTGGCACGCACATCGGCTGCGACACGAGTACATGCGGCGCCTGCACAGTACACGTCGACGGGCGCAGTGTGAAGGCCTGCACCATGTTCGCTGTACAGGCCGACGGCCGCGCCGTGCGCACCGTCGAGGGGCTAGCGCACCCTACGGAGGGGGGACCGGGGGAAAGGGAGCTTCACCCGCTTCAGCAGGCCTTTCACGAGGCGCACGCCCTGCAGTGCGGCTACTGCACGCCCGGCATGCTGATGTCGGCGCTGTACCTGCTCGAGCACAACCCGAACCCAACGCGCGACGAGATCAAGCGTGCTATCGCCGGCAACCTCTGCCGCTGTACCGGCTACCACTTCATCATCGACGCCATTGAGCTGGCCGCCGCCCGGATGCGCCAGCAAGGGGACAGGTAACCGATGGCTACCACCCTCAACCACACCAATCGCGTGGGACGTTACATCGGCCGCAGCTTGCCGCGGCGCGAGGACAGCGCCCTGCTGCAGGGCGCCGCCACCTTCGTGGGCGACATCGTGCTGCCGGGCCAGCTCTACGCCGTCTTCTATCGCAGTCCCCACGCCCACGCCTACCTGCGACGCGTGAATCTCGACGCCGTGCGCGCACTGCCGGGCGTCGCCCTCGCCCTCTGTGGCGATGACCTGCCGCGCTACGTGAAGCGGATGTCGCCCTTCCCGTTTCAGCACCGCGACCCATTCCAGGCCGGCAACCCACGCATCAACTTCCACGATCGCTACGGTCTGGCGCGCGAGAAGGTGCGCTACCAGGGCGAGCCGGTGGCGCTGATCGTCGCTGAGGACCCCTACCTGGCCGAGGATGCGCTCGAGTACGTCGAGGCCGACTACGAACCGCTGCCGCCAGTGCTCAACGCCGAGGCCGCCCTGCAGCCCGACGCGCCGCTGCTCTATCCCGAATGGGGGGAGAACGTCGCGGTGCGCTTCCATGTCTCGGGCGGCGATGTGGAGGCCGCGCTGGCGGCGAGCGAGGTGGTGATCGAGGAGCGCTTGCAGCACCACCGCATGACCGGCACCCCGCTCGAGCCGCGCGGCATCGTCGCCCGCTACGACCCATACACCAATGTGCTGCAGGTGTGGGACTCGACGCAGATCCCCCATGTGATCGCTGCCCTGCTCGAGGACAGCTTCCAGGAGCCTGCCAATCTCAAGGTCCACGTCATCGCGCCGCGCATCGGCGGCGGGTTCGGTCAGAAATGGGGCTTCTATCCCGAGGAGATCGTCGTGCCGCTGGCCGCCATACTCACCCGACGGCCGGTGAAGTGGATCGAGACACGCCACGAACACATGCTCGCCACCTGCCACTCGCGCGAGCAGACGCACTACGTGACGATGGGGCTCAAGCGCGACGGCACGGTGCTAGCGCTCAAAGATACGATCTACGCGGATCTCGGCGATGCCTACCCGGTCGGCGGCTTCGCCTCCTCGATCTCGACCACGATGTACCTCCCCGGCGCCTACAAGATCCAGCACTACGACTGCCAGCTCTATGGCGTGGTAACGAATAAGACGCCGTTTGGTGCCCACCGCGGCTTCGGCAAGTCGGAGGCGAGCTTCGTCATCGAGCGCATGATGGACATCGCGGCGGCGCGGCTAGGGCTTGATCCGGCCGAGATTCGCTTCCGCAACTTCATTCAGCCCGAGGACTTCCCGTACGTATGCGTGACCGGCTCGCGCTACGACAGCGGCAACTACCCCGCTGTGCTGCGCCGCGCGCTGGAATTGGCCGACTACGAGGCCATGCGCGCGCTGCAGCGCGAGAAGCGGGCCCGCGGTGAGCTGTTCGGCATCGGCATGTGCCTCGTGGTCGAGCCGTCCTCGTCGACGCGCATGGGCTCGTACAACTCGGGCTACCACAGCGTGACGATCCGTATGGACCCTACGGGCCAGGTCCACGTGGCGAGCGGCAGCAACGACGAGGGGCAGGGCCACTGGACCGCGGTGGCGCAGCTAGTGGCTGAGGAGCTGGGCGTGGCGCCCGAGCAGGTGCTACTGCATGAGGGCGACAGCCTGCAGACGCCCTACGGCTCCGGCTCCTATTCGAGCCGCTTCTCGGTCGTCGTCACCTCCGCGGTGACGATGGCCGCGCGTATGCTCGCGGCGAAGATCCGGCGTATCGCGGGGCATCTGCTCGAGGTGTCGCCGGACGACTTGGAGCTAGTCGACGGGCGCGTGCAGGTGCGCGGTAACCCCAGCCGGGGCGCCGAGCTGAGCCAGATCGCCAAGAGCGCCTACCATCGTCTCTATGACCTGCCGCCCGGCGAGGAGCCGGGCCTGGAGCTGACCTACCACTACCGCGACCCGAACATCGGCTTCCATGCCGACAGCCGCGGTCGCGTGCCGATGTTCTCGGCTTTTCCCTACGACGCCGAGGTGGCCGTAGTAGAGATCGACCGTGCCACGGGGCGGCTGCAGATCCTCAAGTTCGTGAGCGTGCACGACTGTGGCAACCTGCTGAACCCGAAGATCGTCGAGGGGCAGCATATGGGGGCGCTGGCGCACGGCATCGGCGGTGCACTGCTGGAGGAGTTGAGCTACGACGAGCACGGCCACCTCCGCAACGCTAGCTTCGCCAGCTACTTCCTGCCCACAGTGCTGGAGATCCCTGAGTACACGCTCGACCACTGCATCACGCCCAACCCGTTCACGCCCGGCGGCTACAAGGGGGCGGGCGAGACGGGTGCTGTGGGCCCGCCCCCCTGCCTAGTCAACGCCGTGGAGGACGCGTTGCGCCCGCTCGGCATCGCGGTACGCCGCACGCCGCTCACGCCCTACAACCTGTGGGCGCAGCTCCAGGCAGCTTCCAGGGCGTAGGGGCCCGGCGCGCCTCTCACCGCTCGGCGGATAGGCCGATTCTGTGCGTGCCAAGTGCGGGTCGCCCCTCTCGACTTCCTACCCTACGGGGTATACACTATGAACAAGGCCACTTCCGTGTCGTCGGGCCCTCGGGGGGTGGGGCTCGGCGGAGGCTGTTCGTTCACGATCGATAGGGGCGTGCTGTGTACCGGGGGGAGTCAGGCGGGGAGCCCGCGGTATACGTCAACTACTGCCACCAGTGTGGGCGGGCCCTCTCTTCGGCGCGCGCGGCGCGCTGCGAGCGGTGTGCCTGGCTGCGCTGTGAGTGCGGCGCGTGCGGGTGCACGTACCAGATGCCGTCGCCTCGGCCGGTGCTCGCCACGGTGCCGCGCGGCTGGAGCGTGATCGCGGCACAGCACCTTCCGGCGCGGCCGGCGAGCCGTGCCGCGCGGCGCCACTGGCCGGTGCTGCTCTCGGCCATCGTTCTGGCCTGCGGGCTCCTCGCGCTGGTGTGGTGGGCCCTGCCGGAGCGTGCGGTGGCGCCCGAGGCCGGTACGGTCTCCCAGCCCGGCGCTGCGTCTACCCCCGTGCAGGCTGCTGTCCCGCCGGCGCTGGAGCCAGCGGTCCCTCCCGCTGTCGGGGGCGAGCAGCCTACTCCGGCGCCCTCGCCTACTCTTGAGCCCTCTCCTACCGCTTCCCCTGCTGTGCCCACCGCCACGCCGCTGCCCGCGGTGCTCTACGTTGCCAATACCGATGGGCAGGGGGTGTACCTGCGCACCCAGCCTCGTGAGGATCCGGCCACCCGCATCGTCGCCTGGCGCGAAGGGACCCCTCTCACACCGTTAGAGACCGCCACCGTGCAGGAGCCGGGGGGGCCGGCGCTATGGGTACGTGTGCGCGACCCGAACGGCCAGATGGGCTGGGTGCGCGCGCGCTACCTCGCGGCGAGCCGCTGAGGCGCGAAGCAGCTCTGAGGACGCCTCCGAGGGCCTCGCCGCTCGCAGCGCTAGAACGCCAGCGGCTCGTTCCAGTCGGCTAGCTCGCCCAGCGCCGCCTCGGCGGCCTCGCGCACGGCCTCGCGGGGATCCTCGAGGCAGTAGATCAGCGCCTCTTGCGCCTCCTGGCCGCCGATGGCCCCCAGCGCCCAGATGGCCGCCAGCTGCACCTCGAGCGTCGGGTCCTCGAGCAGCTCGGTGAGACGGGAGACGCCGCGCGCGTCCTCGAGCTCTCCGATAGCACGGGCCGCCTCGGCACGCAGGGCCGCATCGGGGCTCTGTGTCTCGGCGAGCAGCGTGTCGAGCCAGGCCGGATCGCAGTTGTGGCCCATGGCCCGCACAGCGCTCTGCCGCAGGGCCGGATCGCGGTGGCTTGTGCGGATCGTCTCCTGCACCTGGGGCGTGCTGAAGTAGCCCGCCGAGGCCAGGGCGTTGGCGCGCACCGCCGGCTCCTCGTCCGGCCGCGCCACAGTGGTCAGCAGGGTGTCCTGGATCTGCTGCGCGTGCCAGGCGGGTAGGTCGCCCACCTCGGCCAGATAAGCGAACCGGCCCAGCGCCTCGGCCGCGGCCGCGCGGACGCTCGCCTCCGGGTCCTCGCGGCAGAGGCGGAGCAGCGGCTCGATGAGCCACAGCCCCTCCTCATCAGCGCTGTAGGCGATGCCGGCCTCGCGCACTCGCGGCGCGCTGTCTTCCAGGGCAAGCTGCCAGATGGCCGTGAAGTCGAGGTGGGCGCTCTCCTCGGCCGCGGTGTGGAGAGCGTCGAGCAGCTGCAGCCGCTGCTCGGTGCTCAGGCTCGCCCAGAGCAGGCGGAAGGCGGCCTCGCGCTCGCCGGTGAGCGCCGAGAGCACGGTCCAGCCCTCGGATGAGATCGACTCGCCGCGCTGGAAGCGCTGAAGCAAGGTTTCGAAATCGTTCGCGGAGAATTCCATGGGCCCACCTCTAGGTGTCGGCCGGCCGGAGCCCTCAGTAGGCGCGGGCGAAGACGACCCGGGCGTTGCTAGGCCGGCTGCAGACAATACACTGGCCCGCCTCGGGCGGGGCGTCGAGCGGCATGCAGCGGAGCGTCGCGCCCGTCTGCTCCTTGATGCGGAGCTCGCAGGCCCGGTCGCCGCACCAGTGGGCACGCAGGAAGCCGCGCTCTGCCGCCAGAGAGGCGGCGAACTCCTCGAGCGTGTCGACGGAGCGCGTGCGTGCCTCCCGGAAAGCCAGGGCCCGCTGGAACATCGCCGCCTGGATCTCTTGCAAGAGTTCGGGGAGCCGCCGCGCTAGCCCGTCGAGCGGCACGCTCTCCTTGATGGGCCCGCCGGGCTCGCAGCGGGTGTCCTGGCGCACGACGGTAGCGCTGCCCGCGCGGGCATCGCGGGGCCCGATCTCCAAGCGGATCGGCACTCCGCGCAGCTCCCACTCGTTGAACTTCCAGCCGGGCCGCTGATCGCTCCAGTCCGCCTCGAGCCGCACGACCCCGCAGAGCGCGCGCTGGACCCGCTCCACGGTCTCGCGCACCAGCGCCAGCTCCTCGTCGGAGCGCCAGATGGGCACGATCACCACCTGGATCGGCGCGACCCGCGGCGGGAGCTGCAGGCCCTTGCGGTCGCCGTGCACCATGATGATCGCCCCCACGAGCCGGGTAGAGACTCCCCAGCTCGTCTGCCACACGTAACGGCGCTCGCCGTCCATGTCCTGGAAGGTGATGCCGAACACCCGCGCGAAGTGCTGGCCCAGCTCGTGCGACGTACCGGCCTGGAGCGCGCGTCCATCCCGCATCAGGGCTTCGATGCTGTAGGTCGCCTCCGCGCCAGCGAACTTCTCCTCCTCGGACTTCTTCCCCTTGATCACCGGGATGGCTAGCTCGGTTTCGACGAAGTCGCGGTAGACCTCTAGCATCCGCAGGACTTCCTCGCGCGCCTCCTCCTCGGTGCGGTGGGCGGTGTGCCCTTCCTGCCACAGGAACTCCGTCGTGCGCAGGAAGAGCGCTGTGCGCTTCTCCCAGCGTACGACGTTGGCCCACTGGTTGATCAGCACGGGGAGATCGCGCCAGGACTGGATCCACTTGGCGTACATAGTGCCGATGAGGGCCTCGGACGTCGGGCGGACGACCAGGCGCTCCTCGAGCTCCTCCTGGCCGGCGGCGGTAACCCAGGCTACCTCCGGCGCGAAGCCCTCGACGTGCTCGGCCTCTTTCCGTAGGATGCTCTCGGGGATGAACAACGGGAAGTAGGCGTTCTTGTGTCCTGTGGCCTTGATCCGCGCGTCGAGCAGGGCCTGCATGTTCTCCCACAGGGCGTAGCCGTACGGCCGGATCACCATGCAGCCCCGGACGGGCGAGTAGTCCGCCAGGCCAGCGCGGAGGATGACCTCCGTGTACCAGTCGGAGAAGTGGGTTGCCGGGTCGGGTAGCGCCAGGTGCTCGCGCCCGCGCTCTTCGGCCATGCTCTCTCCCTCGCGCCGGCCGGGCGGCTCCATCTGTGCAGCTTCCGCCGCCCTCCCGCGTAGCCAGACGGGACATGGGCCCTGGAGCGCAGGGGCCATGTCCCGTCTGCGCCGGGCACGTTCCATCCCATGCTTCGCAAGGTGCGTTGGCGGCCCGGCGCTAGGAGTGTACCAGACCCTACCCGCGGCTCACAACCGCGCCACGACCACGCGCCGCGCGCCAGCTTGGGGCGGTAGGGAATGCGCGCCAGAGGGACTCGTTCGGCTGGCACGCTGCTAAGAACTGCTGTGCAGGGACGAGGGGACGTATAATGCCCTGGTTACGCGGCCGGGAGGGACTGCCATGCGCGTGGCTGACATAATGACCCGCACCGTTATCGCGGTTCAGCCAGAGACTGCGGTGCCTGAGATCGCGCGCCTGATGTGGGAGCAGCGCATCTCGGGCGTACCGGTGGTCGAGCCTGATGGCCGCGTGGTGGGTATCGTGACCGAGCTAGATCTCCTCGTGCGCAACGCGAACCTCCACGTACCGACCTATCTCCGCGTATTGGACGCCCTGATTCCCCTGGGGAATCCGTGGCAGTTCGCGGAGGAGCTGCGGCGGGCGCTCGGCACCACCGCCGCCGAGGTCATGACGTCGCCGGTGGTCACCGTGAGCCCGGACACCGACCTGGCCGCGGCCGCGACGCTGATGCTAGACAAGCGGGTCAACCCGGTGCCCGTCGTCGACGACGGCCGCCTCGTGGGCATCATCAGCCGGGCCGACTTCGTCCGGCTGCTCGCCTTGGAGGTGCCTACCGCGCAGAACCCGGAGTCCATCTCGACAGAAGGGGTGTAGAGCTCCCATGGCTCAAGTCGATACCGCTGCGCGCACGGCCGAGGCCGTGTTTCCCGCGGGAGAGTGCTGGCCGTGCTGGATCGACGTGGACCTCGACGCCATTGCTGCCAATGTGCGCGCGCTCCGGCAGGTGATCGGCCCGCGCGTCCGACTGGTGGCGGTGGTGAAGGCACAGGCCTACGGACTGGGCGCCGAGATGGTGGCGCGGACAGCACTGGCGGCAGGGGCCGATGGCCTGGCAGTGGCGCGGGTGCACGAAGGGGTGCGGCTCCGCCGGCAGGGGATTCGTGCGCCGATCCTTCTCCTCACCGGCTTCGCGCCCGGTGAGGTCGACGCGCTAGTGGCCCATGGCCTCACACCCACTGTCGTCGACCACGACCAGCTATGGCAGCTCGCCGCCGCCGCGCGCCGTGCCCGGGTGCGGTTGCCCGTGCATGTCAAGGTGGACACTGGGCTACACCGCTACGGCGCGGCTGCCGATACGGCGCTCGCGCTCGCGGAGGCCATCGCGCGCAGCGAGGACTTCGCGCTCGAGGGCTTCTATACTCACTTCGCGACGGCAGACGCGGCCGATCTCTCCTTTGCTCGCGAGCAGGTGCTGCGGTTCCGCGCGCTCTGCGAGCAGCTCGCCGCGCGGGGGCTGCGGCCGCGCTATCTCCACGCGGCCAACAGCGCGGGCACGCTGGCGCTGCCCGAGGCGCACTTCGATCTGGTCCGGACAGGGCTGGGCATCTACGGCTACTACGCCACCGCGGCCGTGCCGCGGCGGGTCCCGCTGCGTCCGGCGGTGACCCTATGGGCGCGCGTCGCGCGGCTCCTGACCGTGGCGCCGGGCCAGACGGTGGGCTACGGCCGCACGTACCGAGCCACCCGGCCCCTCCGCGCCGCGCTGCTCACGATCGGCTACGCTGACGGCTTGCCCGGCAGCCATTATCGCGGGGGCTATGTCCTGCTGGGGGGCCAGCGCGCGGACATCATCGGGCGGATCTCCATGGACCAGTGCGTCGTCGATATCACCCGCTGTCCGGACGTGCGCGTGGGCGACTGCGCGGTCGTCCTCGGCCGGCAGGGCGAGGAGGTGATCGACCTCGACGCGTTTGCCGAGCGGTCCGGCAGCATCCCCCATGAGGTCCTGACCTCGCTGGGCGGGCGCGTGCCGCGGGTGTACTGGCAGGAGGGGCGGGTGGTGGCTATGGCCACCCTCGCCGGCGAGGAGTGGCTGCCGGCCCCCGAGGGGCTAGCGACAGCGCGGCGCGACTAGCGGCTATTGGCGAGCCAGGCGCGAGCGGCCGCGGGCAGCTCGCGCGCGGGCCCGGTCCGCACGGTGCAGGGGGGGAGCGAGGCGAGGAAGGCCCGCCCGTAGCGTTTGGTATGGATCCGCCGGTCCATGATCGCCACCACGCCGCGGTCGGTCCGGCTCCGGATGAGCCGGCCGAAGCCTTGCTTGAACCGGAGGATGGCCTGCGGGACGGCGTAGTCGTGGAACGGATCCTCGCAGAGCTCGCTGCGCGCTGCGAAGACGGGGTCGGTGGGCACCGTGAACGGCAGGCGGGCGATGACCAGGCAGCTCAGCGCCTCGCCGACCACGTCCACGCCCTCCCAGAAGCTGCTCGTCCCCAGGAGCACGGCCCGTGGGCCGGCGCGGAAAGTCTCGAGCAGCCGCCCGCGTGAGCCATCCAGCCCCTGGCCCAGGAGCAGGATGCGCTGGGCCTCGAGCGGCGCGCGGAGCGCCTCGTAGGTCTGGCGGAGCTGCGCGTGGGAGGTGAAGAGCACGAGCGTGCGCCCGCCCAGGGCGCTGATCAGCTCGACGAGCGTATCCACGAGGCGGTGCTGGTAATACGGCTGCCCGGGCTCGGGAAGATCGAGCGGGATGTAGAGCAGGGTGGAGCGCTGGTAGTCGAACGGCGAGCCCAACCGGAGCTCCCGTGCCTCGCGGAGCCCGAGCCGCTCGCGAATATAGCGGAACGATCCCTCGGTCGTCAGGGTCGCCGAGGTGAGCACGACCGCGTCCTTGCGGGAGAACAGCTCGTCCCACAGCCGTGCGCCGACGTGGAGGGGGGCGGCGTGGAGCGTGAGGGCGTTCTCGCGCTGCAGGCTGATCCAGTAGACCTCCTCGGCGGAGGGCGCCACGAGAATACGGTCGAGCACCTCCCGCGCGCCCTCGGCAAAGCGCAGGAAGCCCTCGAGCTCGGCGGCGAGCGCCTCCGCGGCACCACTGGCTCCAGGCCCGCCCGGGCGCTCGGCCAGCTCCGCGGCGCTGCTGGCGAGCGGGGAGTCCTCATCTGCAACACTGCCGAGCGCGAGGCTCTCTAGATCGGTCAGCAGGGCGGCCACGCCCTGCGCCACGCTCAGCCACTGGTCGCGCAGCGCTGCCCAGCTCAGCTCGATGCCTTTCCAGCCCCGCTCCGCCCGCACCGCCGGCGTGATGCGCAGGGTGAGCTGGTCGAGCAACCCGCGATCGCCCCGCGCCGCGACGAACGCGTGCAAGTCGGTGAACAGTCCCTGCACTGCGGCCCGGGCCCGGCCGACAGCTGCCTGCGCCCGGGCGGCATGCTCGAGCGCGGCGCCGACGTACGCCGCGCTCAGCCGGCTGCGCTGGAAGAGGGCGGCGGCTTCGGCCAGGAGGCCGGTGGCGTGGGAGCCCGTGTGCGGTTGGAGCTGGTCCAGCGCCTGGAGGAGGTCGTGCTCCGTGACCTGCGCGCCGAACTGCTCGGTCGCCTCGTCCTCGAGGTGGTGCGCCTCGTCGATGATAAGGTACCGGTAGTCGGGCAGGACCTTGCTCTGCGCGGCCACGTCGGAGAGGAGCAGCGCGTGGTTGACGACGATGATGTGGCTGCTCTCCGCCGCTGCCCGGGCCCGCGCGAGGAAGCATACGCCGACACGATGGTAGGGGCAGCGCAGCGGGGTGCAGACCTCGGCCTGGGCACACACCTTGTGCCAGGCAGCGAGTTCGTCGCTGGAGAGCCGCAGCTCGGCGCGGTCGCCGGTCCGCGTGTGCTCGAGCCAGACCGCGATCTTGATCGCCAGCATGGCCTCGGCCGGCGAGAGCGTCTCCGCCCGCAGGAAGGATTCCCAGCGGCGGAGGCAGAGGTAGTTGGTGCGCCCCTTGACCAGCGCGACGCGGAAGGCGCCGTTCGAGCTAGCAGGGGACACATCAGGGCCTGGATTGCCCGTGCGGCGGGCCAGCGCGGCCGCCAGGGCCGGCAGATCCTTCTGCACTAGCTGGTCCTGTAAGTTGATCGTGTTCGTCGAGACGACCACACGCCGCCCCGTGGCGGCGGCGAAGCGCACTGCTGGCAGGAGATAGGCGATCGATTTGCCGATGCCCGTACCCGCCTCGACGATCAGGTGCTCGCCGTCCTGTAGGGCAGCAGCCACCGCTCGCAGCATGGTGAGCTGCTCGGGTCGCTCTTCGTAGCGCGGGAGCTGCGCCGCCACGGCGCCGCCGCTCGCCAGCGCCGTTACCAGCTCCTCCGCGTCGAACGGGCCGAGCGACGGATCGGGCCTGAGCGGAGGGAGCGGCTCGCCCGCGTCCAGGTAAGCCGGAACGGCGGGCGGCGGCAAGCGGGCCTTCCCGCTGCCTTCAAGCACCGACTCGAGGTACTGGCGGGTGCGCTGGCGCTCGGCGGCCGCGAAGAGCGCCGCGAGCGGCCAGTCCAGCCCGGCGGCCAGCCGGTTCACGAGCTGCAGCGTCTCGAGACGGAGGGCGCGCAGCCGGCCGAGGAGCGCGAGGAAGACGGCCATGGCCGTCTCGGCATCGGCGAGCGCGCGGTGCGGCGGCTGAGGGGACACCCCCAGGGCCGAGGCCACCGTGTGCAGGTCGTAGGCGGGCAGGCCCGGAACCAGGAGTTGAGCGAGCTCGAAGGTGTCGTAGCGCGGGCCTGGCAAGCGCAGCCCGGCGCGCTCCAGATAAGCGAGGTCGAGTGCGATGCTCTGGCCCACGAGCGGGAGATCGCCGACAAACGCCGCCAGCGCCGCCAGCACCTCGGCGAGCGGCGGTGCGGTCTCTAGGTCGGTGGCCGTGAGGCCGGTCAGGTGCTCGCTGCGGTAGGTGAGCACCGTGGGCGGGCGCACCAGGCTGCTCCAGCGCTCGACGTGCCCTGCCTCGTCGAAGCGAATGGCGCCGATCTCGATGATCTGGGGCTGGCCGTGCCCCTCGGTTAGCTCGAGATCGAGCGAGACGTACTGCGGCTCCACGACGGCCGTCTTCTAGGGGGCAGCGCACAATGCTGCCCCGGGGCTAGTCCGCGTCGGCGCCACTGGCCGGCTCGGAAGGCGGGCTAGAGGCGCGCCCGGCGGCGCAAGCGCCCCGCGAGCGCCTGAGCCACCAGCTCCCTGACCAGAGGGTTGCGCAGCAGCGCGAGGGCGATCGGGACGAGCTGGCTGGCGTACCGCCCCTGCCGGAGCGCTCGGCCGACGGTGGATGTCAGGCGGTCGACGGACGGAGCTGCCTCTCGCCCGCGGCGTCCGCCGAGTCGGGGCGGCTTGAGACGAGGGAGCGCTCCGCCCGGCCGGCGCCCCCCGAAGGGGACCGCGAGGGATGGCCAACGGGCTGTGGGGCGACGTGGCCAGAGCCCGGCCACCAGAAACCCCGCTGCCCCGCCGGCGATCACGGCCATGAGCGATGCGGCCAACAGCGGGTGCTCCTCCACGCCTTCGATCACGTCGAGCACCAGCTCGCCAGCGCGCGTGAGCACCGTATCGAGGAAGGCGTCCGTCGGGGAGAGTTCCTCCGCGGCTTCGAACTGGTAGGTCTCCGGACGAGAGGCCTCCCCAGGTGGCTGGGCGGTGGGCGACGTCTCGGCAGCCATTGTGTTCTCCAACAGGGTGGTCCGGTGCGACCCACGCCTTGGGAGCCGTGGGCAGACTCTTGCTCGCTCCTCCCGGCGCGGCAGCTCGTGATGTTCACAATTGTACCCGAGAACGGGACGGCGGGCCCACCGGGGCTCAGCCGTGCACGGGCAACGGGCAATACACGCTGCTGAGCGGGCTGCCTGCCACCGGCTCGGCGCGCGCGGCGTCCACCGGAGCGGCTGACAGGGCGGCGGCCTGCGGCCGCGCGAGCGCGGCTTCCATGATCCGCCGCGCAGCGGGAGCGGCAGCCTCGGCGCCCGAGCCGCGATGCTCCATGACGACCGCCACGGCGATGCGGGGATTGTCAGCCGGGGCGTAGCCCACGAACCAAGCGTGCGGCGCCTGGTCGGGGCCCACCTCGGCCGTACCGGTCTTGCCCGCCACAGCCACGCCGGGGATCTTCGCCGGGCGGGCGTAGCCCTCCTCCACGCTCTGCACCATCAGCCGGTTCAGCGTCGCCGCGGTCTCCGGGCGCACCACCTGCCGCAGGCGGCTGCCAGGTAGATGCGGGCGCTGGAGCGTCCCGTCCGGATCGCGAATAGCAGCGACCAGGTAGGGGGCCGGCATCGCGCCTCCGTTCGCCACCGTGGCCGCGATGAGCGCCATGAGCAGCGGCGTGACCTGGAGTTGGCCCTGGCCGAACGCCGTGCTCGCCAGCTCGGTGGGCGTGAACGCCTCGCGAGGAGCGGTCTTGCTGACCGCCACCGGCAGGTCGAAGGGGATGCGCTGATTAAAGCCGAACCGCTGGGCGTACTCCAGCAAGCGCTGCACGCTCGCCGCGATGCCCTCGCGCTCCCATGGGTAGGGGCGCGGCGCGGCATCATCAAGATCGATGGGGCCGGTGGTGCCCAGCCCGAGCCCGATCTTGGCGAAGGTCACGTTGTCGGACCAGGCGAAGTCCTGCGCGAACGTGACGCGGCGCAGGTGCGGGTGGTTCTTCTGGGCGATCCGGAAGCCCTCGACCACCAGGTCGGTGGTGCAGTCGTGAGGGGCATCGACCAGCACCCGGTTCAGGTCGATTGCTGCGCCGGCGGTCACGATCTTGAACACGGAGCCTGGCGTGTACAGCCCTTCTGTAGCGCGGGGGACGAGCGGGGCCGATGGTGCGGCGCGCAACGCCTCCCACTGTTCGTCCAGCCGGGCGGGATCGAAATAGGGCGTGCTCACCATGGCCAGCACCTCGCCACTGCGCGGATCGAGCGCGACCGCTGCGCCCGCGCTGTCGCCCAGGGCCTCGGCCGCGACCTGAACCAGCGCGGCATCGAGCGTCAGCACGAGATCGGCGCCCACCGGCCGGCGGTGCAGGAGCTGGTTGGCCAGGCGGCTAAGGAGGTTGCCGCTGCGCGCACCCCGCAGGTAAGCGTCGTAGACGGCCTCCAGGCCGGCGCTGCCGAACCGCGCGCTGTGGTAGCCCAGGACATGGGCGAGCGCAGGGTAGGCGTACTCCCGGCGCCCGGTGTCGCCAACGCTGCGGGCCAGCACTACGCCGTAGCGGTCAACGATGGTGCCGCGCGCGATGCGCGCCTCCTCCTCTTGCAGCCGTGGGTTGTTCGCCCGAGCTACCAAGGTGTCAGCCTCCCAGACTTGCCAGTAGCCCAAGGCGCCGGCGACTACGAGGAACCCGAGAAGCAGGATGCTGGCCAGGCGAAAGATGTGTTTCTCCAACTCCCCTCCGAGAATCCCACGCTCACGCCCGCGCGCCCTGAAGTGCGGTCAGCGCTAGGACGCGAGCTTCAGGCGCACCTTGCCGATGCCGATCACGTCGCCATACTGAACAACCACCTCGCCCGGGGGCAGGGGCTCGTGGTTCAGCCAGGTGCCGTTCGTGCTGCCGGCGTCGCGCAGCCACCACTGGCCATCGCGCCACGTGAGGATGGCGTGCGTGGCGGAGACAAACGTGTCGTTGAGCACCAGGGTGCAGCGTGGCGAGCGCCCGATGGTGGTGACCCGCTGGAGCGGCAACACGTGGCCGGGCGGCAGGTTAGTTGTGCCGGCATCGAGCAAGACCAGGCGTCCCTGCACCGTGTTGTCCGCAGCCTGCTGCCGGAGCTCGCGCCGGACGGCGAGGAACACGCTGAACAAGAAAAGGTAGAGCAAGGCGAGCATGGCCAGCCGGAGCAGGAAGATCGCCACGTCAGTAGGCAAGGCAGTGATGGGCATCGCCAGGCCTCAGCGCCGCACCTCGAACCGGACGGGTACGCCTCCAAGATAGACCGTGTCGCCCGGCTGCAGCACCCGCTCGGTGACGGGCTCGACATTCACCCGCGTGCCGTTTGTGCTGCCCAGGTCGACGAGGGTGAAGCGCATGCCACGGCAGTGGATCTGGGCATGGTAGCGCGATACCCGTGAGTCGGGGATAACGACATCGTTGTCCGGGGCACGTCCCAGCCGGACGAGGGGGCGATTCAGCGCGAACCGCCGGCCATCGGGCAGCGTGAGCCAGGCCCCCGCGGCCTCGGGCGCCGGTGGCGGAGCCGATGCAGGCTGGGGGGCGAGGAGCTGGGTGCTGTCACTATCGGTGGCCCAGAGCGTTGGCCGGCGGAGCCCCTCCTCTGGCTCCAGCCGCTCCGCGGCATCGCCCACCCGGGCCTGCACAGCGGGCCGCCCGCGAGGAACGGCCGACGCAGGGCACAGTTCCACCCGAGGGTGGCCCGCACAGCGCCAGCCGCGAGCCACGGCGCGCTGCTGCACGTAGAGAGCCAGGTCTCGCTCCAGGGCGGCCTGCTGGGCGGCCAGGGCCTGGAAGTCCTGGGGATGGAGCGCCACGACGTAGTGGTTAGGGACCAGGAGGCCGCCCGGCGCGACCTGGGCATCGCGCTCCATCGCCCGGCCGATAGCACGGGCGATCTCGACCGGCTGCAACTGTGGGCGGAACAGTCGGCGGACCGGTCCTTCGAACGCACGCTCGAGCGCGCGCTCCACAACGCTGAGCAGTGGTGGCATGCCTCCGCCTCCGCGGGATTATAGCGCGAGGGACTCCCCCAGCGCTGGACTGCCGGCCCGTGCTTTGGACATATCGCACGAAAACTATCATGGTGTGCATAGTGACCAAGACGGCCGATGGTGCGCGACAAAGACACCGGCACAGTTGCTAAAAGCAATCACCGCGGTCGAGGTTCGAGGCGGCGGGCAGGGAAGCAGGGGTGGTAGTTGGGCATAGTGTGTAAACCGGCGGGGCTGAGTGCGGCAGAGCGCGCCCCCGCTGGCGAGGGGCGCGCTCTGGCGGGGCGGAGCGTTAGGACGAGACCGCGGCCCGTGCGCGGCGGCACCAGCGGGGGCTCACCGCCGGTGGGGGATCAGGACGTGGCGAGGGTGGGCTGCCGCCACCGCTCGGCCAGGAGCAGGACGATCTGGCGGAAGCTCTCGATCTCGCGCTCGGCGAGGCGGCGATCGGTGAGCACGTCAGCCACCGCTTGCAGGGTTGCGTCCCACCGGCCGAGCACGGCCACAGTCGCCGGGGCGTAGCCGGCGCTGACCAGGAGCCGGTCGTGCTCCTCACGGCTCAGCTGCAGGGCGCTCGCCAGGCGGTCTACCACGCGGCGGCGCGGGGGCTCGCGCTCCCCGCGCTCCAGGCGGCTGATGTAGCTGGGATCCACATCCACGGCCCGCGCCAGCTCGTTGCACGACAGCCCAGCGCGCTCGCGGTAGTGGCGAAGCAGAGTCGCGAAGCGCTCGTCCATCGACACCCTCCTTACCTAAGTACGTGGTCCGGCCGGTGTGGTCTAGTTGGCAACAGCATAGCAGTCTTGTGTCTTCAAGTCAATACCCTGACAGCTAGGCAGCGGTGTGATGTCTGGCTGTCAACGCTCCTGGAGGGGCGTGCCTGCCGGTCGCGTGGTGCTATAACGCTCCGGCGGAGAGCGAGGCCGCGGGCGTGCGGCTCGCGCGGGGAAGGACCAACCATATGTACGTGGTATCGGTGGCCGAGATGCGGGCCGCGGAGGCGGCGGCGGCCGCTGCGGGAATCACTGAGGATGCGCTCCAGGCGCGTGCCGGCGCGGCGGTAGCGGAGGTGGCGCAGCGGCTGTGCCCTTCGGGGAACGTTGTGGTGCTCGCCGGGGTGGGGAACAACGGCCGCGATGGCTGGGTAGCGGCCCGGAACCTGGCGGCTGCGGGGCGCCAAGTCCGGCTCTACTTGGCGCCCCGCCACGCGCTCAGCGAGGCGGAGCTGGCAGCGTTCCTCGCTGTAGGCGGCGCGGTGCTCGTCCACACGGGAGAGGAGACCGCTGCCACGCTGCGGGCCTGGCTAGCCGAGGCGGCCCTGGCGATCGACGCCCTGCTGGGGATCGGCGCGCGGGGGGCGGCGCGCCCCCCGCTCAGCGATCTCATCGCCCTGCTCAACGCTGCCGCCGCCGACCGGCGCTTACGGGTGCTCGCGGTTGACGTGCCGAGCGGGATCGATGCGGACACCGGTGCGGTGCCAGGCGAGGCCGTGCGCGCCGACGCGACGGTCGTGCTCGGAGGGGTCAAGCGAGGCCTGCTCCGCTTTCCGGCCGCGGCCCTCGCGGGGGTGCTCTACGCTGGCGACATCGGGCTGCCGCCAGGGGTCCTGGCCTCCTGCCCCGTCCAGGTGCTAGACCGCGCCGCGGTCCGCGCAGAGGTGCCCCGTCGTCCGCCCGAGGCCCACAAGGGCACCTTTGGACGGGTACTCGTCGCGGGGGGGTGTGCCGCCTACTACGGCGCGCCGTATCTGGCCGGCGCGGCAGCGGCCCGGGCGGGCTGCGGGCTAGTGGCGTTCGCCGCCGCGCCGGCGCTCCAGGCGGTGCTCGCTAGCCTCCTACCCGAGGCGACCTATGTACCGCTGCCGGAAGGCGCGCCGGACCGCCAGGCCGAGACTGCGGCGGAGGCGGTCATCAAGGCGCTGGATAGCGCTCAGGTGCTGCTCATCGGCCCGGGCCTGGGCCGCAGCGAGGGCGCGCGCGAGTTCACGCGGCGTGTCCTGCTCGAGCGTGCTGCGCGCCGGCCAGACCTGCCGGTGGTGGTCGACGCGGATGCACTCTATTTCCTGGCTCAGGAGCAGGCACTGTGGGACCGGCTGGGCGCGGGGCTGATCCTTACTCCCCACCACGGGGAGATGGCCCGTCTGACGGGAGAGGCGCCGAGCGCGATCGCGGCCGAGCCCTGGGAGGTGGCTCGCGCGGCGGCGGCCCGCTGGGGCCAGGTCGTCGTGCTGAAGGGGCCGTTCACGGCCATCGGCACGCCGGACGAGCGGGCCTGGGTACTGGCGCGGCCCAATCCGGCGCTGGCTACCGGCGGCACGGGCGACGTGCTGGCGGGCACGATCGCCGGTCTGCTGGCTCAGGGCCTGTCGCCCCTTGCAGCGGCACGGGTCGGCGTGTACGTGCACGCTGCTGCCGCGGAGGCCGTACTGGCCGACGCCCAGCGCGATCTGCTGCTGGCCTCCGACCTGTTGCCAGCTCTGGCGCGAGTGCTTGGTGAGCTGCGCCTGGAGCGCGGGGATACGCGGCCGGCCGGCTGGGCACCCTGGGCCGGCCGCCTCTGAGCGCTGACAGCACGCTCAGCTCCGAGCCGCCGTTCCGTCCTCCTCGGTGCGGGCGTCTCCGCTGGTCGGCTGCTGGTCGTCCGCCGTGGCTGCTCGCGGTGTCCCCGCTGCTTGCTGGAAGCGGGCGCGCAGCGCGCTCCGGCTGCGCTCCAGCAAGGCCTCGGGGCGCTGGCCAGCCAGGACGCCCGCGCGCGCTAGAAGCGCCTGGCGGTTCTCGCGACCGCTGCGCGGGGTGTACAGCAGCGCGAGGGCTGCGCCGACGAGTCCGCCGACGAGCAGTCCAGCTAGAAACCCTCCCTCGTCACGCTTCGTCACGCTTGCCTCCCCTGCGCGCTGGCGCCATCAGGCGCAGCACGCGCGAGCTGATTCGTATCGGACCGCTGCTGCGGGAGTTGCAGGCTGCACGCGCGGGCCCAGGCTATCCGCCAGTCCCCCCAAGGCCCCTCCCGGTCGTTGCCAGGGCGGTCACAGGCCTAGGAGCCGCATCACCGCGAGCGCGCTCCAGGCGGCCCCGCAGATCGCGAGCAGGTGCGCCTCGCCGATGCTCCAGGGCGTGGGACCCAGCTGGGCTCCCAGCAGGCCGCCCAGGATGCCTGCGACGGCGCCGACCGCGAGGTACCCCCCGAGCTGGCTCAGCCGCGTGCTGAAGAGCAGGTGGAACAGCGAGCCGCTCGCGATCCCTACGAGTCCGGCCAGCACCACCCAGGGGGGCAGGCCGAGAGCGGCCACGAGCGAGACCGCAAGATCGATGCCCTGGCGTAGGAGCGCGAGCACGTGCTACCGCCGCGGTGTGAAGATGGACCCAACTCTATACGTACGGTAAAGCGAGCGCGGGCACGCGTCAAGCGTTGCCAGCCCGCCTGGCGGCTTCCTGCCGCGGTGGGCCCTGTTGCCCCTCGAGGCAGCGGGGTGCTTGACGCCTCCCCTGGCGGGCCGTATCCTCAAGCCGCTCAATATACAATCCTAG
>Ga0070739_10001127_pt1 | contig 42722 bp, 33 predicted proteins | sample Coa_R1_7_FD_66445 | JGI IMG/M metagenome (GOLD analysis project Ga0070739, IMG submission 66445) | Surface soil microbial communities from Centralia Pennsylvania, which are recovering from an underground coalmine fire - Coalmine... | ecosystem: Environmental > Terrestrial > Soil > Unclassified ...
ACGCGCGGGCCGAGGCCGACACTGCGAACGAGCAAGCCACAGCCGGGATCTTGTGCGAACTCCAGTTGCCCTGTCCGCGGTCCTTCAGGCGATGATGTTGGTCGTTCTCGTCGTCTGCCTCGGCGGTCTCGAGGAACGCGTCGGCGAGCACCTCATCGAGCAGGCCAACGTTCGGGCCCGCGCGCCAGGGGGCTCAACCCCCGCCGCGCTACTGCGTCGACGGCCGCCTGTGCACCAAGTGCGCGTCGAGTCGCTGGAGCACGTCCTCCCGCACCCCGCGCCTCAACGCCTCGACCAGGCTGCCGTGCTCCGACGCTGGGTGCTGCCACTCCGGATAGTCGAAGCCCATGGCCATCGATATGCGCGTCTCGGCAATGAGCGTTTTGAACATCCGGCTCAGCCGCTTGCTCTTGGCGGCGTTCACCAGGGTCTCGTGGAAGTGGAGATCCGCCTCGACCATCCCGGCCCGATCGCTCGCCCTTTCAGCCTCTCGCATCTCGCCGACGAGGCCGTCGAGTGCCGCCAACAGCTCCTCGCGGTCTCCCTTGAGGACGCACGACGCTGCTTCCTGCTCGATGGCACGGCGCGCGAAATAGACGTCTTCGACATCTTCCAAGCTGAGCTCGATGACAAAGACACCGCGGTGGCGCTCCGCTCTCAGGAGCCCTTCCTGGATGAGGCGCTGCATGGCCTCCCGGACAGGTCCGCGGCTGACGCCGAGCCGCTCGGCGAGCAGGACCTCCGTCAGCTGCGTGCCCGGTGCAAGTGTGCCGTCCAGAATCGACGCACGAATCCTCTCGGCAACTCGTCCAGACGCTGTCTCGAGCTCCAGTGGCTGCAGGTTCTCGAAGGCCACGCCGGCATTCTCCCGCATTCAGTCGGCGCTCCGCCGCCGGTTCAAGCCAGGTCGGCGATGAACTCCCGGATGTCCGCGAGGTACTCCTCTGGCGCTTCGATGCCCGGATAGTGGCCTCCGCGCGGCATGTCCGTGTAGCGCACGACGTTATGCGAGCGCTCGAAGAACGCTCGGGGCGGCACCGGGAACGCGGGATCCGGGAAGGCCGCGACGGCGACCGGGACCTCGACGCGCTCGCCGGGCTCGAGTTCCGTCAGCACTGCGTCCCCACATCCGGCGTACAGCCAGGTGGCGGTCACGAACCGATCGGGCAGGATGTAGACGAGAACCTCCGTGAGCAGTCGGGCCGGCGAGAAGACCTTGAGGAATGAATCCGGGTCGACATCCGCCCAGGCGTACCACTTCTCGATGAGCCACGCCGCCGCACCGAGCGGGCTGTCGGTCATCGCGAAGGCGAGCGACTGGGGGCGAGTGAGCTGCTGGTGGCAGTACGCGCCTTCGCGCCCCCACAGCGCGGTCTCCCGGGCGATGAACTCGACTTCTTCCGGTGTTGCGTCCTCGGCGCCGGTCTGCCCGTTGCCGATGTTCGACCCTGCGTGGCGGACCTCGGAGTGGTCGATGTGGATGCCGAGGACCTGCTCAGGGAAGTCGACGGCCATGAGGCTGGCGATGTGGGCTCCCCAATCGCCGCCGACGACGGCGTAGCGGTCGTATCCGAGCGCACCCATCAGCCGCTGCATCATCGCGGCGACCTCGCGCGGCGACAGAATGCGATCGCAGGGCGAGAACCCGTAACCCGGGAGGCTCGGCAGTACCACGTCGAACGACGGTGCGTCGGGGGTGCCGTGCGCCGCCGGGTCGGAAAGCGGCGCCACGAGGTCGAGGTACGTGTGGAAGGAGTTGGGCCAGCCATGCAGCACGAGCACGGGAAGGCCTCCGCCGCGGACGTGCACGGTATGGATCTCCTGGCCGCCGCCGACGTCAACCATGAACTGCGGGTACGAGTTCATGTGCGCTTCGTGTTCGCGCCAGTCGTACTCCTCGACCCAGAAGCGGGTGAGGTCCTTCATCGTCCCGACCGGGGGCCCGTAATACCACGGCTCGACCCCGGCCGGCTCCGGTGGCCACCAAGCGTTGGCGACGCGCTCCCGGATGGCCGCCAGGCGCGAGTCCGGGATGTCGACCCGGAAGGGCCGGACGGTCTCTCGTAGGACCTCGGTCATGTCATCACGCCTCCGTCATTCGATGATCTGTCGGGTACGAGCGTCGAGCTCTTCGACGAGCTCGTCGGGGTTCTCGAGCGACGCGTAAACGGTCACCACTGGCCGTCCTGCTGTAACGGACGGCGTCGAAGGGGTCCGACCGACGCGCCGAGCTTCGCGAGATCACGCCCATGCACCGGGTTCGACGAGAGCCGGTCTTCGTGCATGTGTTTGTCCCTCCCAATCGAGCTCGGACGACCGGCGGCCTGCGGCCAGGTGAGCAAGCTATTACGCTCGTCGTCCCTTCTGAGTTGGAGAACGGCTCGGCGCCCTCGACGTGGTTGGACAATCGCCAACCGCGGCGGCCGAGAGTGTCCTGGACCCCTCGACAGTGAAGTTCCACGGAGTGCGCGTCGTGGACGCGTCTCCCAATCTGAGCCGTCAGGCCCCGCCACGATCGGCGGGCGCGAACCTGGCGGCTGCCTGAATCGAGCTGACTGGCGAGCCTGGTCCCCGTGCGCGGAACGTCGCGGCGGTATCGGTCTGCGCGGATGCGTTCAGAGCAGCGTCGCCGCGGCGCTCGCGGATCGGACGAATTCCGGGCGTCACGTTTGGGCGCACGCCAATCGCGGTTCCGGACCGCCCAGTGCGACGATCGGACCCGCGTTGCCCTCGGGCACGCGAAGAATCTACGAGCTGGCAGCGACTACGACAGAGGACATCGCGTTGGGCGCGCACGTGATACGTGTGGGGCGGGATCTCACCGCCTTCTGCAACACCTACGAGGTCGACGGTCGGGTCAGCTGGCACCCCCCGGAGGTGCGCGGGCACGCCACCGTGAACTGCTACCTCCTCAAGCAGGACGGCAATGCGCTTCTGATCGACACCGGGGTTGGCGCCCACCGCACGGATGTCACGGGCCAGCTTGCCGATGAGCTGCCGGCATCCACACGGCTGGAGATCCTGCTGCTTCGTCAAGGGGAGTTCGACTCGATCGGCAATCTGCTGCCCTTGGCGCGTTCGTTCTCCGTCAAGACGATCTACGGCCAATTCAGCGAGGCGCCGCGGTGGGGAGACATCCATCCGGATCTTGACGCGACTGACGGGTGGAACGTCGATGGTGAGGCGGTTGCGACCGTCGTGCTCTCGCGCCAGGAGACGATCGAGCTCGGCGAGGGCGGCGTCCGGCAGCTCAGCGTGTTCCGCCCATTGCTGCGACTGCTCAGCACGCACTGGGTGTATGACCCGCTCACTCGCTCCCTATTCACCTCAGACTCCTTCGCGTATGTTGTACGCCCAAGCGACGCAGGCCCGTGGATGCTCACGAGCGCCAACGACGACATGACGGGTGACCAGGTCCGCGAGCACCTAATGGGCACCCGCTACTGGTGGCTTGCGCGGTCGACGGTCGACGAGTTGAGGCGGAGCTTGGCGGCGGTGTTCGAAGCCTACGAGGTGGAGCAGATCGCGCCGGCATTTGGCGCGATCATCACCGGCTCGGACGCCGTCGCACGCCACGTTGCACTCGTGGATGAGGCCCTTGTAGAGCTGGGGCAATCGTCGGCCGCCATCGTCCGAACGTGAGAAAGGACATGAGGTGACAGAGACCGATCGCTTGCCGCGTGAGCTCGCTGCCGGGGTCCATTGGCTCGGGGCGTGCGAGCTGTTCCCTTACAAGGGCGGCGTCATCCACAGCGGTGACTCCCAGTTCCTGATTCTTGGCGATGACGCGTCGCTGCTCGTGGAAGCCGGCCTGCCGAATGACCATCGGGTGATCGCCACGCAGCTGAGCACGCTCCTTGCGGACGCACCGCCGCTGCGCTACATCTGGACGACGCATCAGGAGATTCCGCACGCGGGCGGTGCGGCGAGGCTGCTCGATCGCTACCCGACCGCCACCCTGATCGGCAACGTGCAGGACTACCACCTGTTCTTCCCGGAGTATGCCGACCGCTTCAGCCCACGGGCTCCCGGAGACGAGATCGATCTCGGCGGCACCACGTTCCTCGTGCTCGCACCGGTGATCCGCGACATGATCACGACCCAGTGGGGCTTTGACACGAGGTCGCGGACGCTCTTCTCAGCAGACGGGTTCGCCTACGCGCACCAGCACGCCGCCGATCAGTGCGGTCGGTTTGCCGAGGAGGTCTCAGAGCTCGACATCCCGGATATGACCGGCATGTTCACCGACCAGTCGCTCACGTGGGCCCGGTACACCGATATGACGCCGGTGGTGGCGCGGCTCGAGGCGATGATCGACGAGCTCGGCGTGGAAGTCATCGCTCCCACGCACGGCCTCCCCGCGACGGACGTCGCGGCGATCATGCCGCGGATCATCGACGGGCTGATGACCGCGGCCGGCGTCGGCGAGCGCTACCAGGGCAGGATGACTTGAGGGCGGCCGAAGTACGTCCGTCATGGGCGACTCAGCGAGCGCTGTGCGGCTAATCACGCTTGCCAACGGCAAGGGTACTCAAGGCCGTTGAGCGACCGTCCACTTACCGTTGCCCGCCTCGATTTGAAGCAATGACAAGAACAGCCGGACGATTATGCGGGAATCCCAAGGGCGCGGAGCAGCGACCAGTGAGACATTGCCCACGTTGCGGCGCTTCGCTCGGTGACCGCGCCCGGCGACACTGCATCCGAAGCCGCGTTCACAAGGCGCTCATCGTGAGCCCTCCAGCAATCGAGGTGGAATTTGACGGTTCGAGCAGACGACGACACGGCCCGCTGGAACGGACGAGACTTGCCCTACCGGCCGGCTGAGCCGCTGCGGATCTCCGATCGGCTCGCGTTGCACACTGATGACGACGCGGAGCTCGATCCGGTCACCTTCGAGGTGATCAGCACAAAGCTCTGGAATGTCAACGAGGAGCACGCCGACACGATCCGTCGCGTATCCGGCTCACCGATCGTCGTCCTGGTCAACGACTTCAACACGTGCATCATGACCGAGACCGGCGACGCGTTCCTGTTTGCACCCTACATCCAGTACTTCGCCAGCGCGAGCGAGTACATCATCAAATACACGCTCGAGAACCGATCCACGAGCCCCGGGATCGAGCCCGGCGACGTGTTCATTCACAATGACTGCTTCATCGCCGGCAGCCATCAGCAGGACGTCGGACTGTACGCACCTGTGTTCATCGACGGGAAGCTGTTCTGCTGGGTGTTCAGCGCCTGTCACGTACGCGACTGCGGCGGCACCGAGCCCGGCGGGTTCTGCATCAACGCCCCCGACATTTACTCCGAGCCGCCGATGATGCGAGCGCTGAAGATTGCGGACGCTGACGGGATCCGCGCCGACGTGGAGGACACCTTCCTGCGGGTGTCGCGGCTGCCGGATCTGCTCGCGCTCGAGCTGCGATCGCAGATCGCGGGTGCCAACCGTGCCCGTCAGCGGATCGAGGAACTCGTCGGCCGCTGGGGAGCTGCATCCGTAAAGTCGGTGATGCGAAAGCTGATCCGCGACACCGAGCGCGCCGCCCGAGCCCGCCTCGAACGTCTTCCGGACGGCCAATGGCAGGACGTCGCGTGGTCGAGCGGCGCGATCGAGGGCGACACGCGGGCCCACAAGCAGGTCCTCACGCTCACGAAGCGCGGCTCACATCTTGTCTTTGACAACGCTGGCACCGACCCACAGATTGCCTCGATCAACTGCAGCTTTGGCCAGTTCCGCAGCGCCATCCTCTGTGCCCTCGCCCAGATGCTGGCCTACGACCATCGCTACTGCGTCGGCGGGTTCGCCAGCCTCGTCGAATACCGAGCCGACGTCGGCACCATCTCCTGCGTCGATCGCGACGGCGCCTTCTCCGCGCTCCACGCCCAGCTTCTGACGATCTACATGGCCAACAAGGTGTTGGCCCGTATGGCCTACCCCGACCCCGAGCTCCGGCGCATGGTGATGGCCACGTCGGCCGTGGCGTCGCGCGCCTGGCTCACCACCTGGGGTACCCTGCACGACGGCACACGGTTCTCCTCGCTCTCGCTTGACGAGGTCGGAGGACTCGGCGGCTTCACCTTCCGCGACGGCGTCGACCAGGGCGGCGCCACGTTCTGGCCCAAGCTCGAGATCGGTGACTGCGAAAGCTGGGAGCAGCACTATCCCGTCCTCTACCTGTACCGCAAGGGCGCTCAGAACGGGGGACACGGCAAGTTCCGCGGCGGTCACGGGATCTCCGTCGGCTGGGTCGGCCACGGATCGCCCGATCAACAGTTCTCCGCCGTTTCGATGTCGCCGGCGCTCCCGGCCCAGAGCGGGCTCTCCGGCGGCCACTGGGGTCAGACCGGACATTTCTGGACCGCCGCCGGCGCAGGTGTGCGCGCCCGGTTCGCGGCCGGTGAGTTGCCGGGATCCCCCGAGGAGCTGGCCGTGCTGGCTCCCCACGGCCACGAGGTGCCCGCCAACGGCAGCGGGATCCCGCTCGCGGAGGACGACGTCGTGACCCAGTCCTTGTTTGGCGGAGGTGGCTACGGCGACCCGCTCGAGCGTGACCTCGCGCTGATCCAGGCCGACCTCGACTCCGGCGAGGTCTCGCAGCGGATCGCCCAGCAGGTCTACGGCGTCGTTTTCGCTGACGGCGAGCTGATCGACGGCCAGGCGACGGAGGGGCATCGGGCTCGCCTGCGCGCCGATCGTCTGCGCGCGGCGCGGGACCCCGAGCGTCCGCCGAGCGAGGTGCCGCCGTCGCTGACCGTCCGGCTCGAGCTGGCCGAGCACCTGGCCCTCGCCGCCGACCTCGCGCGCGGAAGCCTCTACACCGTGTGCGCCGAATGCGAGCACGTGCTCGCGGCCGCTGAGGAGAACTACAAGGACGGGGCGGCGGTGACCGAGCGCTCCCTGCCAGAGGCCAACCCGTCGTTCGCCGACGCGGCTGTGGTCGACCGCGCGGTCATCTACCGGTCGTACCTCTGCCCCGGGTGCGGCGTGCTGTTCGACTCCGAGCTGACGCTCGAGGACGAACCACCGGTGTGGGACGTGCGGGTCGACTCCGCGTCCGTCGCCGACAACGCCACGACGAAAGCTGAGGCAGCGTGAGCTACACCATCGGAACCGACATCGGCGGGACGTTCACCGACTGTGTGGTGATCGGCGACGACGGCCGCATCGGCGTGGGCAAACAGCCCTCGACGCCGGCGAACCTGACGGACGGCTTCTTCGCGGCGTTGACCGATGCCGCATCGCAGCTCGGGCTCGCGCTCGGCGAGGTGCTGGGCACAACCCGCACCCTCGTCCACGCGACCACGGTCGGCACCAATGCCGTCGCCCAGCGCACGGGCGCCAAAGTCGGTCTTCTCGCGAGCAAGGGGCACGGCGAGGCGATCCGAATCATGCGCGGCGGCGGCCGGACGAAGGGACTCGAGGTCGACCAGCTGCTGGACATCCCTGGCACCTATAAGCCGGCCGAGCTCGTGCCGCGCCGGCTGGTCCGCGAGGTCACCGAACGGGTGGACGTCAAGGGCGAGGTGCTCGTCGCGCTCGATGAGGACGACGTCGCCAACGGCGTGAGCGAGCTGGTTGCCGCCGGTGTCGAGGCCATCGCGATCAGCTTCCTGTGGAGCTTCCTGCGTCCGGAGCACGAGCAGCGTGCCAAGCAGATCGCGACAGAGCTTGCGCCCGGTGTGTTCATCTCCTGCTCGCATGAGGTCGCTCCGCAGCTGGGGGAGTACTACCGCACCGTCGCGACGGTCATGAACGGCTATCTCGGACCGCTGATGAGCGGGTACGTGGCCTCGATCGTCGATCGCGCGCGGACGGATGGCTATACCCAGCCGGTCCTGTTCTCCGAGTGCGTTGGCGGCCTTGCCCACATCGGCCAGGTTCAGCGCCGGCCGTTGCTCACGCTCGACAGCGGACCGGCCAGCGGCGTCGTCGCGGCCCAATACCTGGCCGAGCTCAGCGGCTATGAGAACGTGATCACTGCCGACATGGGGGGCACGACCCTCGACGTGTGCGTGCTCCCGCAGGGCGAGCCGCAGCGTCGGGACACCACGATCATCAACCAGTACGAGATGTACCTCCCGATGGTCGACGTGCAGAGCATCGGCGCGGGCGGCGGGAGCATCGGATGGATAGACGACGCCCACGGCAGCCTCAGGGTGGGGCCACGCAGCGCCGGCGCCGATCCGGGTCCCGTCTGTTACGGCACGGGCGGGAGCGAGCCCACAGTGACCGATGCGAACGTCGTGCTCGGGATCCTGAACCCGGCGAGCTTCCTGCGGGGCCAGCGCAGCCTCAACCGGGCGGCGGCGCACGCAGCCCTCGCCCACCTCGGAGAGCGGATCGGCCTGTCCGCCGAACGCGCCGCCGCGGGTGTTTGCGAAATCGTCGAGCACGCGATGGCGGAGGAGATCCGGCGGCTGACGGTGGGCCGTGGGCACGACCCGAGGGACTTCGCGCTGTTCGCCTTCGGCGGGGCGATGGGGGCTCACGCGGCGGCGATCGCCGCTGCGCTCGAGATCCGCGAGGTGATCATTCCCCTCGGCGACATGGCCTCGGTGTTCTCGGCGGTGGGCACAGTCTCCACCGACGTCACGCACGTGTACGAGACGCCGGTCCGACTAGCCGAGCCGCTTCGCCTCGTCCACCTCCGCGAGACGATCGCGGAGCTCGAGCGGCAGGCGATTGCCCAGCTGACCGACGAGGGGCTCGAGGATGCGATCGATCTGCGCTGCTTCGCCTCGATGAAGTACGCGGCTCAGGTCTATGACCTCGAGACCGAGATCCTCGCCGACGACGACGCAGACGCCCTCGTGGCTCGCTTCGAGGCTGCCTATGCCCAGCAGTTCGGGCCGGATTCAGGCTACCGGGCCGCGGGCATCGAGATCGTGCGCGTGCGCCTGTATGCGCGCGGGCGTCTGCCGCGACCCGAGCTGCGCGGCCCGTCGGCCGAGCCACAGGGTCCATCCGCCGGCATCGGCGAGGCTCGATTCCGCTCGGTCTTCTGGCGCGACTCCAATGAGTTCGTCGAGACGCGCGTTTACGACGAGGGCACCGTCGGCGGCGGCGACATCCGCATCTATGGCCCGGCAATCGTCGATCTGCCCGACACCACGCTCGTCGTTCGGCCGGGCGACCTTCTCACCCGCGATGGGTTCGGAAGCTTGCGCCTGCTCGTCGGGGGCGCGCTGTGAGCGCCCAGCGACAGCAACACGGAGGAGGACAGGTGAACAGGCTGGACAACCGGGTCGCGGTGGTCACGGGCGCGGGCAGCGGGATGGGGCGCGCCACCGCGCTCGCTGCCGTGGCCGAAGGGGCGCGGGTCGCCGCCGTCGACGTCAACGCCGAGGGTCTCGCTGCGACGGTCGAGCAGGCCGAGGCGCCGGATCGCATCCGCGCCCACGTCGCCGACGTATCGGACCGGGTGGCGGTCGAGGAAGCGTTCGCGCAGGTCACCGACGAGTTCGGCGAGCCAGATGCCCTGTTCAACCTCGCCGGGGTGTTCCCGATGGGGACGATCACCGAGACCAGCGACGAGATGTTCGATCGCATCTTCGCTGTCAACGTCCGTGGCGTCTGGTTGATGTGCCAGACGTTCATCGGCCGCCGGATCGCGGCTCAGGCGCCGGGCACGATCGTCAACATCGCGTCGATCGCAGTATTCCACGCCGAGCCGGGAACGGCGGCGTACTGCGCCTCCAAAGGCGCCGTCCAGGCTTTGACTCGGGCGCTCGCGTTCGACCACGCTCCCCACGGGATCCGCGTCAACTGCATCTGCCCCGGCTGGGTGGAGAGCGGGATGACGGCGGAGGCGCTCGCGACCGACATCCGTCAGCGCGTCGTGGAGCGAACTCCCGCGCGTCGCATCGGACGGCCCGAGGACGTCGCCGCGGCCGCTGTGTTCCTCGCCAGCGAGGAGGCGGGCTTCTTCCATGGCTCGCCGCTCGTGCTCGACGGTGGTTTCACGGTGGGAATCGACGTGTACACATGAGGCGCCGTCGATCGCTGCGTCATTGGGAAGGCGATCGCTCGCCTGCTTGGGTGATGGTGCGAGCGCGGCGGAGCCGGTCCACCTGCAACCAAGGATGTGATCAACGATGACGACGACGAAGACGCAGCGGACTGGGGCGACGGGGCGCGAGGAGTTCGATGAGGGGCGGATGCGCCGGGAGCGTCTCGCGCGGGCGCAGGCCGGCCTCCGTAATCGCGGGCTCAGCGCCGCGCTGCTTTTCGACCCCAACAACGTCCGCTACACGACCTCGATCGGCGTGGCCGTGGTGGAGAACCTCCACGTTCCGTCGCGCTGGGCGCTCGTGCCGGCCGAAGGCGAGCCGGTGCTGTGGGAGTACGAGGATGCGTTGCATCTCGCCACGAACCGGTTCGGCGGCGATGTCCGCCCGGCGCACGGCTTCACCTTCTTCGGCTCAGGCTCCAACACGGCCCGTCACGCGACTCGCTTCGCCGCCGAGCTCGCGGACGCGCTGCGCGAGCTCGCACTCGACGGTGCGCCGCTCGGTGTGGACCGGGTGAGCGCCGTCGCGTTCCTCGCCCTGCAGGCCGAGGGAATCGTCGTCGCCGACGCGCAGCCGGCGATCGAGGAGGCGCGTAGCGTGAAGACAGTGGACGAGCAGCTCCTGCTCCGCCGCAATGCAGCGATCTGCGACCGGGCCGTCGAGGCGATGCGGGCGGCCATCGAGCCGGGTGTCACCGAGAACCAGCTGTGGGCTGGGTTCCTCGGCAGTGCCCTCAGCGAGGGCGCGGAGTATTGCGAGACGCGTCTGCTTGCCTCCGGTCCGCGCACCAACCCTTGGATGCAGGAGGCCAGCGATCGGGTGGTGAAGAATGGTGACCTCGTTGGGCTCGACACCGACCTCGTAGGCCGCGACGGCTATCTGACCGACTATTCGCGAACCTACCTGTGCGGCGACGGGCGCCCAACCGACGAGCAGCGGCGGCTGTACACCATCGCCTACGAGTTCGTGCACGAGGCGATCGTCGAGTTCGTCCCCGGCGCATCGTTTCGCGAGCTCGGCGAGCGCCTCGGGCCGCGGCTCGGCGACGAGTTCCAGCAGCAGCGTTATCCCTTCGTGGCTCATGGCTCGGGCCTGGCGGACGAGTGGCCCGCGGTCGTGTTCGAGGACCATCACGATGGCGAGGTGCAGGCGGGAATGTCAATCAGTGTCGAGGCGTACGTCGGCGCCGTCGGTGGCAGTGATGGAGTGAAGTTCGAAGAGCAGATCATCGTGACCGAACACGGCCCGGAGGTCATCTCGGGCGCCTCCCACGACGACCGGCTGCTGGCCTAACCGGGCGGCTCGAGCACGCCGCCCTGGCTCCGCCGGAGCTGCCTGCGCTCGCGACGCCGCCGTCTCGCTCGGCGGCGGCCGCGGCCGTCGTGGCTTTCACGGCCGGTCGATCGCCGGTTGTTGCAAGTCACAAACGCGCGACGGGATCGGCCGGAGTACGTTGCGGGCTCCGGCCACCCCTCGCGGGCTCGACCGCATCGCCGCGACGACGTTTCGCGCGGGTACGGTGCGGTCTCGGCCCGCGTCGGCGCTCCGCGTATGCAAGGCACCCGTCGGTCAACGGAAGGAGAAGCCAGATGACGTTCACGACGCTTGAGCCGCCCAGCTACTTCACCCTGCTTCCGAGGGCCAACTATGTGGAGCCGGAGATCTATGCAGCCGAGGTGGAGCGGATCTTCCTGCGGCAGTGGACCTTCGCCGCGCACGAGTCGGAGCTTTCGAATCCCGGGGACTACATCGTCATCGAGCACGCCGGCGAGAGCGTCGTCCTGCTCCGCGATGACAGCGGTGAGATCAACGGCTTCTTCAACGTCTGTCGGCATCGGGGCCACCGGCTGTGTCGGGGGCCGTCGGGTTCGGTCCGCAGGCTGATCTGCCCCTACCACCGATGGAGCTACAGCCGTGACGGGTCGCTGCTGAACGCTCCGGGGACTGAGGACGGCGAGCTCTTCGATTACTCCGATTGGCCCCTTCACCGCGTGCACCTCGAGCGCTGGCACGGCCTCGTCTTCATGTGCCTGGCGCAAGACGGGCCCGAGCCGCTCAGGCCAGCGCTCGACACGCTCGCCGCCGGCATGATCCCGGCCCGGCCAGAGGACCTGCGCGAGGCCGCACGGTCCGTCATCGAGGTTCGTGCGAACTGGAAGACGCTGCTCGAGAACTTCCTCGAGTGCTACCACTGTGTGGGAGCGCACCCAGAGCTGTGCGCGTCCATGTCGGTGGATGCGACCTACCAGATGAACCGGGACTGGGGTGGCGAGTTCCTGGGGGGAGCCACGCCCCTGAAGTCGGGGCGCCTCACGATGTCGATGGACGGGAGCCTCATGGCGCCCCCGCTCGGTGAATACGCGCACATGTCCGAACTCTCGACGGGCCTCGGCGGAGGGTTCGGCATCGTCCCGCTGCTGACTCGGGTGATCTGCCACGTCGATCACATGGTCGTTTTCACGATGCGCCCGATCGACACCGAGCGCACCAGCTGGGAGACGCATTGGTACGTGCGCAGCGACGCGGTCGAGGGGGTCGACTATGACCGCGCACGCCTCACCGAGGTGTGGGACGCGACCAACCAGCAGGACCTCTCACTCGTCGAAGGCGCTTTCCGCGGGGTTAAGTCCCACCGTTTCGCGTCAGGCCCAATTCACCCGTCGCGCGAGCCGGCGATCCACAACGCGCTCAACGTGTACAAGCGGCTGATGGCGGCCTAGCGCTGGCCGCCGTGCGGGCGGTCGCCGCGTGCTGACCACGGCGCGCGCGGCGACTGTCCTCGTGGGCCGCCTGGTGCCGGTTACGTGACAGCCGTGACGGTGCTGCCAGCGGCGTCACGCAGCGACCGGCATTCGCGATGCGCAGGTCAAGGCGGTTGGAAAACTTCCAATCCTGCCCACTTCGGTTTTCATGCTGTCAGTTGGTTCGCCGTATGACGCGGACGTAGGTTGTCGGGACAAGGCTGATCCGTGCCTCAGACAGTGTCCATTACTCAAACAGTTCCGCGTCAGGTGCTGTCATATAGCCGCGCGGCGGAAGGTGATCATGTCTGAAGATGTCGACCTGGGACTGAGCCGTCGCGAGGTCATCGCCCGCGGCCTCGGCGTGGGCGCGCTCGCCTTCGGCGGCAGCGCCGTGCTGGCTGCCTGCGGCGGCAGCACCTCCACGCACGCCGCGAAGTCGATCCTGGCCATGTCGTCCGGTCCCGCCGGCGGCACGCCCCGTCAGGGCGGCACGCTGAACCTCGGGCTGCTCACCAACGGCTCCTCGGAGACGATCGATATTCGCAAGGTCCAGAACGTGCCGGACTTCGCGCGGACTCAAGCGCTGTTCGATCCATTGTTCTTCTCCGCGCCGGCGGAGCCGGGCGGCGTCCGTCCCGGGCTTGCCGTGAGCGCCCAGCCGCAGGCCGGCGCGACCCGCTGGATCTTCGATCTGCGGCGCGGGGTCGCCTGGCATGACGGCAGCCCCTTCGGCGCCGACGACGTCGTCTACACGATCCGCTCGTGGGCGAGCTCCGAGTCGTTCTTTCACACGATCGCCGCCTCCCTGATCGATTTCTCGCGAGTGCGCAAGCGCGGACCGCTGACCGTTGAGGTGCCGCTGCTCAAGGCGTTCGCCGCCTTTCCGTCCTTGCTGACGACCTACAACGCGTGGGTGATCAAGAGCGGGACGACGAGCTTCGCGCATCCGATCGGGACCGGCCCGTACAAGTTCGTGTCCTTCACCCCCGGGTCCTCGAGCACATTCACGGCGAATGCGGACTACTGGGGCGGGCGGCCCCACCCCGATCAGATGCTCGTCAACTCAAGCTTCTCGGAGGACGGGGCGCGCATCAACGCGGTCGTTCAGGGAACGATCGACGTTGCGCCCGAGATCGCCTTCTCGCTGGCGAAGGCCAACGCCGGCTCGGTCGTGATCGGGAACGCAGCGGGGCCAGGCATCATCCCGCTGTGCATGCGCACCAATGCTGGTCCGCTCCAAGACGTGCGCATTCGGCAAGCTCTGCGGCTGCTGACGAATCGCGAGGCGTTCCTCACCGATGTTCTCGACGGCTTCGGCGCTCTCGGCAACGACCTCCCGGGGCACACCTACGAGTACTACGCCAGCGACATCAAGCCGGAGTACGACCCGGAGAAGGCGAAGTCGCTGCTCAAGCAGGCCGGCGCCGGCGATCTGCGCCTGCAGCTTTACACCAGCGAGGAGACGTACGGAATGAACGAGACGGCGACGCTGTGGGCAGGACAGGCCCAAGCGGCCGGTGTGAAGGTGTCGATCACGCAGATCTCGCCCTCCACTTACTACACGTCGGCGACGCCCGGGTACCTCACCAACGCGAGGGCGTTCTCCATGGACTACATCAACCTTGCACCTCCGTCGCTCGGAGGCTTCTACGTGCAGTTCCTGCTCTCCAGCGCGGAGTTCAACGAGACCGGCTGGGGCATGGGTCCCCAGGGTCCCGCGCGCGACGCGCTGATCTACGATGCGCTCGGCGAGACCGACCCGGCGAAGGCTGCGGACAAGTGGCATGCCGTCCAAGAGGCGCAGGCTGCCGAAGGCGGCTACATCATCCCGGCCTACTTCAACTTCGTTGACGCCTACTCGGAGCGAGTTCGCGGAATCAAGACCACCTCGGCCGGCCCGAACGACGACTTCAACTACCGCGGGGCGTGGCTGGCGAGCTAGTACAGGCATTTGAAATGCGTGCGCCGCGGGTGAAGGAGTTGATGATGTCTGCCCCTTCTACAATCAACCCGTCAAGCGCAGCGTGCGACGCCTCAGACGCCCCTGCAGGTCAATCCGTTTCCGCACTTCCCGGGCGACGAGAGGCGGAACCTGACAAGGTCACAGTCCTCGGGCTGGGGAACATGGGCAGCGCCTTGGCCGGCGCGATCCTGGAGGCGGGTTACGAGCTTACCGTCTGGAACCGAACGCCGGCCAAGGCTGCACAGCTCGCGCGGCGTGGCGCGCGTGTCGCGGCGACGGCGGAGCAGGCCCTGTGCGCCTCGCCGATAGCGATCGTCTGTCTCGCCAGATACGAGCATGTCCGCCAAGCGCTCGAGGCCGTCGGTCCTGGGAACCTCGAGAGGCGGACGCTCGTCAATCTCACCTGGGGCTCTCCGGAAGATGCCGAGGCGATGGAGCGATGGGTCAAGGTCCGAGGCGGCGACTACCTGGAGGGCGGGATTCCCGTTACCCCCCTGGGGATTGGACGGCGAGAGACCGAGCTTGTCTATTCCGGGCCAGTCTACCTCTGGGAGCGGCACATGACCGTGCTGCGAGCACTCGGTGGGGCCTCGTCACACATCGGGACCGCTATCGGCGATGCGAACGTCGTGTCGCTCGCGATTCCCGGGGCGTTCTACAACCTCGCGTATCACGCCTTCTTCGAGGCGGCGGCGTATGCAGCCTCCCGTGGCATCGCGCCGGACGCGCTGCGCGGACTGACCAGGACGGCTCTTGGACTGCTGGACGAGCTGCTCGCTGACGCGTTCATCGCGATCGCCGACACGAAGTTCGAAAACGACCAGGCCACGCTGTGGATCACCTATGACGCCATGGTGAAGGTGCGCGACGCCTTCGAGCGCCAGCGCCAGCAGGCAACGCTGTGCCGGGCTCTGGTCGACGTACTCGAGCGTGGCGTGGCCGCCGGCAGAGCCGACGACGGGTGCGCCGCGCTCTTCCCGTTGCTGCGTGACGGCGGGTGATAGTGCCCGCACGTCGATCCTGAGGTTGAGAAAGGTTCTCCGTGGCCGATCAGATCGACGAGAGCCTGGCCGACGCGTTCCGGGCGCAGATAGCGCCTATTCGGTGCTCGACATCAAGGCTCTGCTGTCGACCTTCGCCGAGGACGCCATCCTCCAGGACATGGCCGATCCCGGCCGTCTCCATCATGGCCGTGATGAGATCCGCTCGTTCCTCCAGGACTACTTCTCGGGTCTCAGGGACCTCAGTGTTGAGATCCTGACGCTCGCGACCAGCGGCGAGAAGGTCGTGGGCGAGATCGAGGTGCTCGCGACCTACATCGCACCCCCGTACTCGCCCGAGCATGCCCGTCCTGTCGTGTTGCGCTACGTCGTGATCGACACCGTCCGTGGCGGCCTCGTTCACCACGAGCGGTTCTAGTCGGATCGGGCCGAGTTCGAGCGCCAGCTCGCATGAGCGGCCGCGCGTCGTGGCTGCCTGGTCAGACCCGATCCACCAGGCTGGAGAAATCCCACGTCGCGCGCGCAGCCCTCGTGGGAGTGCCAATTGCGGCATCCGCGCGACTTCTCCACGATAGCGCTGGCCGCGAGCAACCCCCGAACGAGCCGGAGTCTCGATGACCACAGCAACCCGAGCGCCGTACTGGACGACCGACGTCAGCGACGTGGAGGCCGAAGACGTCTACCTCCGCGGCTACAAGCTCGCCGACCTCATCGGTCGCGTGCCGTTCTCCGCCGCAACCTATCTGCTCGTGCGGGGACGGATTCCCACCCCGGGCGAAGCGCGCGTCGTCGACGCCATGCTCTGCGCGATCCTCGACTACTCGCTCTACAAGCCCGGGACGGTGGCCGCGCGCTACGCCGTCTCGGCCAACCCGAGCATGCAGGTCGGGATGGCTGTCGCCACCATGGCGGTCGGCGAGTACACCCTCGCTCCCGACGATGCGGGACAGTTCATCCAGGAGAGCTATGCCGAATACGTGGCGTCGGGTGAAGCGATGGAGGACTTCGCCAAGCGTTTCGTCGCCGACTACACCGCCAACGGGCGACGTGTCCCAGGGTTCGGCCACCCTGCCTTCAAGTACACGGACCCGCGCGCGCAGCGCTTGCGCCAGATCGCCGTGGAGGAAGGGTGCTGGGGCGAGATCGGCAACTGGTACGAGGCCGTCCACCGGGCATTCACGCAGCTGAAGAGCAAGCCGACGATCCCGATCAACGACGTCGGCATGCTGGCCGCTGTGATGTCCGTGATGGGCTTCACCCCGCCCGAGATGACTGGCCTTGCCCTCATCTCGAGCCTCCCGGGGGTGGTCGCGCACGTGTCCGAGGAGCTTCAGAGCAAGACGCGGATCCGCATCGTTCCCGACGAGATCGCCCAGTACCCCCGCCGTCGCGCCGACCTTGACGCCGACCTGGCCACCGCGGGCTGGGCCTGAGGGACGCGGAGCGTGAGAGCTCCGAGCCTACGTTGTGCTTTTGACCAACGGGGTGAAGCGCCTTCTTCGTAAATGCCAGTGGTGGCAGATGACCGTTCGGGGATCATTTGGCGGCGTCGCGCACCAAGCGACACAGAATGCAAGACAACGGTGTGCGCAACAGCAGCCGTCACCACTGGCACGTGCCGGGAGCCGCGATGAATCCTCACGAGAGCTTTTCGTTTGACAGCCTGAGTCGGCGTGACCTACTGAGGGTGGGGGCGACGGGATTACTCGCAGCCTCAGCTGGTGGGGTTCTCGCAGCGTGTGGTGGCAGCACCGGATCGAGCGGTGCTGGTACTCACAACACCGCGTTCTCATCCGGGCCGGCGGCGAGTGGAACACCCGTTAAGGGCGGTGCCCTGAAGGTGGGTCTGGTGTCGAACGGGGCGTCAGAGACGATTGACGTTCGCCTCCTCGTCGCCACGAACGACTACGCACGATCTGACCAGCTCTACGATCCGCTGTTCTTCCTGGCCCCCAATACCGTGTCACGGTCGGGCTATAGCCCGGGTTTGGCGGTTTCCGGCGAACCGAACGCAGACGCGACGGTCTGGACCCTTCGACTGCGCCGCGACGTGGAGTGGCACGACGGGAAGTCGTTCACGGCGGACGACGTCATCTACACGATCAACTCGAGCTGGTTCTCGCCCAAGTCGGGGTGGCTTCCGGTGGCCAAGGCGTTGATCGACCGCAGTCGCGTTCGCAAGCTGGACGCGCACACAGTCGTGATCCCGCTCAAGCGCGGTCTGGCCGGCTTCCCACTGGTCCTGGCCTGGTTCAACGCATACGTCGTGCAGGACGGGACTGACTTCAGGCGCGCCGTCGGCACCGGGCCGTTCAAGTTCGAGGCCTTCACCCCCGGCGTCCAAAGCACGTTCGTAGCCAACCCCAACTACTGGGGCGGAGCACCACATATCGACCGGCTGATCATCAACTCGTCGTTCACCGACCACGCGGCTCGACTGAACGCGCTGCTCAGCGGCGAGATCCACATCGCTCCTGAAATCCCGACGGCGCTCGCGAAGGCGAACCAGGGTTCGGGGCATCTCGTGCTCGGCAATGCCGCGGGGCCAGCCTTTGCCACGCTGCTCATGCGGATCAATCAGCCACCCTTCACGGACATGCGGGTCCGCCAGGCTTTCAAGATGCTGACGGACCGCGCCGCGTTCGTGGAAAGCGTGTGGGACGGGTTCGCGACGGTTGGAAACGACTGCGTCGGTCACACATTCCCGTACTTCGCCGATGACCTCAAATCTGTCTACGATCCTGAGCGGGCACGATCGCTGCTCAAGGCCGCCGGACACGAAGGGCTCACCGTCAGCCTCCTGACTTCTCCCGCCGAGCCGGGGATCAATGAGACTGCCACGCTGTGGGCCGCGCAAGCCAAGGCAGCGGGTGTCAACGTCAAGGTCAAGTCGCTGCCGACGGCAACGTACTTCACCTCCACGTATCCTGGATACACGACCGACGCCCGGCCGTTCTCGATGACCTACTGGGACATCATCGGATCGCTCCCGACCTTCTATATCGAGGCGTTGATTTCCGGGGCGGAATTCAATGAAACCGCTTGGGGAAGCCCGCAGCACGACGCTCTCATCAATGACGCGCTGGCCGAGACCGATCCCGCAAGAGCCGCGGATAAGTGGCATGCCGTACAGGAGGTCCAGCACACCCAGGGCGGCTATCTCATTCCGGCTAACTACAACTATGTTGACGGCTACGCTCCGAACGTGCGCGGCGTCGAGTCCTCGAATATCGGGCCGAACTCCAACTTCGCGTATTACAAGGCGTGGTTGACCTAGCGCGCGGACCGCACCGCACCGCGACAGTCGTTTCCGCACCGGAACTCGTCACCCCTCTCCCGCGCGAGATGCGCGCTTTCCCACTCGAGCGCTTCGGGGGCCCCGAGGTCCTCCGGATGCGTACCATGCCCGTCCCACAGCCCGTCGCGCGGGAGGTCCTCGTGCGCGTCGAGGCCTGCGGCGTCTGCGGTCAGGACATCATGCGTCGCCGCGGCGCGGTTGACCACGTCCTCGGTGCGGTGCTCGGCCACGAGATCGCCGGGACCGTTGCCGCAGCCGGCCCCGAGAGCGCGCGGTTCGCCGTGGGAGACCGAGTCGCCGCTACCCAGCGCCGCGCCTGCCACGCCTGCGATGCCTGCCGCGAGGGCCGCGAGGTTCTCTGCGAGCACGGCCGCCTGTATGGCGAGGAGCTCGACGGCGGCTACGCCGAATACTGCGTGGTGGACGAGCGCAGTCTCGCGCACATCCCGTCGGGGGTCGATACCGGCGCCGCTGCCATCGCGGCGTGTGCGATCGGGACAGGTCTCCATGCCCTGCGGCTCGCGCAGGTCGGCCCCGGACAGCGGGTGCTCGTGACCGGCGCCAGCGGCGGGGTCGGGATCCATGCCCTGCAGCTCGCCCGCGCCGTTGGCGCCGAGACCGTCGCCGTCACCTCGAGCGCCGATAAGACGGAGCGGCTCGGCGAATTCGCCGACAGTGTGGTCACGCTGGCCGAAGGGCGCTTCGACCGGCAGGTGCGCGCGCGGTGTCTGCAGCCGGACGTCATCATCGAGATGACCTCGCGCGTGACGCTGAGCGAGAGCCTGCGAGCGGTCCGCCGCGGCGGAACGGTCGTGATCGTGGGGAACCTCGATCCGGGCTCGGTCGAGATCCTCCCGGGCGCGTTCATCATGCGCGAGATCCGTCTGATCGGCTCCAAGGCATGCACGCTCAATGAGCTGACGGAATGCCTGCGGTTGCTCGACGCCGGCGACGTACGGGCTCAACTGCATGGGTCACTGCCGCTGAGCGAGGCGAGGGTCGCCCACGAGCTCGTTGAGAGTGGCACCGTGTGGGGCCGTGTGACCCTGCTTCCACGCGACGGACGGAAGCTTCAGACGCGGGTGGCGTCGCCCGCACACCCGGCGTGAAACAGATCGCCGCCTCTTGGAAATGTCCCGGGTTCGCATCGGACAGTTGGGCGAGATCCAAAGGCGTCCCGTCGCCTCGAGGCCTACGGTGAAGCTAGATCTCGACTCGACCCGCTACGGAGGTTCCACATGGCCAGCACCGCGCACTACGAGCAGTCACGCCAAACGAAGCGCGCACCGGCGCAGCCGACAAAGGTGTGGCATTCGCAGGCGCGGATGTCCACTGTGAAGGACGACGAGACGGTCATCGTGCGCGGGGAGGGCGCCTACGTATGGGATGAGCGCGGGAACCGCCTGCTCGATGCGCCGGCCAGCCTGTGGTACTGCAACGTCGGCCACGGACGCCGCGAGATCGGCGATGCCGTGATCGCTCAGATGAACCAGCTCGCGGCCTATTCGAACTTCCAGCAGTTCATGACGGCCCCGACGCTCGAACTCGGCTCCCGCCTCGTCGAGGCCGCACCGGTCGACAACGCCAGGGTGTTCTTCACCAGCGGCGGATCCGACTCGATCGACCTCGCCGCGAAGCTGGCCCGCCGCTACTGGACCGCCGTTGGCCGCCCCGAGAAGCGGATCATCGTCAGTCGAGAGGGGTCCTATCACGGGCTTCACGGATTCGGGACGAGCATCGCCGGAATCCCGTTCAACCGCGAGGGTCTCGGAGATCTCATCTCCGACACGGCTCGTGTACCGGCGAACGACGCCGCGGCGCTCGAGGCGCTGATCACCGCGCACGGCGCCGATCGCATCGCGGCGTTCTTCTGCGAGCCGGTCATCGGCACCGGCGGCGTCATCCATCCGGCCGACGGTTACCTGGAAGCGGTCGAGCGAATCTGCCGCGAGAACGACATCCTGCTGGTCGCTGACGAGGTCATCACCGGCTTTGGACGCACTGGCGAGCTGTTCGCCTGCGAGCGCTTCGGGATCCGGCCCGACATGCTCACGATGGCCAAGGGCATCACCTCCGGCTACCTCCCGCTTGGCGGCGTTCTCATCGCTGAACGCGTCTGGGCCCCGTTCTGGGAGGACGGGTCGGAGCTGATCTTCCGGCACGGCATCACCTACTCCGGGCACGCGTCGGTCTGCGCGGCCGCGCTGGCCAACCTCGACATCATCGGGCGGGAGGATCTCATCGCCCGGGTTCGCCATCTCGAGCCCATCCTCGCGGCAGCGCTGAAGCCGCTCGAGGGCCACGAGCTCGTGCGCGAGGTCCGTGTTGGCGTCGGTCTCCTCGCGGCCATCGAGTGCGTCAGCGACCCGGTGGCCGAGCACCTCTGCCGGTCGGGTCTCGCCAACGGGGTCATCACCCGCACGCTCGCGCGCTCGTCGATCCACGTCAGCCCCCCGTTCGTGATCGAGGAGAGCGACATCAACATGATGGCCGACGTGTTCGCCGAGGCGCTTGGCAGCTTCGCCGTCTGATCGACGGCTATGACGTCGTTTGCTCAGCGACTGTTGCGCCGCGGAGCCCGCGCCAACCCCGCTGCGGCCACGCCGCAGGTGACGGCCGCCGGAAGGAACGCCGCCGGCGGCGCGAGGGCGGCGGCAATCGCCGTCGAGCCCGCCGCTCCGCCTGCCGCGCCTACGCCCCACGCGCCGTTGACCATCGCCATCGCCATCCCCTGTGCCGACCCGGCTCGATGCGCGTTCTCGCTGACGAGCGCGGTGGCGATCGGGAGTCCCGCGGCAGCGATCGACGCGAGCGTCCCGACGAGGAGCGCTGCCGGCAGGGGCTGCCCGACGAGCGGCACGAACGGAAGGCCGAGGCCGAGCAGCGTCATGCACCAGATCATGGGCAGCCGGGCGCCACGCTGGTCGATCAGCTGCCCCAGCCGCCGCGCAAGTACCGCCTGCGGCGCGTATGCGCACAGGAACACGGCAGCCAGCGCGCCGCCGCGCACCCCGTGCGAGGCGAGCATCAGCGCGGCCAGCGACTGGCAGATCCCCGACACTGTGCCGAGCAGGAGCATCAGCAGGTAGCCGTCAACCTTGTGGCGATCCCTGAGACGGACGCGAGCACCGCCTGACCCTGCGCGGCCGGCCGTCGACGGGGTGCCGGACCTCGGCACGCCGTCAGGCGCCGTCGACGGGCCACCCCATAGCGCCACCGCTCCCAGAACCGCCGCAAAGGCGAGGAAGACCTCGGCACGATGGCCGGCGCCCGCGAGCGCGGCCGCGATCGGCGCAATGACGGTTCCGGTGAAGCCCGCGCCGAGCGTGGTCGCGATCATCCGCCCGCGTCTGCGGAGTGGCGCATCGCGCAGGATCCACGCGAGCGCCCCCGCCCAAGCGGCCGCAGCCCCCGCGCCTTGAAGCATCCGGGCGCAGATCAGCAGGAGCTCAGTACGGCCGAGCGCGAAGCCGACGCAGGACAGCGTGACCATCCACATCCCGCAGATGGCCGTCCCTCGCGGGCGCCTGCCCGCCGCCGCGCCGGCCGGCACGGTGGCCAGGACCATCCCGGCGGGATAGGCGGCGCTGACGCGGCCAGCCGCCGCATCCGAGAGGTGGATCTGCTGCGCGAGGCTCGGGAGCAGCGGCGCAAGCACCCCGTAGAGCGTGGCCTCGCAGAAGGCGGTGATGACCGCGAAGACATGAGCGCCGCGCACAGCCTTCGGAGGCCGCGCCGGCGGCACGGGCGTGTTCTCGTCAGGGCGTCCGGTGACGGGGAGCGATGCTCCGCTCGTTTCGCCGCGTTCCAGTCCCACTCGGTCTCGTCACGCAATGCCCGAACGTGTCGCCGGGGGTTCGGGCGCCGCCGCAACCCCTACCGGCTGGGCCTCGAGAGCGTCCCACTCCGCGAGCGCGTGCGAGATGCTCGGAGCCGCCGTGAGCAGGCGCTGGGTATATGTGGCCGCCGGCTCGCGGAGGATGACGCCCGCCGGACCGGATTCGGCGACCTCCCCCTGGTCGAGCACCAGGACATGGTCGGCGATGGTGGCCACGACACCGAGATCGTGGGTGATGAACAGCAGGCCGAGTCCAAGCTCTTGCCGGAGGTTGTTGAGCAGCTCGAGCACCGCCGCCTGCACCGAGACGTCGAGCGCCGAGGTCACCTCATCGCAGACGAGCAGGTCGGGCTGGGCCACGAGCGCGCGGGCGATCCCGACGCGCTGGCGTTCGCCGCCCGACAGCTCGGCGGGATAACGGTTCGCAACCCGCTTGGGGAGGCGCACGAGCTCGAGGTAGCGATCGACCTCCTCGTCGGCGGCCTTCGCGGACAGACCCCGCAGCAGCGACGCCGGGCGGGCGATGGCGCTCCTGATCAGATGGCGCGGGTTCAGCGCGTCAGCCGGGTTCTGAAAGACGATCTGGATACGGCGGCGCTGCTCGACCGAGCGACGGCGGATCGCCGATGGCAGCAACTCGCCCCCGAGGCGGATCTCGCCGCCGGCCAGCGGGTGCAGGCCCATGATCGTGCGCGCGATCGTCGTCTTCCCGCTGCCGGACTCGCCCACGAGCGCGACACAGTGCCCACGCTCGATGCTGAAGCTCACGTCCGCGGCCGCGACGACGGTCTCGTGGCGGCTGCGATGCTCGGCCCGCAGGTGAGTGACCGACAGGACCGTCTCTTCTGTCGCTTCCGCCTGCCGCCCCAGGGCGAGCGGTGCCAGCGCCGGCGCTGCGACCTCCTCCGCCCTCAGACAGCGGGCCGAGCGCTCGCCGGTCAGCGCGCGGAGTTCCGGCATCGCCGCCTCGCACTCTGGAACCCTGAGCGGACAGCGCGGAGCGAACGAGCAACCAGGCGGGCGCTCGCCGACACCCACCGCGACGCCGGGCATCGGATCGAGCATGCGCGGCTGCAGATGATCCGGGATCGACGTCAGCAGCCCCCGGGTGTACGGGTGCCGCGGCCGCCGCAGGATGGCATCAGCCGGCCCCTCCTCGACGATGCGACCGGCGTACATGACGGCGATCCGCGTCGCGACCTGTGCCACGACCGCCAAATCATGGGTGACGTACACCATTGAGACGCCGTGCTCGTGGCGCAGCCGCAGGAGCTCATCGAGGATGCGCGCCTGGGTCACCACGTCGAGTCCGGTCGTCGGCTCGTCGAGAACGACGAGCGGCGGCTGGCACACGAGCGCCACCGAGATGCAGACGCGCTGCTGCTGGCCTCCGGACAGCTGATGGGGATAGCGGCGCTGGAACTGGGTGTCGCCCGGCAGGCTCACGTTCTCGAGCGCCGAGGAGATGACCTGCTCAGCGGGGACACCGGAGCGGTGCGCGTTCACCATCTCTGAGATCGCGGGACCGATCCGCATCGAGGGATTGAGCGCGGTTCCCGGGTTCTGCGGCACATAGGACACGAGGCGGCCGCGCATGCGGCGCGCGGCCCGCTCGCTGTCGGCGCGAACCTCCTCGCCCCCGATGGTCACGGTGCCTCCGGTGATGCGAGCGCCGCTCTGGGTGTACCCGAGCAGGGCGAGTGCTGCCGTCGTCTTGCCCGATCCGGACTCTCCGACGACGCCCAGCACCTCGCCGGGGCCGAGCGAGAACGAGAGGCTCTCGACGATGGGATCTCCGTCCGGAGTCTCGACCGTCAGGTCGCGGACGACGAGCACCGGCTCGCCACCCGTGGCACGAGCCGCTTCGGATGCATTGTGCGTCGTCATCGAGCACCTCCCATGGGACCGCCGGCGGCAGGCAGCTCGGCGACCGCCGGCAGGTCCGCCAGCGCAGTGGCCACCGCGCTCGGCCGCCGCCGCTTGCCACGGCCGACGGATCGGCCGAGCGAACGAACGAACGCGTCGGCAGTCAGATTGACGGCGATCGTCAGCAGGGCGAGCATGATCGCCGGGGCGAGCACCGACCAGATGTTCAGGGCGATGTAATTGCGGTTCTCGGAGATCATGAGACCCCAGTCCGCTGCCGGCGGAGTCAGTCCGAGCCCCAGGAAGTTCATGCTCGCGATGAGGACGATCGAGTACCCGAACCGGATTCCGAAGTCGGCGAGCAGGACGGGCAGGACGTTCGGGAGGATCTCTCGACGCATGATCGCTGCCGGTCGCTCGCCGCGGGCGACGGCAGCGTCGACATACCCCCGCGTCGAGGCTTCCATCGTCGTCGTGCGGATGATGCGCGCGATCGCCGGCAGCTGCACCAGGGCGACGCCGACGACGAGCACCCACATGTGCGCCCCGAGTCCGGTGGCGAGCACGAGCAGGATGAGCAGCGCCGGGAAGGCGAGCAGCACGTCCATCGTACGCATCAGGAGCGGATCGACCACAGAGCGGGTGTAACCCGCCACGAGGCCGACGGTGACCCCGAGCAGATAGGAGAGCGCGGTGGCGGCGCAGCCGAGCAGGACGACCGAGTGCCCACCGTTGAGCAAGCGGGAGAAGACGTCACGCCCCAAGAAGTCGGTGCCGAAGGGTGCCGGCCCCGACGGGCTCTGTCCAGGAGGCCCAACGGTCTCCGTGATCGAGTCGGGTGCGATCAGCGGCCCCAAGAACGCGACCAGCAGCACGAATACGAGCAGACCGAGCCCGATCGCGCCCGAGGGAGTGCGAGCAAAACGTGGTATGCGAAGGAAGGCTTTCACAGCGAGGTCCTCAGCTTGGGCACGAGGAATACGACGGCGAGATCGGCGACGATGTTGACGGCGACATAGATCGTCGCCAGGAGCATGGCGACGACGGAGACGACCTGTGGGTCGCGCACCGACACCGCTTGGACGAGCGTCGTCCCGATCCCGGGATAGTTGAAGACGCTCTCGGTGATGATGATTCCGCCGAGGAGGTACTGGATCATCTGAGCCACCACCTGCACCGACGGGCCAAGGGAATTGCGCAGCACATAGCGCGAGATGACGCGTCGCTCGCCGATTCCGTTGAGCCGGGCCATGGCGACGTGGTCTTCGCGCATCACCTCCACGATGGACGCGCGCAGCAGGCGGGTGCCGAACGCGACGCTCACGCACAGCAGCGTGAGGACCGGCATGATCAGCTGGTTGGGATGTGTGAACGGCGTCTCTCCCGGACCGATCGTCGACACGGCCGGCAGCAGGTTCAGCTCGGAGAAGAGGATCGCGATGAGCAGCGTCCCGATCAGGAACTCGGGAAGTGACCCAAGCGCGAGCCCGGTGAGCGAGATTGCGTGGTCCGTCTTGCTCCCGGCACGGAGCCCGGCAAGGGTCCCGAGCAGGAGACAGAGCGGAATGAAGACCAGGATGGTGATCAGAGCCAGCACGAGGCTGTTCTTCAGTGGGGTGCTGATGGCGTGCGAGACGGACAGGATCTGCCCCTGGGCGAGCGAGGCCATCGAGTTGCCGAAGTGACCGGTGAGCATCCCGGTCAACCAGTGCCAGTAGCGACCCGGTACTGACTGGTTGAGATGCAGCTGGGCGTCGACCTGCGCAAGGCGATCAGGCGTCGCGTTCCGGCCGAGAACCACCTGCGCCACGTTGCCGGGCAGCACAAGGACCGCCCCGTAGATCAGGATCGACGCGACGAACAGCGTCAGGATCCCCGCGGTGATCCGCCGGATGAGGAACGCGACGACCGGATGCGAGCTCGCCATGCGCATGCGCGCGCGTCGCGATGGCCTGCTGATCAAGTCGCCGCGGGTGGGTACAGTCGTGGTCATATCCCTCACGCTCTCGCGGTGGCGGTCCTGCGGCGATCGAGCGACCGGCTGCAGGGCGCGGCTTCCAGATCCTCGGACGGCCGTGTCGGTCGATGTGCTGCCACTCCGACTCGAGCGCCCGAAGTCCTCCTCCGTTGCATCCGCGGATTATCTGAGCCGTCCCCGCGGGCCTTCCACGGTTGAACGCCCAAGGTCGGCCGGTCCTGCTGGGCAAATTCCAAAGGTCGGCGGCGGACGCACCAGGGACCTTGCCCACGCGCGGGAGAAGCAGCGCGCCGGGGTGGAGTCACTGTCCGAGCGAGCCGATCCATGGCCGCAGAGCCTACGAGGCCACGCCGGTGCTCGCGCTCGAGCGTCGCGCGCCTTGTCGTTTTGGCATACCGCACCGACCGCGATTGGAGATCGGACACTTCCGGGCGGCGGCCCGAATCGGTGTACTACGACGATCAGGGCATGGTCGGCCGGCTGCCAGCCAGGGCGGCGATGCCATCGCCGCAGCTTTGCGAGGAGGAAGCATGGGACTCGGACTCGACAACCCGTTGCACATCGCCATCGTCCTGCTCATCGTGCTGGTGATCTTCGGGGCCAAGCGTCTGCCCGAAATGGGACGCGGCCTCGGACAGGGCATGCGCGAGTTCAAGGACTCGATCACCGGCCAGACGCCGGACCTGACTGCGGCCGACGCGCCGCGGTCCGAGGAGATCCGCTAGTCGCGCCGGCGCGGGCCAGCAGCCAGGCCTGGGCGCACCATGACCGAGCGCCGCAACGCACTGCGCACGGTGTCCCATTGGGGGGCCTACGTGAGCGACGGCGCCGGTCACGCCACGGTTCTGCGCCCGTCGGCCGTTGATCCCTGCCCGGCGGAGATCAGCGACCCCCTGACCGCATCCGCGCAGCGCGCACCGCGCATCGCGGGTCCCGCCGTCCGCCTCGGCTACCTCGAGCACGGTCCCCGCCGCACGCATAACCGTCGCGGCGCCGAGCCGTTCGTTGCCGTCGGCTGGGACGAGGCGCTCGATCTCGCGGCTGCCGCCCTCGCCCGCGTGCGTGAGCGCCGCGGAAACGAGGGGATCTATGCGGGCTCCTACGGCTGGGCAAGCGCCGGTCGCTTCCATCACGCGCAGAGCCAGGTCCACCGGTTCCTGCGCTGCTTCGGCGGTTACACCGACTCCGTTGACAGCTACAGCTACGCCGTCGGCGATGTGCTCCTGCCGTACGTGCTCGGGCAGACGGCCGAGCAGCACCACGCGACGCTCCCGACGTGGCAGCAGCTGGCCGACCACACCGAACTCGTGCTCGCCTTCGGCGGACTTCCCCTCCGGAACACGCAGGTCAACGCCGGGGGTCTCGGCCGGCACCTCGCCGAGCGCGGACAGCGCGCTTCCCGAAGCGCCGGCGTACGCTTCATATCGGTCTCGCCGATCCGCGACGACTCCGCGCGGTTCCTCGGCGCTCGCTGGGTGCGGCCGCGTCCCGGCTCGGACACGGCGCTGATGCTGGGGATGGCGCATACGATCATCGCCCGCGAACTGCACGATCGCGACTTTCTCGAGCGCTGCTGCGTCGGGTTCGAGACGGTGCGCCGCTACATCGACGGGCGCACCGACGGGATCGTCAAGGACGCCGGGTGGGCCGCAGCGATCACCGGCCTGCCGGCCGATGCGATCCGCGACCTGGCGCACGAGGTGGCGACGCATCGCACGTTCATCACCGTCGCGTGGGCCATGCAGCGCTCGCACCACGGCGAGCAGCCGCTGTGGATGGCGATCGCATTGGCTGCGATCGCAGGCCAGCTCGGTCGGCTGGGAGGAGGCTTCGCCTTCGGCTATTCGATCGAGCAGAATGGATCCGCGACGGGCCGCCCGCGGGTTGGATCGCTGCCGCAGCCCCCGAACCCGATCACGACGCGCATTCCGGTGGCACGGATCAGCGATCTGCTCCTCGAGCCGGGCGCGACGATCGACTACAACGGCGCGAGGGTCACGTACCCGCAGATCGACCTCGTCTATTGGTGCGGGGGCAACCCGTTCCACCACCACCAGGATCTGAACCGTCTCCGGCGCGCCTGGCAGCAGCCCGAGACGGTGATCGTGCACGAGCCCTACTGGAATGCCTCGGCCAAGCACGCCGACATCGTCTTCCCCTGCACGACGACGGTGGAGCGAGAGGACCTTGCGGCGGGCAATCGCGACCGGCATCTCATGGCCATGCACCGGATCGCCGAGCCGTTTGGATCCGCCCGCGATGACTACGCCATCTTCTCCGAGCTGGCCGCGCGGCTGCGCATCGAGCAGCAGTTCACCGAGGGACGGACGGCCCGGGAATGGGTCGAGCATCTGTACGCGAAGACGCGTGAGTACGCACGGGCTGCGGGCGCTCTGCTTCCGGAATTCGGCGAGTTCTGGGAGCGCGGCGAAGTCCTGCTCCCGACTGCTTCGGCCCAACCCGAATGGCCGCTCCTGGACTTCCGCGCCGATCCCAGCACGCACCGGCTCGCAACGCCGTCGGGAAGGCTCGAGCTGAGCTCCGAGACCATCGCCGACTTCGGCTATCCGGATTGCCCAGGGCACCCGGTGTGGCTCGAGCCGCGCGAGTGGCTTGGATCAGCGCTGGCGCGCCGCTTCCCGCTACATCTGATCTCCAACCAGCCGCGTAGCCGCCTGCACAGCCAGCTCGACCACGGACCCACGAGCCAGGCGACGAAGGTCGCGGGGCGCGAGCCGGCGAGGATCCATCCGGACGTCGCCGCGGCACGCGGGATCCGCGACGGCGACATCGTGCGGATCTTCAACGATCGCGGCGCATGTCTGGCGGGGGCGATCGTCTCCGAGGAGGTCGACCCCCGCGTCGTGCAGCTGTCCACCGGGGCCTGGTATGACCCGGCCGATCCGAGCGATCCCGCCACCCTCGAAGTGCACGGGAATCCGAACGTCCTCACACTGGACATCGGGACCTCCCGCCTTGCGCAGGGACCGAGCGCACAGACGGCGCTCGTCGAAGTCGAGCGCCACGCTGGGCCGCTCCCGCCGCTTCGGGCCTACGATCCGCCACCTTTCGCGACCCGCCCGGATTCACCGTGAGCGCAACCGCGTTCGCGCACCGCCTGCGGGTCCGCTACCACGAGGTCGATCCGCAGGGCATCGTCTTCAACTCGCGCTATCTCGAGTATCTCGACGTGGCGATGACCGAATGGTTCCGCTGGCTCGGCTGGCCATATCCTGACCTGGTCACGGCCGGCCTTGATCCGAGCCTCGTGTCGCTCACGATCGATTGGACTGCACCCGCCACCTTCGACGAGCAGCTGTCGGTCGGACTGTCGCTGCAGCGCGTCGGGCGCAGCAGCTACACGCTCGCCTTCGAGATCTCCCGGGCGGAGACGAGCGAGCTGCTCGCGACTGCCTCCGTCGTGTACGTCAACTTCGACGCGGCCACTCGACGTGCGCGTCCGCTGCCGGACGAGATTCGCCGGAAGATGCTGGCCCGCGGCTCTGGACAACTGACGATCGCGGATGGCTCTTTCGCAGAGTCATGACGGAGGGGGGAATGGAGATGAGTGAGCATCGCCGGGATGCTTCATGAACACGACTGAGTACAACGCTGCGAGAGGCACGGAGGTCACGGTCATCGGCCTCGGTGCCATGGGATCCACTCTGGCCCGGACGTTTGCTAGCGCCGGCTGTGAGGTCACGGTGTGGAACCGGTCGCCGGAACGCGCCGCACAATTGGCCAGCGCTGGCTGTCAGGTGGCGAGGAGCCCGGCACAAGCGGTTGCGGCGAGCCCCGTGACGGTGCTCTGCGTGCTCGATGAGGCGGCGGTCCGCGCCGTCCTCGACGGCGACGGCGTCCACGATGCGCTCGCCGACAAGGTGCTCGTGAACCTGACGACGATTGCGGCCGACAACGTGGAGCGTTACGCCGATGTTGTGCGGGCGGCGGGCGGGACCCACCTGAGCGGCGGGATCCTCTGCTATCCGCGCTCGATCGGCAGCCGAGAGGCCGTGATCGTGTACTCAGGCGCCCGTCAGGCTTACAGTGAGCACTCCGAGATGCTGGCCGCTCTCGCCGGCGCCCAGCGGTTCGTCGGCGATGCCGACCGCGACGCATCCGTGATGTACACGGCGAGCTGGGTCTACTACTACGGCGGCCTCGGCGGGTTCCTTGAGGCAGCAGCGTACGCGTCATCGAGCGGGGCCGACATCCGCGATCTCGATGCCCTCATTCCGGCGATCACCAACCAGCTGGCTGCTGGCCTGGCGGACGCGGTCGGTCGCATCCGGACCGGGAACTACTCGGGGGAGCAGGGTCCCGTTGAAGGACACGTCGATGGCGTCGGCACGTTCGTGTCGAACATCCGCGGCGCTGGTGTGGATGCGGACATCCTCGAGGGCTTCGTCACGCACTGTCGGCGGACCACTGAGGCCGGCTACGGCAGCGAGGACATCGCGGCGTTGTTCAAGGGCATTCAGAGCCGGTAACCCGGTCGTGTGATGAGCGTTCAGCTGAGTGCCTTCGACCGTCGCATGTGCACCGGGCGGGAGGGGCCGGCCGCGCAGCTCGCGATGCGCTTCATCATCCGGGCGGCCGAGGCAATGGGAGCGCGCCGGCTGATCGACATCACCGGTGCCCACCTGATCGGCGGGTTCTTCATCGGCCAGGTGGGCGTCGACCTGGCCCGCCGGCTGGTCGCGCTCAAGGGCCGGGTCCGGGTTGCGACGACGATGACCGCGTCGTCGATCGCACTCAGCCAGCCGGAGTTCGCCCGTCGTGATCCCCACGCCACGGCCGCTCGTGAGCTTGCGGGCCTCTACGAGCAGATGGGCGCCCGCCCGGCGTGGACGTGTGCGCCATACCACCTTCCCGGGCGGCCGCGACTCGGCCAGCAGGTCGCCTGGGGGGAATCGGGCGCCGTCGCCTTCGCGAACTCGGTGCTCGGGGCCCGTACGAACAAGTACGGCGAGCCGCTCGATGTCGCCGCAGCGGTCTGCGGGCGCGTTCCCGAGAGCGGGCTGCATATCGCCGAGGAGCGCGCCGCGCGCCTCGTGTTTCGCCTCGAGGACTTCGACCGGGCACTGCTGCAGGAGGAGAGCTTCTACCAGGTGCTCGGCACGATGCTCGGACGTGAGGCGCAGACAACCGTCGCGGCGGTGGTTGGGCTGCCGCCGGGCTTGTCCGAGGACCACCTGGCCGCGATGCTCTCCGCGGCAGCCAGCCCCGGCGGCGTGGAGCTCCTCCACGTCGTCGGCGTGACCCCGGAGGCGCCCACCCTCGCGGCCGCGCTCCACGGACGCAGCCCCGAGGACGTGATCGAGATCACGCCGTCGCAGCTCCGCCGCACGCGGCAGCAACTTTCGACAGCCCACCGGGAGGACCGGCTCGGAACCGTCTGCATCGGATCGCCACACCTGTCGCTGCGGGAGCTCGAGCAGCTCGTCAGGCTCCTCGCCGGTCGCCGCGTCAAGCTGCCGGTTTACGCGCCCACATGCCGGTTCGTCGCTGACGCCGCCCGCGATCGCGGATGGCTGAAGGTGCTCGACGATGCCGGCGTCTCTGTCGTGCTCGACACGTGCACGTACTTCGGAACCATCGTCGACCCCGCCCGGGGGGCGGTGATGACGAACTCGGCCAAATGGGCACACTTCGGTCCCGGCCTGCTGGAGGCGAGCGTCATCTTCGCGAGCATGAAGGAGTGCGTTGAGTCGGCGGTGGCTGGGTCTGTCCGGACGGACGACGAGGCCTGGGGGGCCGAGCGCTGGACGTGACCGCGGCGGCACTCGTGCTCGCCGAGCCACTGAGCTTCTGGGGAGGCTTCGATCCGGTCTCGGGCCGGATCATCGATGTTCGTCATCCGGACCACGGAGTGCAGGTCGCGGGCTGCGTGCTCGTGCTCGAGCGCACGATCGGATCCTCCGGAGCGCCCGGAGTGATCGCCGAGGCGATCCGGCGCGGCACGGGACCGGCCGCGATCGTCCTCGGCGAGCCGTCGCTGGCCGTCGCGATCGGCACGCTGACCCCAGAGGTCCTCTACGGGGTGATAACGCCGTACGCCGTGGTGGACAAGAGCGTGCTGAGCGCGATTCAAACCGCGGAGGTCCTCACCGTCTCGTATGACGGCCACGTCGTTCGAGCCGGCTGAGCGCGCCTGCCCAGGACGTTCGGCGCAAGCCCAAGGCGAGAGATGCGTCTGCCGGCAGCCGGTCGTCGTCAGAATCCTCTAACGATGGCGGCCGTTGACGCGAAGCTCCGCCACCAGGATCGAGACGAGGCCCGTGATCTTCGGGTCGCCGTGGGCGTGGACGATGGAACGTCCTTCGGCGACAGCGGCCCCGAACCCCTGACCGGGAACTGCGGCTACTGTCGAGTAGTCGCCGATCCAGTAGCCGCCGAAGAAGGGGATCGGCGGCGTGCTCGCGAAGTTCCACCAGGGGGCGCCGATGCGCGTCGGGTGGCTCCAGCTGCGGCCGCCGTTCCGGGAAACGACGAATTCGGTGCGGACGGGGACCTTCGGAGATGGCGAGCAGGCAACGTGCGAGAGGTCGGCCTGGTCGAAGACCATTCCGATCCGGCCGGCCTGATCGGTGGCGATCGACGCGAGGCCGACGGGCAACTTCGACCTGTATGACGTGAAGTTCACCCAGCTCCGCCCGGCGTTGCTCGACCGCGACATGATGATCCGGGCTGATCCCCGGGCCGTCCGGTTGACGACGTTGATGGCCAGGATCGTTCGGCCGTTGAGGACGGCCTCCTGCCCGCCCCACGTGTTGAGGTCGAGAACCGTTCCGCACGCCTTCAGGGTGGCGCTCGCCGGGAGGGCGGGCTGCGGTGCCGATGGGGCGGACCAGTGCGCTCCCCGATCGGTCGAGCGCAGTGACCGTGTGCCTCCGCCGAGTGATGCCGGGAACCCGGCGCTCGCCACGAGCGTCCCGTCTGCGAGCTGGACGAGTTGGGGAATGCCGAATGCCTCGCTCTCGCTGTGAGCGTCGCCCAAGACCGTTTCGGTGAAGCTCCTGCCGCCATCTGCCGAGCGCGCGAAGAGCAGCTGTCCATCGCCTCGCGCCCCGATGGGAAGCCCGAAGCCGGCGTTCCGGCTCAAGGTGTAGACAAACGACGGCTTCGCGCGATCGGCCAGTACCTCGGGCTTATCCTGCGCCATCAGCGGATCGGGAGTATTGACGGGCAGAGACCAGTCGGAGCTGTTCGGTGCCCGCTCGACGGCGACCGGCTCGATGTAGCTGGAGGTGGGAGCCGTGAAGAAGTTGGAGAACGGCATCGAGGAGAAGTACAGGGTGCCGTTGATGCCATAGGACAGCCAGGGATCGGCCGAGCCTTCATAGGTGCGCCCGTGCGTGTCGACGATTCCGGTGCACGGATCGGTCCCGACCGGAAGCGCCTTGTGCCAGCTGCGGCCCCCATCCAACGTGAACGCGGTGTCCGCGGGACCGGACTGGGTGTCCATCCACGCGACGGACTGCTCCCGCCGATTCCTCGGGTTCACCGCGAAGGCCGGCTCGCCCATGCGCGCCACGCCGCTCGTCTCCTGATTGCGCGCGATGCAGTTCAGGCCGGCCCATGGACTGACGCCCGAGGCATTCACGACCGACACCACAGCGGGCTCGGGCGAACCGCGGCGTTCAGCCGCGCCCGCCGGTGATGCCACACCCGCGCCGATCGACACTGCGACACCCACGGTGACGACCAGTCTCGGCACGTAGCGACGCGGCCGCAGCCGACGATCAAACACCCGCAAACGTTGCTGCGCAGACATATTCCTCCTCCAGAGACGGCAGGCCACGACAGACACCGTGACCGTCATTCAGATCAGGTGCCCTTCCGGTGAGTTTCGTGGGCTGCGGGCGCCTGAGCGACTGGACATGGGACCAATCGGGTGGCGCAGCTTGATGGCAACCACAATGCCGAGGACTTCGGGAGCACGTCCTCGCGACCGCGGGCGGTCGGGCCTACGACCTCGAGATCCGGATCCACCCCTTCGGACGGCTCGACACACGAACCGGCGCTCGTCTGTGTTCGAAGCCAAGACGGGTGCGGAAGTTTAGGAGATGTCCGAAGCCTCACCCATCCGGCGGGTCATATCGTGCTCTCGTTCGTCATGAACTCGGGGCGGTCCGGGATCACCGACCATAGGTGAGGTGTTTGCAGTGAGCGCGCGGGATTCAGATGATTACGAGCTGACGCGTCGGCAATTCGGCAAGATCGGGGCACAGGCCGCCGCGGCCTTGGCGACCGGAGCATGGCTCGCCGGCTGCGGCGGCAGCACGGGCGGTGCAACGAACGGCGGAGCGTCGACCGGTAAGTCGGCTGGGACGGCTCCGCTGTCGAAGGGGCCTGGCAGCATTGGCACTCCGGTCAGGGGAGGAACGCTCACCGTCGCAATGATTTCAGGCGGAGCCCAGGAGACTGTCGACCCGCGAAAGGTCGTCAGCACGACCGACCTCATCCGCGGTCTGCAACTCTATGACCCGCTCTTTCTGATCGCGCCTGGCCCCGATGGAGTCATACCGGGACTCGCCGTGTCCGCTGAGCCGAATAAGAGCGCGACCGTGTGGACGATCAAGCTGCGCGACGGTGTGACCTTCCACAATGGGAAGACCCTCACTGCCGACGACGTCGTCTACACCATCAAGTCCTCGTGGGCGTCGCCGAGCAGCGCCTATCAAGCCGCGACGTCGAACCTCATAGACGTTGCCAACGTCCGCAAGCTCGACGCGACGACAGTCGAGATCCCCTTGCACTATCCGATGGCGTATCTGCCGTCGTTTGCCAGCTACGTCAACACCGGGATTGTGCCGGACGGGTTCACCGACTGGAACCGACCGATCGGCGCCGGCCCGTTCAAATTCGTCTCCCTCAATCCGGGATCGAGCAGCACGTTCGTGCGAAACCCCGACTACTGGCGGGGCGCTCCGCACATCGACCAGCTCGTCATCAACAGCACGTTCACCGATGACGCGGCTCGGCTCAACGCGCTGTTGAGCAACCAGGTCGACATCGCACCGAACATACCGCCGGCCCTCGCCAAGGCGAACGCCGGTTCGATCATTCTTGGCAACCAGCCAAGCCCGTTCTTCCTCAACATCGCGATGCGAGTCAACGTTCGGCCTTTCAACGACCCCCGAATCGCTAAGGCGCTCAAGCTCGCAACCGACCGCGAGGCGATCCTACGAGATGTCTATGCCGGCTACGGGACGATCGGCAACGACTGCGGGGGTGCGGGCCTTCGCTACTGGGCGTCGGACATCAAGTCCGAATACGATCCCGAAAAGGCCAAGGCCCTGCTCAAGGCGGCTGGGGCCGAAGGGCTCACCGTCCCGATGATCACGTCGAACTACGAGCCGGGGATGGTCGAGCAGGCAACGACGTGGAGCGCGCAGGCCGCCGGCGTCGGATTCAAGGCGCCGGTCCGAGAGCTGCCCGCCTCGACGTACTTCACTACGGCCGCTCCCGCGTATGGCACGAACGCGCGCAAGCTGTCCGTCGAGCCTTGGAACATCTACATCCTCTCCCTGGCGGGGTTGTATCTCGAGACTCTCGCGTCGCACGCCATCTATGACGAGACGGGTTGGGACCTCGGGCCGGGTCACGAAAAGCTGATCGCGGCGGCGCTCGGCGAGACCAATCCGAGAAAGGCCGAATCGCTGTGGCATGCCGTTCAGGAGCAGCAGGTGCAGTCGGGCGGCTACATCATTCCCGTCAACTACAACCTCCTGGACGGCTACGGGAAGCGCGTGCGCGGGGTGGAGACGAACTCAGCAGGCAACTGCGGGAACTTCGATTTCCACAAGGCTTGGCTCACAGCCGCGTAGCCGCGGGCGCGCTTCAGGATGCAGCGCGCGAGCCCGGCCGCCGGAATAGGCGCGCCAGCGCCTGGCGGATGCGCTGCAGGAGGCCGGGCGGCGAGGCGGGCTCTTGGCCGCCGACCGCGGCGACGAAGCCGGCCAGGGCATCGCTCATCACTGAGCGGATGATCGGGCCGCCCATCGCCGCCAGGCTGCCCTCCACGCGGATGTTCGCCGTGTACGCCAGGCACGCGCCGGAGGCGACCGCGGCCTTCACCACCACGTCGGCTTGACCGTTCATGGTCATTCCCAGACGGGCATCGCGCCCGCTGAGTTGAACGGCGATGCGCCGATCGACGGGGAACGGGGTGATCGTGGCGTCGAGGTCCCAGTTGGCGGTCATCCCCATCACCGAATGGATCATGCGCGCGCGGAACTCCCGCTCGCCGACCTGCTCGAGCGATGACGGCTCGAGGCGCGGCAGGCAGCCGGCCACGAAAGGCACATCTGAGAGCAGCGCCCAGACTTGCTCCGGCGTACCGTCGACCGCCACCTCGTCGGTCAGCTCGACGGTCGTCCCGGCCGAGCGCTTCCGGGTCCGGCTCCCCCAGTCGGCATGGCGGGAGCTCACGAGTACATCACCGCGCGAGAGATCCGCTCGACCACGCCCGGCCGGTCATAGCGATAGGGCGTGAGGTCGATGCGCCCGGGCAGCCCGAGGATCCGGTCGGCCAACACCCGCCCGCTCCCGGGACCGACCGTCGCGCCGTACGCGTGCCCGGCTCCTAGGAACAGGCCCTCGATGTCCCCCACGGCGTCCATGACGGGAACGCCATCGCCGGTCTGCGGGGCGACGCCAGCCCAGATCCGCTCGACGGTCGCATTCTGGATGGCCGGGACGTGGTCGCCCAGGATGCCGAACATCTGCGCGAGCCCGGCAACGGTCGGGGTTGCGGCCGAGTCAGGCTCCTCGACGAATTCGATCGGGCAGCCCAGCAGCAGCCGGCCATCAGCTCGCTGGACGAGGGTGGGGAGCAATCCGACATGGGGCATGATGCGCTGCAGCGGATGCAGGACGAGGTCGTCGTCGTATGCGGGCACGTTGCGGATGAAGGCGTATTCGTGGAAGATGCCGGGCCCGTAGAGCTGCACGTTGAAGTGCTCCTCGATGGGCGAAGTCTCAGCCGCCTGCAGGCGGATGTGAAACAGGTGGAGCGGCATGCCGACCTCGGCCAGGAGCTTGGCCGTCCACGAACCTGTGGTGAGCGCGACAGCGTCGGCATCGAGGCGGCCCTCGCTGGTTCGCACCCCGGTGCACCGGCCGGCACGGACCTCGAGTCCGGTCACGTCGCCCACTACGAGCCGGGCCCCCTGCGCGACGGCTGCGGCCGTCACCGCCTCAACGAACTTCTGCGGGTGGATGTACGCATCGGCCTGGCTGTGAATGCCGCCGACGACGTCCTCGGCGAGCAGCGGACACATCTCGTGAGCCGTTGCAGCATCGACGGTGCCGATCGGCAGCCCGTCTCCGGCACGCTGCGCGACGAAGGCCTCGACCAGCGCCTCGTGCTCCTCGTGGTAGAACACGAGAGCGCCCGCTGCCCGGAAGTCGAAGTTGTCGATCTCATCCGCGAGCTCCACATAGAGGGAGCGCGAGAGGTTCGCCAGCTCGAGCTGGGCGCCCGCGGACCGGGTGATCATCGAGATGTACCCGGCGTTGCGGCCCGAGGCCCCCCAGCCCGGGCGCTGCCGTTCGACCAGCGTGACGTTGACCCCGGCCTGCGTGAGAAAGAGGGCCGTTGTCGCCCCGACGATCCCGGCGCCCACGATGATGACGCTGTCCGGGGTCGGCTGGCGTCCCTGCGGTTCGGCATAGCTCATGGAGCCATCTTGGCGCACGCCGTGGAGCCTTTGGCATTGGTGTTCCGCAGAATGCCCCGCGCGAGCGTCGTGGTCTCACCGACGGCGGCCCGGGCGCGACCTGGTTGCTTGGAGGAGTCTCAACCAGCGGCTCATCGCTTGTGCTTCCCATGGTTGTGGGGGCGAGCGACTCGCCACTACCGTGGCCGCCATGATCGATGAAGCCACGTTGGACACGTTGACGCGCCGCGGTTCGCTGATCGGCGAGGAGGTGCGTGAGTCGGGATCCTGGACTGAGGTGCGTGATCCCTCCGACGGCAGCGTCCTGGGATCAGTCCACGCCGCATCGGTCGAAGACTGTTTTGATGCGGTCGAGGCCGCCGCGGCCGCCGCCGCGAGCTGGGCGCGAACGGCGCCGCGAGAGCGCGGGGAGCTGCTGCGGCGCGCGTACGAGGTGATGACGGAGCGGCACGAGGCGCTTTCGCTGCTGGTGTCGCTCGAGAACGGCAAGGCGATCGGCGACGCCCGCGCGGAGGTGAGCTACGCCGCCGAGTTCTTCCGGTGGTTCTCGGAGGAGGCTGTGCGCATCGGCGGCGAGCTTCGCACCGCGCCGGCCGGCGACAAGCGGATCATGACCACCAAGCATCCTGTAGGCGTCTCAGTGCTGATCACGCCGTGGAACTTCCCAGCGGCGATGGCGACCAGGAAGATCGGGCCCGCACTCGCAGCCGGGTGCACGGTCGTGGTCAAGCCGGCCTCGGAAACGCCCCTGACCACCTACGCCGTCGCTGACATCCTGCGGGAGGTCGGCGTTCCGGACGGCGTCGTGAACGTCGTCACCCCCGAATCCTCGAGCCGAGGCGTGAAGGCCATGATGGCCCACCCCGCCGTGCAGGCGATCTCGTTCACCGGGTCGACGGAGGTCGGTGCCATCCTCCTCGAGCAGGCGGCGCCGCGCGTGCTGCGCTGCTCCATGGAGCTCGGCGGCAATGCCCCGCTCATCGTGTTCGACGACGCCGATCTGGACGTCGCCGTCGAAGGGGCGTTCATCGCCAAGATGCGCAACGGCGGCGCCTCGTGCATCTCCGCGAACCGGATCTACGTCCACGAAGGGATCAAGGATCGGTTCGTGGCCGGACTGGCAGCGCGAATGGCGGGAATGAAGCTGGGTCGCGGGATCGAGCCGACCACGACGCTCGGCGCGATGGTCTCGGAGGGCGAGCGTGAACGCGTGGCTGGGCTGGTGGCCGAGGCCCTCGCCCGTGGCGCGACCCGCGTCACGGGCGGGGAGCCGCCGGACGGCGAGGGGTACTACTACCCGGCCACCGTTCTCGACAACGTCGATCCGGCCTCCGAGATGCTCTCGACGGAGATCTTCGGGCCCGTGGCTCCGATCATCCCCTTCGGGGACGGCGACGACGTCGTTGCCATGGCCAATGCGACGGACACTGGTCTGGCCGGCTATGTGTTCTCAGGCGACCTCGCACGCGCGCTGCGGACGGCCGAGGCTCTGAATGTCGGGATCGTCGGCGTGAATCGCGGCTTCGTTTCCGATCCTGCGGCGCCCTTCGGCGGCGTGAAGGTCTCGGGTCTCGGCCGCGAGGGCGCGCACGAGGGCATCGCGGAGTTTCTCGAAACGAAGTACATCTCGGTCGACTGGTAGCTGCCGCCCCCGTCCAGCGCCGCGCGCTTCTCCTCCTCTGCCGGCGCGCGGTGCGGCGGGGCATCGACGAAAAGTCGTCGATGCCTTGGGGACGTCTCCAATGTTCGCGGGCCTTCCCGCGGCCTATGGTGCCGCTGATGCCCATCCGTGGGAGCGATGACGTTGAGATGCCTGCCGCCGGCGAGCGCGCACACCGTCTGCGCGTCTGCCTGACCTTCGACCTCGATGCGGTCTCGCTGTGGACGGCGACGTTCCGATCGACGTCCCCGTCGGATCTCTCTCGCGGCGAGTTCGGCCCCGCCGTCGCAGTCCCCCGGATCCTCGAACTGCTTGCGAGCCGGGGTCTATCGGCGACGTTCTTCGTACCGGCAATCACCGCGCGCCAGTTCAGCGCCACCATTCGGGAGATCGCCGCCGCCGGGCACGAGGTCGCCGCCCACGGCGATCTGCACGAAAGGGTGGTCAAGCTCACGCGCGTCGAGGAGCTCGACGTACAGCGCCGCAGCGTGGAGACGCTCAGCGCCATCGTGGGTCGCGAGCCGAGGGGATACCGCGCGCCGGGTTGGGAGATCTCGCCGCACACGATCGAGATCCTCGAGGAGCTCGGCTTCCGCTACGACAGCAGCCAGATGGGCACCGACTACCGGCCGTACCGCGCGCGACGCGGCGACCGCATCGACGATGCCGACTGGAGCGCCGGGGTCGAGAGCAACGTATGGGAGATCCCGGTGTCATGGGAGCTCGACGACTTCCCGCCGTTCTTCATTCGTCCTCCCGCGTTCCTGCCTGCCCGCAGCATCCGTGAGGTGGAGGAGATGTGGCGCGAGGAGTTCGACTACGCGCACGCACACGCGGCCGGCGGCGTGTTCACCCTCACGATGCACCCACAGATCATCGGGCGCGGGCCGCGGCTGCAGATGCTCGAGCGCCTCGTCCGGTACATGTCTGAGCATGACAAGGTCGATTTCGCCACGGTCGCCGACGTCGCGGATGCGCTCGACGTCTCTGCAGGATGATCTCGGCCGGCCGCGGCCACCGATCTCCCGTGGGCATGCCAGCGAGCGACGGCGGAGCTCGTCGGAAACACAATTGTCAGGCATGGCGGCCGCACGCAGAATCCAAACGGCGTCGGCCTGTCGGCAGCTCTGACCTGCCGTGCCGCGCTTCCCCGAGCCCGAAACGAAGTTGGAGACCACATGAGCACCCTCCGTGTCGCCACAGCGCAGTTCGCGCTGCGCCCCGAGCCGACCTTCGAAGTCTTCCGTAGGCATCTGGGCGGGGTGGTGGACGACGCCGCGCGCGCGGGGGCTGAGCTCGTCGTGCTGCCGGAGCTCGTGACGATGGGGCTGCTCGCCTCGCTTCCGGACCCGGCGGGGCTGAGGGTCAGCGGCGTTGCCGACGCCTACCGCACCGTGTTCCCAGACCTCACCGACGCCTTCGCCGAAGCGGTCAGCGAGCTGGCGGTGAGCCACGGCATCTGGGTGCTCGGCGGGAGCCACTGGCGCCGTCGCGATGATGGAAGCTGCGTCAACACCGCGTACCTCGCTCATCCCGATGGGACGGTCGAGACGCAGGACAAGCTCCACCTCACGCCACCCGAGGCCGCGATCGAGACCGCGCGCGGCGACGAGCTGCTCGTCACGACCATCGGCCCGGTCAGAGCCGCGATTCTCATCTGCGCCGATATTCAGTTTCCTGAGCTGGCGCGGCACCTCGCGACCGAGGAGGACGTCAAGCTGATCCTCTGCCCGTCGCTGACGTGGAACACCCGCGGGGTCTTCCGGGTCCGCTACGGCAGCCACGCCCGAGCGGTCGAGAATCAGATCTTCGTCGCCACGTCGACGATCGTCGGCACCTGTGGTGTACCGATCGATGCGCCGCTCCACGCCAAGGGACGCGCGTTCGTCGCTGGGCCGATCGATCGCGTCTTCGGAGCCAACGACGGTGTGCTGGCGACGACCGACCGCGATGGCGAGGCGCTCGCCGTCGCCGAGCTCGACTTCGCCAAGCTCGATGCCAGCCGAGCGACGCCTGAACCCCCCGGGCTGGCGAACCTGCGCCCGGACCTCTACCGCTCGCTGGCAGCGGTGACGGTCACCCGCGGCTAGCCGGGCGACCAGGTGAGACCGGAGCCCTCGCGTACCTCGGGCGCCGCCGAGAGCTCCACCGAGCCGGCCACTGGAATTCTGCGCAATCACCAATTGCCGCCGGAACGCCTCGAGACCACCATTGTCCGAGTGTCCACGAGCTTCGAGAACGGTGAATCCGGATGATCGACATAACTGAAACTGCAGGTGACTTCTGCGCCGCGTTTGGCATCGAGGTGCCGATCGTCCAGGCGGGGATGGCGTTCGCCAGCGAAGCTCCGCTGGCCATCGCGGTAACCAACGCCGGCGGTCTGGGGGCGATCGGCACCGGTGGTGTCATGGGGACGCGTGAGCTGCGGCGCAACGTCCAGGAAGTCAAGGCGGCTGTCGGCTCAAAGCCGTTCGCCGTCAACGTCGTGATCCCCACCGGCGGCACCGACGATGCTGCATTCGGTCAGATCAACCTCGCGCGCAAGCACATCGACATCTGTATCGAAGAGGGCGTGCCGATCATCACCACGGCCCTGGGTGACCCTCGCCCGTTCATCCCTGAGCTGAGGCGTCACGGCATCAAGGTCATCCCGACGGTCGGAAAGCTTCGCCAGGC
>Ga0070739_10001130_pt1 | contig 42620 bp, 30 predicted proteins | sample Coa_R1_7_FD_66445 | JGI IMG/M metagenome (GOLD analysis project Ga0070739, IMG submission 66445) | Surface soil microbial communities from Centralia Pennsylvania, which are recovering from an underground coalmine fire - Coalmine... | ecosystem: Environmental > Terrestrial > Soil > Unclassified ...
TCCGAGATTGCGCAAGCTCATCTTCCGCCTTATCTAGATTTCGCTTCGCATCTGCCAATTGTTGGCTCAAGGCTATGGAATTGCTGCCGTCTTGCGGAATACCGTCTCTTACCGATGCGGGGCTGGAGGAGACTCGGGCTGAACTCGGCCTGGAATGAAGAGCGTGATATTGCATGCCCGAGAGGAACGTAAACATGAGAACACTCGCTGCCAAAGCTCCCCACACAAGCTTTCGTATCTTGACACCAGGATGGTTTGAGGTATGCGCAAACCGAGAATGACTCTGACCGGACGGCAGCAGTTCTAGATGAATACCCAATGACTTAGCCTTTGCGGCAAACCTATCCGCCATACCTGCTGGCATTGGTATCGGATGGGGAGAATGGTTTCCAGAGAGCACCGAAGCAGTTTCCTTAAAAGCTTCTCTTACAGCTCTGCACTCTTCGCAGACTTGAAGATGTTTATCGAGTTCGGACCATTCCCTATCTTCCAGATTCCCACTTACGGCTAGTGCGCATAATTCTTCGAATTTTTGATGGGAGGGCATAGCTCTTTTCAGGACGTCCTTGCTCGTCCACCCCCGCATTGAGCGGCAACTCGTAATTGCAGCTTCTTTAATGCACCATAGTACATCCGTTTGGTGATGGAAAAAGAGGTCTCGAGCTCACGATGCACTTCCTCCAGCGTCAACCCCCCGTAGTAATGGAGATTTATGACCGTTTGCTCCTCCGGCGTTAACAGATCAAGCATTTCAGACACGAGATGACTTATCTCTTGCGGCGCCATCGTAACAATGGGCTGGGGCATCCACGGTTGTGCAGCACCATCGTCGAACGGCACTGAAGCATATGTCCCTCGAGACAGCAATCGCCGCTTTAGATCGATCGCAGAATTGGTGGCAATACTAACGAGCCACGATAACAGCTTGCTCTTAGAAGGATCGAATTGGTCGATGTGCTTATACACCTGCAGAAACACCTGCTGCACTATTTCTTCCGCATCCGCATCGTTCCCCAAAATCCGTCGGGCGATCCGATACACAATCAGGCAATGACGTTCATATAGGATTGCAAGCGCCTGATCATTCCCACCCCTTAATTCCGCGGCCAACCTCTCGTCTTCTAGGTTTCCAGCGCTGCTTTCGTTCGCCTTTGTCGGTCGTGGAATCATGAGCTAACGGCGCGAAGTGGATTACACAACCACAGGAAGGGGGTGACAAATGCGATGGTACTCTCATTGGGGTTCCAATTTATACGGTATTTAGTACGTGTCCCATAAATTAGAAGCTTCTAAGCAACCGACGCAGGTATGGAATTGGCAACTCTCTCAATGTTTTGCTCAACAGCATTATGCGAGAGGTGGAACAGTATTCTGCCGGTGACATAACCGGCAAAATCCACTTTGGAAAGTGGAAATCTCTTCGTTATAAGCCGACCTTCATCGCTGTGTGAGAGCGTAAAAGAACCATTGTCCCGATGCCCAATTCCGACATGCAAATGGCCTCCAGGTAAATAGACAAACCAGACTCGTCTCTGAGCCGAATCACCCGTATCTAACAAACGCCGCGCAGCCTTCTGATTTACCCGTTCAAGTGGCATTAGGCACGGATAATATGCGACCATGGGTTCCGCGCTGCCATCGGGAATCCATCCATATAAGTTGTATGTCAATCCTTTAAAATGTCGCATAAGAGGCATAGGTTTGAAGCAAAAGACATCCGCCCAGTGACTATAAAGCGCTGGCGCGGATAGATTCATATCGGTCCTAAATGGAACTGTGTACTGCGCGGTATCTAATGCGCCGTGAACCACGATTTGCGAGTACTTCCATGCGCGATGCATGACATTGCCATCCACTCCTTCGCATGCGCTGTTCACTGCAGCGAGTGATATCCCCAAGATTGAAGCAAGAAGTTGCCGATGAGTACGATTGGGGTGGCGACTTCCTTTTACCCAGCCTGAGACCGCCTGATGTCCTACGGCAAGTTCAGGCATGCCGGTCCGTTTCGCAATATCGACACTTCGACGCGCCACTTCCCTTGCAGAAAGGCCCCTGTCCGTAAGTACAGACTTCAAAAATTCTGCCTGTACGTTACTTTGACCGGCGTCACCCGAAGTCTTCCCTTTCATCTTTGGTATCCCACCAGCCTGGCATCGGTCAGGATCCCCCTACATAGAAGTACGGAGACACCATATGAAATTTCCCAACAAAAATGAAAAAAAGACGAGAAAGATCCAAAAACGCACTCCAGTGTCTACTCAGGAAGGATGCAAGCAACATGATCACGTCAACGTTCGTTGCGAACGGTGAGTCAATGAAAAGCTTCTTATCTTTGACAAGTCCAACTTAACGAATGGGCTCCACACAACAAAGTAGCCTGCAAGGCTGAAGTATCTGATTAGCCGTCGCCTTCTTGTAGACACAAGATATTTTTTCGAAACAACTAGTTCACGCCGGCTGTACTGTCGTAGTAAATGAAGCGGCAGTTGAACTACTGGTGACCGAATAGCGCTCACTTCGTCTGAGAATTTCAAAACCAGGAGTGCAATTGTAAGCATTCGTCTTTTGCCAAATGAGGTCAGCGGTCATGACGCATGGTGTCCCGGCAACAAATGCAATAAGGGCTACAAGCAACCGGAATTTGCAACCATCTCCTTCAGTGAAAGTTGGCGAGACTCAGGATGGTGTCGTGTTACTTGACGTAGAGGGCGGTCTAATTTTCCCGCTGGATCAAGTGAGCACATTGATTTGGAAGGGCATCCAGGTCGGAACTCAGACTGAAGATATTGCGCAACAGATTGCGGATATATTCGGCATTCCGCTGGAGCAAGCTTCTTCCGATATAGGGGAATTTGTAGATCAACTACTGGCGCAGCATTTGCTAGTCACGCCAGGTATCCCCAAGGAGCGGACCAGCCGCTCGCTGACGGGCGGTTTTCGTTCATTTCTAAGCCGCGTTATTTCGCGCTGAAACTTACGATGGCTCCTGCTGAGACGGCCACTAGCTGAACGCAAAGAAAGCTTATGGCGACCTTAATGACACCAATTCGCACTGAAGCAGAACGCCAGGGGGCTGATTGCAATTCCTACCGTCTGCTCATTCTCAGCAGCTCAGGCACGAAGATTTTTCTCGCTAACCACGATGGCAATTGGGCGCTGCCGGCCGTGAACGTTCCTCCCTTCTCTAGGGTCGTTGATGAAATCAATCAACTAGTCCGGAAAAGTTGGAATATAACCACGACGCTCCTATTCCTTGCAGTCTCTGGCACGCAATCACAGGAACTTTCTCACGCAGTCCTTGAAGCGCCAAATGAGTGCAGCGTGTTGCCGGGGTTCGCGATATGCGACGTATCAGAAGCGCTCTCACGGTTGCATGGTTCCGAAGGGGCCCGCCTTCTCACCTCTACGCTCGCCCGCCTCGCTGACACTAATGGTCAAGCGCGTCGCGCACCCTTTGGCACATTGGGTTGGATCTACACACTTTTGGAGTGGGTTAAGCAAGCGTCTGGATCAGACAACATTCAGTCATTTTCGCAATTGAGCGGCAGCGATGACACCGCTCTAATTCGTTTCCACACATCATCAACCGAGCTTTGGTACAAGGCTGTCGGAGAGTCGGATCCTCGGGAGCTCCGCATTACGTCTGACTTGTGGTCCCGCGTGCCACAGTATCTTCCGCGCATTGTGGCATTCGACCCCGAGAGGAAAGCATGGCTTATGGAGAGCGGCGGCGAACCTCTCCGAGAGCGCGGAGATCATGAGAGCTGGCGTGCTGTTGCTCGGCAGCTGGCGGCGATGGAGATGGACTCCGTTGACCATGCCGCAGATATATTGCGAGCTGGGTGCATCGACCTTCGCGTTTCCACTCTGAAAAGCCTCATCAGGCCATTCTTCGAATTCATCAGCGACTTAATGAAATTGCAAGTTAAGAATCCGCCGAGCCCTCTAACCGGATCCGAATTGGAGATAATCGCCCACACCGTGAGTGCTGCTTTGTCATCGATTGAATCGCTAGGCCTTCCGGAAGTGATTGGGCATGGCGATTTCAATCCGGGAAATGTCCTCTTGAGGCCGAATCAAATCGTGTTCATCGATTGGTCCGCAGCCTTCGTCGGAAGCCCGGCTCTCACACTTGAATATCTGCTCTCGCATTTTGAACGGAACTGCAATGTTAACCCTGAACAAAAAGCCTCAATGCGTAACGCGTACGCGGAACAATGGCTGTCCAGTGTTCCGAAGCTAAAACTAGAACGTCTCATGGATGCTTCGCCACTTATTGCCGTTTACGCGAGTGCCATAGCAGACGATACCTGGCGCAACCCGGAACGGCTCGCATACCCCGGGGCGGCGGGCTATTTACGCAGTTTGGCACGAATCATGAAGCGAGAAGCTGAGTCATTCTCTCGGAGGAGGCTTCATGCCTGAGCTCCTTACGCGACCTCCCTTCACTCCGATCGACGACGTAGTGGATTCAATTCATGGGGTAAACATTCCCGATCCATATCGCTGGTTAGAGGATGGAACATCGCCGCAAACACGAGATTGGCTTGAGCGGCAGAATGCCTTCACGCGCGAATATCTGGACAGAATTGATGGGCGGGAAAAGATTAAATGCCGTATGAGGCAGTTTCTCGAAATCGAGACTTATCATTCACCCCTCCTTGCGCAGCATCGATACGTCTTTCGAAAGCGTCTTCCCTACCAGGAGCAGCCTTGTATCTACCGACGTGAGGGGATCGATGGCCCTGACGAATTGCTTATTGATCCAGTGGTGAGAGGCTGGGATACGTACACGGCTATCAAACCTCTTGCAATATCACCAGATGCCAGAATACTTGCTTATGAAGTTAAGCAAGGTGGTGAACGAACCTCTCGCGTCGAGCTGTTTGATATGGATTCCAGCAAGTTACTGTCGGACGCGCTGCCACATGGTTACCTCCGCGCATTTGCCTTTGCTCCTGACTCGCGCAGCTTCTACTATGCCGTTGAGCCGCTGGATCAGGCGGCCCCCTTCTCTCGTCTGCTGTATCAACACACGCTGGGCGAGCGTATCGAAGATGATCGGGTTATCTTTGACGCCGGAAATGCGCCTACTACTAGGCTCGGGCTCGTATCTGGGAAACAGTATCAGCTGATCCTGGTGCAACGGGTCACTGATAGAGTCCGTACCGATTGTTACATGCGCAAACACAACTCCCGGTTGGCTGCCACGTGCGTTCTGAGAGATGTGGACTACTGTTTCACTCCTCAATTCGCAGATGATCGCATTCTCATTCACACCGACCTTGACGCGCCAAACGGCCGTATCGTTGAACTGCGCCTACAGCAGGCCCCTGGTCCCCAGTTCGTAGAGCTCGTGCCAACTACGAGCAGTCTGATTCAGCAATGGATCATACTTCGAGACCGTATCGTGGTTCTCTACCTGGTGGGCACTTCCTTCAAAATTTGCGTGTTTGATTTGTTCGGGAAGCCATTGGGCGAGCTTTTGCAGGCCGAAGACACAACTATTAGCCTGATTCATGGGTGCTGTTCAAGCGATGAGCTTCACTTCGTATCAGAATCGTTTTTCCAATCACCTTCAATTCATCGTTATTCCATCACTACTCACGAGCGCCGTTGTTGGAGCAAGCCGGCAATTACGCTCAACCGCGAGATATACGGCCAACGCGAGATCCAATACTACTCGAAGGACGGAACTGTCATACCAATGTTCCTTGTTGGCAGGTACGAGGTTCTCGACGGAAAGCAGAATCCGGCAATTCTGACATCCTATGGTGGCTTTCGAACGTCCATGACTCCGCAATTCAGTGTGTTCGTGGCTTACCTGATGGAAAGAGGCTGCTTATTTGCACTGCCAAACATTCGAGGTGGCGGCGAGTTCGGAGCTGAGTGGCATCTAGCGGCGACGAGACAAAAGAAACAGAAGGCATTCGACGATTTCCTTTATGCCGCCCAATGGCTGATCAACAGCGGTGTCGCCAGTCCGGACAGGATCGCGATTTTCGGAGGGTCAAACTCCGGCCTCCTGGTCGGAGTTGCGTTAACCCAGGCACCGACGCTGTTCCGCGCTGTCGTGTGCATCGCCCCGTTACTCGATATGTTGCGATATCACCTATTCGACGGCGCTGCCAAATGGAAAGAGGAGTTTGGAACCTCTGAAGTGCCTGAGGAGTTCCTGGTACTAAGGAATTATTCCCCGTACCACCGACTTTCCAAGAATGTGAGTTATCCGGCAGTGATGATGGTTTCCGGTGATGCTGACCAGAACTGCAATCCGCTTCATGCGCGCAAAATGATCGCGCTCCTCCAAGCGGCAAGCAATTCTCCGCACCCGATCATTCTTGATTACAACCCGCATCGGGGACATGTTCCAGTTCTGCCATTGAGTGTCCGCGTCGATGCGCTTACCGACAGAGTGGCATTTGTGTGCAACGAATTGGGTCTGGGCCACGACTTAAATCAGTAAGGGAGTGTGTTGTGCGATTCTTGGTTTTGCGAGCTTACTTCAAACTGATCGCTTTCGATTTTGCAGACAAGCAAAGTAACTTCAACGTTTTGTACCGAAAAGTTAAGCATTATACCGTCGCGACGGAATCGATAGGGCCTGATGCTGTCCAGCGTGTATGCACTGCAATGGACATGGCCTGCATATGGTACCGGAAAGAGGTGTTGTGTCTTCAACGGTCGGCTGCAACAGCCTGTTTGCTCAAGCAATGTGGGGTGAACGCCGAAATGGTGATCGGGACCCAGCAATTGCCATTTAGGTCGCATGCCTGGGTAGAAGTCGAGGGGACTGTTGTAAGCGACAAGCCCTATATGCGGGAAATGTATGCGGTAGTTGACCGTTGCTAATGAGAGCCAGGGAGGTGCTGGAATGAGCGTTCAATTTGGTGTGTGGAATGTTGACGGCCCGCCGGTTGATGAAAGGCTTGCTTGTGCTGCCGATCCTATACTTGCCGAATATGCCCCTGACGGCGCCAGTCATTATCAAAGCGCTGAGATTTTGATAGCTCATCACGCCCTACATACGACAGCTGAATCATGTCGGGAAACACAACCGTATATTGCAGGATCGGGTGCGGTTATCACTTGGGATGGAAGACTGGACAACCGAGAAGAGCTCATTTATCAGCTTGGAGAACGGCTTTCGGAGCTCTCAACGGATGTGGAGATCGTGGCAGAGAGCTTCGACCGGTGGGACACAAATTGTTTCGCGAAGCTGCTGGGGGATTGGGCGATATCGGTCTGGCGTCCGAGCTCCCGGACTTTGATACTGGCAAAGGATTTTGCCGGGATAAGGCCACTCTACTACAGCGCCGAGGCCTCACAGATCGTTTGGAGTTCTCTGCTAGAACCACTGGTCACACTATTCGGTCGCAAATTCGAACTCAATCACGCGTATGTGGCCGGCTGGCTTTCAATGTATCCAGCCGCCGATGCGACTCCTTATGTGGGCATTCATGGAGTACCGCCATCTTCGTTTGTAACTCTAGACGCGAAAAGAGCAAAGATTGTCAAATACTGGGATTTTGATCCAAGCAAACAACTCCAGTATCGAACGGACAGCGAATACGAAGAGCACTTCCGTGCATTGTTTCGGAAAGCAGTGCATCGTCGGCTTCGCTCAGATCGCCCCATTTGTGCGGAACTTAGCGGTGGAATGGATTCGCCCTCCATCGTGTGTATGGCAGATCTAATTGCTGCCTCGTCTCCCGGAATTCCCGAAATTAGAACACTATCTTATTATGACGATACCGAACCCAACGCAGATGAACGACCGTACTTCACTAAAGTCGAAGCCAAACGCGGTCGAATCGGATGTCACATCGACAGTTCCGGAATCAAGATGTTTGCTTTCGACTCAACAGGCGGGTTCCTGGCCACCCCTGGTAACGTGTCGAGTGGGTCCAAGAGTTTTACATTGCAACGGACCGTCTTTTTGAACTCGTGCGGGACTAGAGTGGTCTTGTCCGGCGTCGGTGGAGACGAGGTGACTGGAGGCATTCCGTCCCCAGTCACGGAGCTGCAGGATTTGTTAATACAAGGTAACCTGCGAACACTAGCACACAAATTAAAGTTGTGGGCACTCGCTAAACGTAAACCGTGGTTCCATCTATTAGGGGAGGCCATTGTTGGTTTTCTGCCTTCTGCGATGGCAGTTGATTTCGAGCATCTTCGCCCGCTAGAGTGCCTCAAACAAGATTTTGTGCACAGGAACAGTGAGGTATTTTCGGGTTTCCATAATCGGGTCCGACTTCTAGGTCCTCGTCCAAGTTTTCAGGCAAATATTCAATCGCTCAATTTTCTTCGCCGACAATTGGCCACCAAGTCCCTCCCGGGACCTTATTCATACGAAACACGATATCCATTTCTAGATCGGGATTTGCTGGAGTTCATCTTCGCGATACCTCGGGATCAGCTGCTGCAACCAGGGTATAGAAGATCATTGATGCGGCGTGCCTTAGCGACGCTAGTCCCGCCTGAAATTCTCCAAAGAAAGAGGAAAGCATATCTGAGCCGATCCCCTCGTACTGCAATTGCAAATGAATGGGAGAGTCTGAAAACTTCGTGCACGCAAATGGTGAGTGCTCGTCTCGGGATTGTCGATGAGACCGCTTTACAACGCATTCTGCTCGCTTGCAGAAATAGCGATCAAGTACCGTTAGCGCAATTGATGAGAACAATACTGCTTGAGATTTGGCTACGACATATTTCTGAATGTGGCGTACTTGTCTCTGAAGAGCATCGCCAAACCGAACCTAAAAGATCCGCAGCACCAGTGAGAGATTCAGCCTGAAAGGAGGTGAACTCAATGACGTACACAAAACCGCAACTCACCGGTTTTTTCGCGGTTACCGCGATTAAAACCTCCGGTAGCAACCTGAAAACCATGGGGAGTTTGGAACCTAATCAGTTCAGCCGTACTCAACCAGCGTACGAAGCGGACGAATAGAGCACGACACTTCGCCATCTTTTACAACGAAACTCAGTGGATTACTGAGATTACCAATCCAATCGAAAGGAGGTGAACTCAATGACGTATACAAAACCGCAACTGAATGGCTTTTCAGCCGTTTCTTCAATTCAGAGTAGCTCGACCCAAAAAATTGGGCCTCATTTCGAGCCTGATCGGCAAAGCTTAACCGTTCCTGCATACGAGGCGGATGAGTAATCACGTCTCCAGGGAGGTAGAGGCTACCTTACACATAAGTGCCCTCTACCTTCTCTTAAAGCTTAAAGCCTTATTGCTTCTGAACTGTTTCATCCTGAAGCTTCCTTAGCGCATGCCATCGCGCGTACTGCTCCGCCTTGGAGGGATCAGGATCTTCCTCATTTTTCAGCCAGAACAGCATCCAATCCACATTACCTTGCTGTGAGCCCAGACGGTCCAGGGGTTTGACTACTGGATGTGCGCCGTGCGACACAAAAAACAATTCAACAGGTTTGTGCAATCGCTTGAGAGCGAAATAATTCTCCCATTCATTTATAACCTCGCCATGGTCATTGGAGTCCGATTCTAACCTCAAGGGAGTATGGATTTTGTCATAATTAAAGCTGATCGAATTCGCAATCCAAGGGTCCCAGTTTCCTCTCCAAGGCGGTCCGCCATAAGGAGCCTCCGATTGCGCAGCCCAAGCCGGGAAGTTGCCCAGTGCTATGTAAGTCCAATACCCCCAATCATTTCCTTCTGCCGATGTAGCTGCCGCGAAATGGTACGTGGATTTGAAAAGCGCGTATCTGACCATAAATCCTGAAACACTGAATCCCACTAAACCCACCCGCTCTCGATCTATAAGTCCAATACCGCTCAGATGATCTATTGCACTTTCGATTTGTGATTGAGTCGCTGGACCGCGACTCAGGGTGTCCTTGGCAGCGATCTCCAAATCACTTTCTCCAACCTGAAGCACGAACACTCCTTTATTAGCTAGGGGCTGTGCTGCAAACGCCGTAGTAAAGGATCCATCCGGACGGAACTCCTCAGGGGAAAAGCCATGCGTCTGAATCACCAAAGGATAGCGTATGCCTGGCATGTAATTAGTCGGATAATACAAGCCTCCGATCTGAGCTTCTCCTTGCTTCCCGGTCCAGTGGATCACCTCCTCGTGTGCCAGCAGAAGCTGACGAAATTGAGGATTTGGATCAAGAAGAACTGTTTTTTGACCGCTGCTCCGGTCAAACTCCATTAGTTTCGGCCAATCATTTAGCGACTCCTCGACCGCTATATCTGAGACTGGAGTCTCTGCTGGCGCGTTCCTTTCTTCCACCCAACCATCTGCTTCATGCCGAAACAATTTTCGAGTGGCATTTCGTGAAATCGATTCTTGTTTTCCGTACACAATTAGGATAAAGCTACTCGGCACAGCACTCGGCGATACTTCCCATCTCTCCTTCTCCGGGATGTCGAATATGTGCTGAATCTCTCCGCCCGGAATCTTGACATCTGCAACTGCAGAATGGGCCTTGCGCCTTCGAAACTCTGCCGGATCATTGATATCCAATGGGAGAGATGTATTTCCAATTACTGCCGAGCGACTGTCCGCAGCCCACGCAACAGAAATAAGACCGTTTGTCGAACATGGGGCATTTATCAGTGTGGTGATCTTCCCAGTTTGCGTATCCAGAAGCATAGGCTCAGCTAGAGCGGAGTCCCTAATATCAAACCGCTTGTTCTCATATTCCCTGGCAAAGATACGAACGGCTGAATTCTCATACTGACTCCAAATAGCCGGTATAACATCCGGGCCCTGTTCACTTATTGCATACCGCCCGTTTGGGGAGAGATAGATTTTAAGTCGTCCGGGATTGAAGAAAAAAGGCTTTTCATGCACCTCCTGGATGTGGCCCGTGACCAAGTTCCTGACATACATCTGATACGCTACGGCCGGGAGCCGCCAACGCCCGTTTATGAGATCTGTGAGTAGTTCGGTTGTGATCGTAAATCCGCGGCTCTCCTTATCGATGTTATTGGCTTCAGCAGGCGCCCAGGAAGCGTAATAAACAAGCGTATGCTGATCCTTGGAGATGTCGTATGCGGCCACTGAAACAGATGTCGATGTCAACCTGTGCCTTATTCTAGCCAGGCAATTGGCGACGTAGACTCCAGGAACTTCCCCCGGGTTTTCGCCAATGAATGAAATGTGCTCATTGTCGATCCACCGTGCATCTAGGATGCCAGGCCGGTTCGACGAGGAATTGAATCGCGCTACAAGTATCGGCTGCGCATGTGTGCGGCTTATATGGTACACAAACAGCGAATACTCTCTTGTGTTTGTTTCAATGACACCCCGCTCTGTGACGATCAAAAACTGCTTTCCATCAGGAGAAACAGGAGGGCTCTCATTCAGGTGCTCATCGGGCTGAACAAAGTGGGTCATCGAAATTGAATCTAAAACTGAGAAGGAAGTTAAGCGTTGACTGTGGTTCAGCATGCTGCGTCGAGCATTGTCCACGCCGAACAAGAGAAGAGAGCTTACTTGAGTAAGACATACACTGAAGTATGCTAACTGTCGCAACAATCGGAATAACACCCTCACAAATACTTTCCCCTTTTTGCCCATGAGAATTCGCTGCTATCCTTTAACTTTCGATAACGTTGATGTGCTAGAAAGTTAGCTTCAGTGCCAATTGGACAGAGCGTGGTCCACCAACCTGATAAATCGGACTGAGACCTCCCGCACCAACCGAGGTGCCGCCGAGATATTGAGAGAGCATTTGGGAAGACAGACCAAAATCCGGTGCGCCGATATCGGCCTGTGGCGGGGCAAAGTTTGGATGATTTAAAACATTGAATAATTCGGCACGAAACTGAAGCTTGATTGATTCGCTTATCGGAAATTCCCGGTGGACGCCAAGATCCCACTGAACCAATCCAAAACCTCTTAAGCGATTCCGACCCAGATCGCCTTGCCTTACTGGGAATCCATTGCTATCGACAGGCGGTGGACAAAATGGACCAACGCTCACGGATCCATCCGGGCAACCACCAATAACAGCCCCCGGTGTGTTGTTAAAAGCTTTACCACCAGGATACTGTGGCCCATAAAGATAGAGCGGTATTCCAGATATCACATCCGGTCTAACCTGGGTAAATAAACCTGTCGCGTTTTGGAGTAGCGCATTGTCACTGATATCCACCGGCGGAGCCGTATGTGCTTGGACCGCACTCTGGAGCGACCAACCCCCAGTAACTTGGCGAAGCAATCCACGCTCTCCAAAAGACGGCATAGAGTATGTCAGTGCCGTGGTAAACGATTGGCGAATATCGAAATTCGACGAGCCTCGGCTTGCCAAACTTCCGAAGGGGGTTGCAAGATCAGAGTGAAGTGCGCCTGAGCCCGACGATGCAGTATCGATCGAATGTGACCAGGTATGTGACGCTAATAGTTGCAAACCCCGACTCATACGTCGCTGGAATTGAAGCTGCAAAGCGTCATAGTCAGAGGTCGCGCCGTTGATGACGAACAGAAGTTGAGCGAATTCGGGATTCAACTGCCCTGGCGCTGTAGGCAGAAGTGCGCCCGTCTGAAGCAACCGACGTCCTGCCGCACCCACATAGCTTGCGGACAATGACTGTTGCGATCCTAAACCCTGTTCAACCGCAACGTTCCACTGCAAGGTATACGGAGATTGTAAATTCGGGTCGAAACCTGCGGAGAACTGGGGCGCGCTAGCGCTCGGCGGGATAATCGGTGGCGGGGCGGCGGCATCTCCGGTAAGCGGAAACGGGCTACCGCTAATTACCTGGCGCGCGATATAGGGATACGATGAGTTGCCTACAATGTTTGCTGCTTCCGAGGTTGCCAAGTCGTAAAATACTCCGAACCCGCCTCGAATCACTCGCTCCCAAGCTGGTCGCTGAGATAGCTGATAAGCAACGCCCAATCGAGGAGCTATATTGCCAAACCTGGTCTGGAATGGCGCTGTTCCGGGGGGCGCGAAAGTAACGGTTGCCAAATCGCTGTGATTAAAGTTAGCGAGAGCTGGAAACGGAGGCCCGGACGTAGTAGTTGGCGAGAAATCGACATCCCACCTCAATCCATACGTGAACGTCAAACGAGGAGCCACACGCCAAGTATCTTGAGCAAATAAGCCTAGGTTTTTAAACAAGAACGCGGCGCTGTTGCTTCCCAAAGTAATTGCAACCAGTGGAGTACCACCTTCAGCTTGAGGTACCGAGAGGAAAAGTCCGGATTGACCGTATAGCGGCGGCAGTTGGGAAGGATTGAGAAGACGATAGTCGATTCCGAACTTTAGAGCGTGGGATCCCTTCTGGCTAGTGAGTGTGTCAACGAGATTAATCTGGCGCTGTACATTCACCACCGATGGCCCCCTCAGAATCTCAGGATGCGACAGTGCCAAAATTTGCGCACCAAACTCGGAATTGCTCGGGATGAAAGTTGCGGGCAAGGGAGGAACAAAAGGTGTGGCACCGCCAAATCCGTCAAGGCCCCACACACCTGAACCGTCGGTTCTACTGTAATTGAACCGCAGTTCATCAACGAGATGAGCTGAAAAGCTGGCAGTGACCCCCGCCGTAAGTTGCTGTGCCTTAGCGGCAGATGTTAGCGTTGAACTTAATGCGAGCTGATTTTCTGCTGCTCGAGCCACCGTGCTGGATGGAGAGTAATTATAGCGCCCGAATACAATGAATTTATCGCTGATCCTATGATCGATACGGAGGTTGTAGTCATTAAGCGTTCCAGGGTTAGAGTAGCTGGCATTAAATTGGGCGATGCCGTTACCTAGATCAGGCTGATTCGGGTCAAGTGGATATGCATTGAGGAAAGGTTGCATTGCAGGAACTGCCGCCTGACGGGCCGCAGCATCCGGCACGGTTGTGAGTACCGTTGTGGGGAGCCTTAATCGCAACCCTTCATATGAAAAGAAAAAGAAGGTGCGGTTATTCAGAATCGGCCCTCCAAAGGTACCCCCGAAGTCATTCTGCCTTTCTTCGGCCTTCGGAAGTGGAGTTCGATTTGTGTAGCCGTTGAACCAATTGTTCGCATCCAAAATGTCGTTTCTGAAATAGTCAAAGGCGGACCCATGGAAGTCGTTCGTGCCAGATCTAGTAGCTATCGAGATTTGCGCACCAGGCGTTCTTCCAAACTCTGGAGCAAAAGTGGAGGTTTGGATCCTGAACTCCTGCATATCGTCGACTGGAACCAAACTGTTGGTTCCACCGAAGACACTGGTGATGCCACTGGCTCCCGCCATTTGATTTCCATTGAAGGATGAGCTGCTTGATGCATTTGCACTGACGCCATCTACCATCCAATAATTCGAAGAGGGACGTTGTCCGTTAACACTGAATTGTCCGGAATCCTGCCCCGAAGGTCCGGCCCCACCGACAACCGGAGTTACGCCGGGAGTGAGATTGATCAATGTTTGAAAACTTCGTCCGTTTAAAGGGAGGTTTTCGGCGAAGTTGCGATCCACGACAGTGCTTACGGTGGCATCTTCGGTATTGATGAGAGGAGCTCCCCCCGTGACCGTAACGCTCTCCTCTATAGAGCCGGGATCTAGACGAAAATTTTCCTCTACGCGATCTTGAACGTTAACTGTCAGTCCTATGATGTCCACTACTTTGAATCCGCGCTTGCGAGCACTAATTCGGTATTGACCGGGGTGCACACTTGCAAAAACGTAGATACCATCGCGGTTCGTGGTGACCGTTGCATCGGTACCACGCTCGATGCTATGCAAAATGACCTCAGCTCCCACCACTACTGCGCCGGATGAATCCGAAACGAGACCGGAAACCTTACCGCTCTCGGTCTGTGCAACAAGAGGCAGAAATGAACTGCATAACAGCGCTACAAGGGTGAAGAACTTCCCGAAGTCCCGGGATGGCATCATTGACATGGCGGTGTTTCTCCTGATCGCATATGCCGCCTAAGAATCTGAATTTTCCAATTGCGTTGATTATTTACTTTGGAGGGACAATCATGAAAAGGCTTCGAGGAAGAAGGTTTCTATGTTTTGAGATACTTTCACGGCATAGATACCGGTCCAAGTGCCCTTGAGAGGTCGATTCATTTCTCGCCCGACCGAGGCAGGCGTCTCCTAAAGCTGGCATGGCGCTGACGACGCTGTGGGGTCCTTTCCACGAACTCGATCTCCGCGGATTGAAGCGGTTCGAGCCATACGCATTTCTCCATCACCTCTTGTGTTACTGCGTGCTGGTGTCCGCTCTTGCTTTCCGGAAGGTTTGCGAATGGCATCTTGGTGGTTTTCAAATCCTGCACCACTTTGAAGATTTCTGGCCGGTTGAATTGGTTTAAGCCAGCGATGAGCCGCTTGATGAAATAGAGCTGGCCGTCTTCGCGGTTTTGGTGCGATCGTCTGGAAGGCGAGGCACCATGACCGGCTTCATTGGAGCCATGAAGCGCGGCAAATCTCTCAACGGTGTCTCTTTAGCCCATTTCTGCATGGACACTTAGATGCATTTTGGCATATGTCCCTCGACAGCATAGCTGCGCTGATTGCACCCACGGAAGATTCCCATTCCTATTCTCCTCAGCAAAAGAGAGAACCCTAAGGGTATCTCTTGGTCGCCTCTTCCTCGTGTCACAATGCTCGCTTAATTTGAATGTGTCACTCCGTTCTTATGCTGAACCGAAACACATGGCCTATCCGAAGGCATAGATCACATGCGTCGGCCGCGCTCGACTTCTCTGAACATTACACCAATCACGGTGAAGAGGATGAGGAGACACAGAATACATATTTCGCCAGCCATCAGTGCGATTGTTCCCATTCGCAAAAAGCTCGTAATGAGCACGAGGATGAGAACTAGCGAACTCAGAATGACATCGAATTGCTTGCATCGAATGCCACTCAATCCTTTCACAATAAATGGTCCCGCCACCGCTATATTTGCTCCGTGAACAAGAGCTCCGTGTTCAGCCGTCGAGAAAAGGGGCATTATCGCGATGCCGGCTCCGACCAGGGCGAGAAATGTATTTTCACGAAAGAAATGTTTCATTTGCTATTCGGATCCCGCCACGATGCGGACATTGTGAGTCCGTCCGCCACATAACTCGACAGTACAGAAGTATTTTGAGGCGAACTCAGGAGCAGAACCGTTCGGCGCAGGCGTTCAACGTAGCATTGCCAATGATTGCTATTCGTCTACTGAACAGTATTGAATCAGCCAATTACGAGGTAAATTGTTGCTGACATTCTCTGCCCTTTTTCATTCCGATCTTCGGCCTGAAGAGAGTCGTGCTGTCGCTCTACATGCCTTAGAGTGCCTGCATGATCTTTTTATGATACTCGGAACCATACGCGAGGCTGAGGCTCTCAGCCAACCCGGTTACCTTCTCATAAAAAGAAATCATGTCCCAACCGCCATGGGCGATCAAGGTTGCGAAGCTTGGCGGCTCCACGAATGGCAGTAGAGCCATTTGAAATAACCACCATTGCAATCTGAATCGAACCAGGCAGGTGGAAAGTCGCGACTGCAAACACGCCACACGCAACTGTTTGATGGTGCTCCTGATCTCGTCGACATCACCTGTCGGCCAGTTCTGCTTCCCTTCATATTGAGACCAGTACAGAAATACCCTGGAATTGTTGGCGATGTGCTTGCAATAGTGCAGGGCAAGATGTATCCGCTGCCACTGTATGCGTTTGAATTCGGCAGCCGGCAATGTTTCTCGAAACTGTTTCTCGACATCTGGATGAAACGTTCCATATACGGCATCCATATCGACTTTCAAAAGAAATGGATACACTTCATTGGGAGTTGTAGGTGATAACTTACATACCGCACGAAGCACAAAACGCGTGGTCGATATTGCTATCAGGGTCGCAGTAGTTATGAGGGCGCCAGATCCGTGAGCTAACATTCTTTCCTTTTGCCCCTTAAGGCCCCCAAATAGCTATGCACGATCGCTAGCATATTATCGGGAGACATTGGCGGCGAGGATGCTTCATCCGCCTCAGGCTTAATAAAAGCTGCCAACCAAATAAGTAAACCTAAGATATATGCCACAGCGGGAACATTCTGTGTGACAGGATCAAGCTTTGTTCCGAAAACGGAACGTGCAAAATAGCCAGCAAATGGAACCAATGACGAAACGGCAAAACCTGCCATGATGCCAAAGGCGTAGCGGCGGTGAGAAATACCGAACGGCTTGGTGAGTACTCCAAATAACGCTGCAATTCCGGCCTGCAATAAATTGATCGTTATTCCCACAGTTACGATGACGGCAATAACTGGATGGCTCTGGACAGGAGGGTTGACGATTGCATTCTTGGCTGCAACGAATAATATGAAAATAATTGCACCATAGTAGGCCAACCGGAACCATCGAAATTCATAAAATCCGGAATATATTTTTCGAAATATCTCGTGAACCGCAGCCAAGCCCAGAAGCAACAACAAAGCATTCGTCGACCAATACACAATGAAATAAAGATGATAATCATTGATTGTGAGCAGCCGACTGAGTGTCGCAGGCAAGGACAGCGCTATGTATAGGGTAAACAGCACAAATCGACCTTGTGATCTGCGATAGAAAACCAGACTCACAACGATTATCTCCAATACAAATGCCAGGCCGAGTTCGAGCAAAAATATGGTGTTCATAACAGCTTCAGCGGGGTGGATTTAAACCACCCCCCAAAGTACAACAACAATTATCGAGGAGCCGGACAGGGGTTTGGGTAACACAGAGGTGCTGGACCACCGCCACCATCAAATGTAACTGATGTTGCGCTCGTCGTAATCAACAACAACACAAATACTGCTACTTTCACGAATGTCTTCATCATCGGTCATGCTCCTTTAGGGTGAGAATTATGCTAAGACCTCGGGCGGCCTTGCCCTACGTAGCATATTCTGCAATGCGACTAACCGGGAAAGTTACAGGTGGGAAATGATCGTGATCTGCCCTACAAAAGAACACTCGCGCGAAGCCAAGGAAAATGGAACACGAACAAACGACGTATTATGAACGGACCATAAGGGGAAGGTGAAGTCGTAACTAACAGGACACTCTGTAATTGAGGGAATCGAGGACGAGCAGAAGGCCAGCGAGTATGTACGTTACTTTTCTACTCCTTGTCATGCCTACCCCTCGCGGTATGTTGGAACGTCCACCGAGTTATACTGGGGATAGCAAGTAGTCGTTCCAATTGTTACGAGGCTTACTCGATGAAGCGGCGCACCTCGAGTACGAGATTGTCCAAACAAAAACGCCAAAAACAATAGCGCTGCCACTGCAAAGAATATGATCCGTCTACGACGTTGCGATTCGGTCCAATTCAATGTCAATAGTGGAGCTAAGCAGGCGCCTGTCACGAAGCCAGTTATATGGGCGAGATTATTGATTGAGTTATGTGCCGGTCCCTGATAGGGAATGTACAATTGCCACGCGATCAGCAAAAGAAGTTCCCCCAGCGCTTTCAGGACAGCTGGTTCCAGTTCAAGAGATAGATGCTGATCAGCCCCCCGCCAAGACCGAACACCGCTCCTGATGCTCCGCAGGCTACATATTTCGGAAAAAACGTCATAGTAGCGGTGCTTCCAGCAACTGCCGCCGTTAAATAGTAGAAAGCAAATACATAGTGCCCAAGGACCGCTTCCATTCATTTGCCAAGAAGCCACAGAAAAACGATGTTGTAGAGAAGACTTCCAAATCCATAATGTATGAAACATCAACTCAGAAGACGCCAAGTTTGATCGTGAAGCGAAAAAGCCCCCAATCAGCGCCCCAGTCCAGTACGCTAATCCCCGGCCAAATATGTTGTGCAAGCCGCATAAGGCCAAAATTAACAAGATTGATGGTGATCAACATGACCGTAGTTGGAAACGAGCGGAAAACTGAATGTCCTGGTTCTCCGTGGTTCCTGCGGTTGTGTTGTCGCAACGGCCGGGTTCGGCGCCTGGTATTGACACGATTTAAGCGATCCAGGCTGGATTGTATCCACTCTATTTCTCCGCACTTGCCACCAGCTCAGGGATTATTTCCACGAGCATCGAGCTTCGTAGCAGTCCATTCTTACTTCGCGGCTTCCAGTTGAGCAGCCAACTCGCGCTCTGCTTGTGCTTCCTTTGTCTTGCCCAAGTCAGCCAAAATGTCAGCAAACAAGGCATGGTTGCGACTGGATTTTGGGCTGATCCAGATCGCCTGCTGAGCCATGACTTCGGCGAGCGGCAATGCATTCGTAAGTTTGAGACTCAATGCGAAATAGTAATAACGGTCCCCATCCTCCGGTAGCTTTGGAACGGACTTACTAAAGAGGATAACCGCATCGTTCGTCTTGTTGAGCATCAAATCAAGATAACCCAAATTGTATTGCGCAACTCGGTCGTTAGGAATCAGATCCAATATCGCATGGTATTCAGCAGCGGATTCCATATACCGGCCTTGGGCTTCATAAATTCGCCCAAGTTCGGCATGCGCAATTATGTCCTTCGGGTTGTTTCGCATGTATTCACGAATTGTTGCGATCGCGGCAGTTGCGTCACTATTCTCCAAGCGAATTCCCCGATTAAATGTAATGACATCACTCCGGGATTCCACAAGAGATATGAATGCTATGATGAGCACTGCCGTGCACAATGCTATTATCCAGCGTTGGTTCCAGCCCTCCGACGGAAACCGCAGTACAGTTACGAATAACACCCCGAAAAGAACTCCCATTCCCGCTGCGCCCAAATGCGCCATATTGTCTGCACGTTTAGAGTCGATTGCGGCGAAAACAAGTAATGCAAGGGTAAGAATGGCCCATGTGAGTGCTCGCTTGTAGCCTGGCACACGCTTGACGGCATAGATGACTACGACTGCGGTTGCAATGCCAGCAACAGCGCCAGACGCTCCAACCGACATTAATGAGGGCAAGTAGGCAATACTAAGTACATATCCCGACGCACCGGCCAAGAGGTACAACGCAACTGTGTTGGCCGCACCTACCTGCCGTTCAAGGTATCTGCCGACTAGGAATACCATGAGCATGTTGCCAGCCAGATGCCAAATTGCCAGATGTAGAAACACAGCCGAAAAAGGTCTCCAATATTGCCCCCCTAGGGTGTATGGTCCAAAATTGGCTCCCCAGCGCAGCAATCTTTCGTCGTGATAATCAATCAAATGCGAATGTGAATGACTGTGGCTGACGGACAAAGCGATGAATAGTAAGCATGTGGCTCCGATGAGAGATATAACTGCCCAAGGAAGTGGGCCTGGGCTCCAACCAGAGCGCTGAGTGTCGCTCTCCGTTCGAGGTAGAACGGCAATGAGTTTAATGCTGTTTTGCATCCGTAAATTAGACAATAATGTTGCTAGCGAAAGCGATTCGACCGCGTTAGTCGGTTTTCAGTCGAGCGGCCAAGTCTCGCTCTGCTGCGGCCTCTTGTGTCTTCCCCAAACTGTTCAGAATGTCAGCAAGTAACAAGTGCGTGTGCCGGACCTTAGGATTAAGGCGAACCGCCTTGCGTGCATTGGGTTCAGCCTCAGCAAATGCGCCGACCACCTTCAGCGAGAGCGCGAAATTGTAGTATCTATCGCTATCATCGGGAAGCCTGGGAACACTTCGGAAAAAGAGCAAAACGGCCTCAGCCTGTCTATTGCTTTGGTAATACACTCGACCAAGGTTGTACAGCACACCCGGGTCATTGGGTTTGATTTTAAGTACTTCTTGGTATTCCTTTATCGCTTCGTCATTTCGCTTCAGGTCTGCATATATAGAAGCGAGTTCTGAATGACCGGCTACATCGTGCGGATTGTGTCCCACAAAGTACTTCAATTTATCGAGTGCCGCTAACGGATCCGACTCTTCCAGTTTCTGACCTTCATAAAACATTACAACGTCCTTCCGAAGTGTAACGAGAACCACAAACGCGAGCGACAATGCTAAGAAGATAATTACCAGCACACGATTCTGAAGGCGGTGTACGCGCTTGTTGTCGTCCGTCAACGTCGATGTAAAGACAATTAGTGAGCCGATCAACAGTCCTGTTATCGCCCCGCCAACATGGGCAGAATTAATGACGTCCGTTGACATAAGGCCAGCCCGCAATGACAGGAACATCGCACCTATCGTCCATAGCGCAATAAACACTCTTCGTTCCACAGTCGGTTTGCCAACTACAAAGCAGCACAACAGTGCCGCCGCAGCCAGGCCGTCTACCGCTGCCGACGCTCCCATGATTAGTTTCGTGGGATGCCACTCAATTCCCGTTAAGGCCCCTCCTACGCCTGCAAACAGGAAAATCATAAGTGTCTTCATGCCACCCAGCATGTCTTCCAAGTAGCGCCCCACGCCCAACAAAAACACCATATTAAAAAGCAGATGAATCAAGTTCACGTGAAGAAAAAGCCCAGAAATGATCCGCCAGTACTGACCACCAAGTGTATTTGGGCCATATGTGGCGCCCCATTGCAGCAGCATTTCTCCAGGATATTTCCCAGCCAATTCGAGGCTATTGGTGCCATACTTATACGCACTGACTATTCGCATTAGAGCGAAGATGGCAATATCGGCTGTGACGAGACTGACTATCACCCAAGGAAAGCGAACTTGGCCTCTGGACAAAAGCTGAGTTCCCGTTTCCTTGGATGACGGAGTAGTGGTAAAAGCGAGGTCATTTTCCATTTGTGTACATATTGCAGACCATGTTAACGGCATCATCGTAACTCACCGGTTTGCCCCCCAAGGCCCAAGATTGAAAGTTCCAGACTCCATATGCTGCTACGGTGAACGGGTCATAGCGAATACTAAACAGGGCCAATTTCGTAGAGGTCACTCCCTGCTTATCCATTGCTTTTGCCGCCTCGTCAGCAGAGCCGTGAATAAATCCACCCTTGGGATCTTCTATGGCCGTTAAAGCTCCAACGGCCTTTTTGAAGTCCTCACCGACCAATTGATTACCGGAACTTGGCGGCAGGGGGTTGTTCAATGCCATTGCTGGGCCCACATTGCGGTGCTCATGGAATATGGTCTCACCATTGCGGGTCTGTACAGTATCCTCGGTGTGTTGCACACTGGATCGACTGGAATCAAACTGCCCATCTGCTCCATACGTCTCAGTTGTCACAGTTCCCTGAGTAGTAGTCGTTGACACCCAAATTGGATTGCACGATGTGCCAATGTTCGTCCACCTGGTGGTAGATTCATCCTGGTGAACGGTCGTAACCGTGGTGCTGCCATCAGAGTTCTTAGTAGTATTGACCGTGTCCGATGCGACTTCCTCATGCCCATCCGGATCCACCAGCACAGTCGGACGGTTTTCTACGTAACTGTATAAATTGAGACTTTGGGGATCATCGAAATGTGAATACGGAACATTTGTGGGAGTAGCGGACCAGTCTGGACTCATGAAGCGTCCCACCGAGCTTGAGTAATATCGCGCTCCGAAATAGTCCAGACCTGTTTCGTCGCGATATCGTCCCGTAAATTCAATGGTGTTATTGCTCGTGTTTTTTCCCAGCCCAGTAACGCGACCGCCCCAGGGGTAGAAGTCGTTATCTTCCACAATGGCCGCCGTCGTGCCTGCTTTGTCGACGAACATGCCCGTAGAATTGAGGTGATCGGTAATGAAATATTTTATGTCTGGACCAGCGGGAGCAGGTTGGGGAACATACCCGGCCAATCGTCTCCCTCCAAACATAATGTAATATGTCCAATTCGCGGATGAGTCAGTTTCGGCTAAAGGCATCTTTCCTGGACCGTACCAGTAATTGATTCCTGACGACTTTGCGATACGCCTCCCATAAGCGTCATAGGTGTATGTGAGGCCCGGTACCCCCGTAATGCGGTTCTCGGCGTCAAACACGAACGCATGACCGGAGCCATCTCCAATCACATTCCCTGCCGCGTCGTATGCCATCGTGCTCAGATGATTGTTGTTGTCGGGTACGGCGATCATATTTTCACCTGCGGGTGCCGCATCGGTTTTTTGATATAAATTTCCCCACGCGTCATACACATAGCTGTTGCCCCAATGGCTGGCGTCGCCGGCCGTAATAAGCCGATTAAGACCATCATATGTGAAGTGCTGTGAACGTGTGGAGTCCTTGACGTTGCTTATGGTAAGGACATCGCCATTATCACTGCCGGAAGTGCCGTAAAAGTAAGTTTTGTCAAACAGAGCACCAGCACCAGCAGACGTGCCGGTCCAGACTTCTGTCGGCTGAAAGCGGTTATTGTAGGTCACGTGGTACTTATTACTATTGAAGTTTGGACTCGTGAATTCACTGATCATAGAGCCGGCAACGAATGTCGGAGCCTGTGCGTAAACCACCCCGTTCGAATCAATTGCGCTCACAAGCCTTGCAGCAGCATCGTAGCCGTACAGGATGCTGAAATTATTAGCTGGATAAGCGATGCTTGTAATGTTGCTCGCCTTGTCATACGTGGCAGTGAAAGTCTTACAACCGGCCACGGCCCCATTGCATTGGGTTGCGTTCGCGATTCGACCCATCGCGTCATAGCTCATGAAATACTGCGAAGCGCTTCCTACGATTCCCGCCACTTCTCTCCCGACTGGATTCGTAAATGAGTGTCCCATGAATGTGGTGTAGTCATAGCGATGACTTGTTCCTGGAGTGGTGCCGTCCGAATAGACGGTGTCGAGTAACCGGCCGAGTGCATCGTAGCTGTAGGTGATTGCTAGCGTGGCCGCAGATCCCCACGGTTGGTTGGGAGCAGGTTCGTGCTTGGATACGACGCGACTGGCGGCATCGTAGCCGTAGGAAAGCACAGTGTTCCCAGTGCTGTTCAGTTCAGGGTTCATCGCCGTCAGCAAGCGAGAAAAAGAGTCATACGTGAAGAATCTCTGCCTCCAAGTTGCGGGCACGACCGGAGCCGTTGTTCCTGAACAAGGAATGTCTGGTGTAATATCTGCGCCCTTTTGGTGCACGCAAACCAAGTCATTGCGGGAATTGTACTGATAAGTGGTTACAAGCGGATTATTAGTCAGTGCGTTTGGATCTTTTCCACCATCAAACGCGGCACCAGATGAGGACACGCTAAACGAAGGCTGCACGAACTGGGCCGAGTTCCACGCATAACTTGCCGACAAGGAATAATCGCTCGCTGCCCCGGTCGTCGTGCTAGTTAGAGTGACGGCGCCGCCTGAAGCCGTCGCTGTGGCGTATGAGCCGGCACCGATAGTCGCTGCCAGTCGCGATGCAATTGAAGATGGAGTATCGCTTGCTCCATAACTTACCGAGTATGGAGTGCCGTTTACTGCTACCGTTATACTGCCGCTGTCCGCTGTTATCGACGCGTTCTGACCTCCGACCAGCGCCGCTGAACTTGGAGTCACCGAGAATGACCCGCTTCCAAAATCGGTCGAATCGTTTGAAAGCGAACTGCCAGAGAGCGTGTAATTTGAGGCAGCGCCGGTTACCTTCGATTTCAATAATATGTTTGTGCCGGATGCCATGGCCGTGACAAACGCGGACGCGTCAGCATTGATGTTCGCCGCCAAACTTGATGCGACGCTACCAGCCGTGTCCTTGGAACCATAGTTCGTACTCGTCCCGTGGCCATTCACCGTAAGCGTTACAGAACCGATGTCCCATACCGTCTTAGGGCAGGAGCGAGTGATGCCAGTTGTAAGCTGCGCCCCAGAATTAGCGCAGGGATCCGTTGTTAAAGAACCTTCAGAACCTTGAATAGCCACTGTGAGAGCACCGGCAGTCGCGAGTTGGGAAGTGGCAGACTGCTCCGAGCCGGATATGCTTATCCAGGCGGTGCTATGCGTAGCCGAAGCAGCCGGGTTCGGTTCAATAACCTTGCTAAGAAGACCAAATGCATCTGAGCAACTCTGACGTTTTTTCCCGACTTCATCGATCGCCGTCGTGCACAAAAGGGTCGGTCCTGAGGAATCGGCCGGCGTATCGTCGTAGACGGTCGTGCTAATACTCCCGTCCTGTTTGGTGATCTTAATCGCCCGACCTAATGCATCGTAGTCCGTCTGTGTTGTACCGTAGGTTGGTTCAGTTGTTAAGCAGTATGGGTTTGAAACCGACCGAGTCCTTCCCACCGGATCATAAACTGTGTCCACTTTAATTCGGCTCGCACACTCTGGAGTAAGGATCTGCGTCTGATACACCCGACCCAAACCATCAACCTTAGTTGTGGCGTCTGTATAGGTTGTACCCGTGATTAAGCTTTGCTTCTCGACAGTGTTGGCGTCGGGATAAAACAACTTCACAATGCCACCGTCGGGATAGTCGCTTTCGGTAAGCCTAAGCATATTGTCATACGAATAGGCATACTGCTGGCCGTTTTGGTCTGCAGAGCCTGTTAATAGGCCCGTATTGAAATCGTAATTGCTGCTGGATACGTGATGGATGATTGGTGCCCCAACATCGGGCATTTGCGTGTCGGGTAGGTTCGTCTGCGTGAGATACGCTCCAACAAAGGCGGGAGAATACTGATATGTGGTCTTGTGATTCAGTGGGTCTGTATTGGAAGCCTTCATGCCGGTGTCGAAATAAGTCATAGCACTCGACAACAGTGAATTTGTCTGGTCTAGCCAGCCGCTGACGGTCGTGAGGTTTCCGCGGTATGGTTCTCCTGCTGGCGGAGCGAGATGTGTAGGAACTCCGATGCCAGAGCTCTGAAGCGCCACCTCATCGTAACCAAACGTCTTTTTCGCAACTGGATTGCCGGAGCCATCTGTATACGTGACCGAGGCTGCTAACGAGACAAAATTGTTGTTCTTGTATGCAGGATTGTCCTGCCACAAATAGTGGTTTACGGTTGACCGCACCAGCTTGTTTGAAAAGTCGTATTCGTCTTGCTTAAGAACGCTGCCGATCCTAACCAGTTGCCCATTAACGTCTGGTACAAGCGGGTCATATTGGCTCACTGTACGCGACGTTTCCCCATTGGCATATATCGTGGTGACCTGAACGGGAACGACATCTGTGATCTGTGCCACGGAACTGGTCGGCAGCACGCAATCGTATTGCGTCTGAACCGTTTTCAAAACTTTGCCGCCGCTGGCAGCTCCCTCGAAATACTGCACTCCATACTCGTACCCGTCGCATCCAGAATTAAGCGTACCGGGACCTATTTGATGTACGGTGTCATTGCCGTCTGGACCTGTGACGGTTGCTAGGCCCTTGGCTGCATAACCGAAAATGGATGTACCGACTCCGGTTGGAAATCCAGCTTGGTACGCATAACTCCACTTGTGGCCACCGGTACCATCGTTAGCGTCAACGATGCGAGAGGTCACCCACGTGCTCATGCCTCCCTCAGAAGTTGGGATCGTTGGGCCCATACTATAGGTGTATGTTATCGATCCTCCAGTGGGGAACCCGACTCTCAATAAATCTCCGTAGTTGTCATATGTGAAAGTCCATAGTGTAAGGTCAGGAAGCACAACCGCGCTTAAGAGAAGGGCTCCGGCTGGACCATAATTTGCGGTGGCCCCAGAGCTGCCGACATCGAACGAGGTGGACAAAGTGAATATGGAATAACAGAAGTAAAACGTGCGTACGCCGCTATTCACGTTGGCAGGACCAGGAACGTTCCAGATTCGTGCGGATGAAGTTGAGGCAGGACACTTGGACAAATCTGTCGTAGACACTCCGGGCTGAATACCGACAAATGAGGTACTCGCCGAGCCCGGGATAAGCCTGCCCATTGTGTCTGTCCAACCGGTCGAGCCAATGTTTATCTGGTTACCGTTTGCATCAGTCACGCTGCTTGCCTGAATGCCTGCCCGAATAAGCGCGAGCGGATTCGTCTGACTAGTGTCACTCAGGTTTGGGAAAGAATAACGAGTGCCGTTGCTCAATATCACTGTTTGTGCGTCCGGCCTCAACAAACCAGTGGCATCGAGCGACCGCAATGGATACTGTGGCCCTGTGGTGTCCGCCGTTTGGCTAGCGAAAGTGTGAGTACTTCCATCAGGAGAACTGACACTCTGTGACCAGTCATATAGAGTCTCGCCCTGTATGTTAGGATCTTGTGGTTCCACGGCATAGCTAGTGAGCATCCACCAATCCGTACTGCTGACTATTTGCGCACCCGTGTCAGGCATTGGTTCCCATTGTGCAGGCACTACGACATGCCCCAATTTGTCGAACTTCGCGGGTTTTACATACCATTGCTTGTTGCTGAAGCTGATAAAAAAGCTGAGGTCCGTTCCGCCACGCTGTGGGAACGAGACCAATGGGATGTGAAGGGAAAGCCCGCCACTGGTCAAGCTGACAGTATCAAGATCTCCACCATGAGTGGAGTCATATGGTTTTGTCCCTTGTTCCGTGTTGGGGTCACTTTGTGCGTAGCAAGAAATAATTCCGGCAAATATGGTTGTACAAAGCACAAACACTCGAAAAAGCTTCACGCATCCTCCACACCGCGATAAGGCAAAAGAGTCCGCAAACGCCGCGCGGCAAGGCCTTAAAGGGCTAATCTCTTTCTCAGTTCTAGAATTTTTTGGGGACCCGGTACGACGGCACTCCCCGGAAGTGGAGTGAATGATGAGGATGATTCTTTAGGGCCGCTTTGAGAGCGGGTTAGTTCGTTTGTAGGCCGCTTCTTCGCGCAAAGAACAAGCGGCTCGTTTCACTACGTCTTGACACCCCTGCCAAGGATACGCAGCGTTTCACTCCCGGTAATCGCCGGGTTGGTTGACACTATATGTCTGACACCCTGAGGTGTCAAGACAATAAGTGTAAATTTAGATTGCACACTGGGAAGAGCACGTCCGCATTCGAAAGCGCCTTACTAGCAGGACAATATGTTGCTTACACTCTAAGCGATTGCTGCATTTTGTCTTCACTATTCGCAGGGCCGCTAACCCGCCGTGAGTCGCGGCCCACTGAGCTGCATCGTCCCAAGATGTAGCTCTCACGATTTCCGCGAAAGGGTCAGATTCTCCCGCGGAAAGTCGAACCCACACGCCACCTGGTACCGGTCTTTCAGCAGCCCGTGGCTTCGGCTTCCAACTGGAAGACAGCGGCTAAACCTTGTGTAAATACAGGCGAGGTGGTGCAACTCTGGCATCCAATAACATGGGGTTGCCTGTTCGATGCCTCTGCCCGTTTCTACCGGAGCAACTTCTTCGGATGTTCTTGATTTCGGTATTTACTAAGTGTCTAAAAAGGCATTACCGTTTCAACAAATCAATAGGCTCTATTGTAGGTTTCAACTGAAGGCCGTCTACTGATCATGTAAACGGCCTCTTTCATTACGTCTTGTTCACGGGCACCCCCTTTAAGGTAACCGAAAGACGTAATGTCTCAAAGCCGCATGACGGGCATTGAACTCAGAGTGCAAGCAACCTGGACGTGCCACAAGTGTTCCAGCTTGAAGCAGCGCAGCCAAAATATATTGACGACACCCGCAGGTGTCAAGATAATAAGAATTAAATTAGAATTATATGAGTGAGCGGGATCAGAGGACATGATTGGAGATTCGGCTTTAGAGGGGAGACAACACACTCTGAGAGATTTTATGTCGCGGTGTCGACATTCGATCACTCCCACGATATTGTTGGCGAGCCTTCCTTGACCTCTGATCGTTTAAATGCCATACTCCGCTCGTAAAAACGCGCGCTCATTCTCCTTTGAACAGGACAAAACCTCCCTATGACACCCATCTCACAAAGAAAGAAAGCGTCTCGAAAGAAACTTACAAAGCGCGACGAGACAAATGCTGGAACAGGAACAGTGTCGAGAGCGTACAACGTTCCGATATCTGTGATTAAGGAAATTAGGACGGTTGCACCTGCATATGGATCCCAAGGGCGTGCCGTCCAGGTTGGGTCCGAGCTATTGGTGAGGTTACCCAAACCGGTGACGGTTCCTGAACCGGATCCCTCCACAATTACTCGAAAATCATTTAAGCTCGCGCGACGCACAATCGAACTCATCGAGGAGTTGGTTTCTAATGGTTATTCTGATCCTGGACAGGTATTTGCCGCTTGTATGAAAATTCTGCGGGTGAAGAAATTGGATTCGAGCTATCTTTCCGAGCCGAAATAACATCCTGTCCGGCCCGCTCCGGTACTTCAACAATCAATGGAAATCATGTGACGAGACACTTGCAGCACTCACCAAGAGCGGCATGATCTTCTCGGCCTGTAAGTGAACGATGCCATCCTGGTTTTGGATTTTTCCCTGCACTCGAACAAAACGCTCATGCAGGACCACCATCGGATCCGCCATGTAGACTTCCGGCTTCACGATTACATTCGCGTGACCAGTCTCGTCTTCAAGGGTTAAGAAGATCAGCCCCTTGGCCGTGCCTGGACGTTGCCGTGTAATCACCGCGCCTGCTGCAATTGCAGGTTTATTGTGGGGCAGCTTTTTCATTTCACTTGCTGTCACAATTCCTGTCCTGCGGAGCTGCTTTCGACGATATGCCATCGGATGTGGTCCTACAGTTAGTCCCGTACCGTGGTAATCGGCAACCAGCCGCTCCTCAACCTCCATAAGCTTCAATGGTGAGGCGACATCCGGCTCTGCCACACCTTCCAGCAGCCGCGGCACCCTGCATCCATATTTTTCCACCTGCCAGAGCGCATCTCGGCGGTGTAGCGTCGATCCGGAAGTATTGGGAATACTATTCAAAGCCCCGATTGCGGCCAGCATACGCAAGTCCCCTTTATTGATTTCAGGCACTTGCATAGTTAGATCGGAAATCGATGTAAAGGACCGCTCTTTTCGCTTTGCCACCAGGATCTCCCCGATTCCCTGCTGCAGTCCTCTTACATAACGCAACCCGAGACGCATGACCAGCTTTTGATTGTCCCTCTCAAGTGTGCAATTCCACTCAGAACGATTCACGTCGACTGGAAGAACTCTCAGACCATGTATCTGAGCATCCTTGACCAATGTCGCCGGCGAATAGAACCCCATCGGCTGGTTATTCAGCAGTGCACAGGTAAACGCAGCGAGATATCGGACCTTGAAGAAAGCGCTGGCATAGGCGAGTAGGGCGAAACTCGCTGAGTGTGATTCTGGAAACCCATAGAGTGCAAATGAGGTGACAAATTGAACGATCTTGTCCTGAGCCTCAGCTTCGATGCCATTTTCAGTCATTCCCTTCCGCAGCTTGATTTCAATTTCTTTCATACGGCGTTCTGAGCGCTTTTGGCCAAGAGCTCGGCGTAACTCTTCAGCCTCTCCACCGGTGAAGCCGGCACAGAGCATGGCCATCCTCAGCAGCTGCTCCTGAAATAACGGCACGCCAAGCGTCCGTTCAAGCACCGGAATGAGCGATGGATGCGGATAAGTCACCCGCTCCTTACCCATGCGTCGCTTTAGATAAGGATTGGTCATTTGTCCGACGATAGGTCCCGGGCGAATCAGTGCGACTTGTACTACCAAGTCATAAAACTTTTGAGGGTTGTTCCGTGGTAGCGATGCCATTTGGGCGCGAGATTCGATTTGGAACATTCCGACCGTATCTGCATTTTGAATTGCGCCATAGATGTCCGGTTGATCTGGTGGAAGATGAGCTAAATCAATTTCTTCTCCGTGATGGGCTTTAATGAGGTCTATTGACTCGCGCAAAGCAGCCAGCATGCCCAAGCCAAGCAAATCGACTTTGATGATGCCCAACTTTTCGCAATCGTCTTTGTCCCATTGACAGACTACGCGGTTCGGCATCGAAGCTGGCTCCAGTGGAACGACCGAATCGAGGGCGCCCTGGCAAATCACCATGCCGCCAGAGTGCTGTCCCAGGTGTCGAGGCAGGTCGAGCACACGTTTACACAAGCCAAGAAAACAATTCATTCGGCCGTTATCAACGTCGAATCCGGCGTTGCGAAAGTAGTTCTCAAAGTTATCTTCTGGTCCGCGCCACTCCCATGAGGTTGCCGCGGCAGATAGCCTGGCTAACGAATCCGGATCAAAACCAAGCACCTTACCGATCTCACGGGCCGCAAGTTTCGCTCGATAGGTGATAACATTGGCCGTCATCGCGGCGCCGCGTTCTCCATAACGCTGATAAACGTACTGGATTACCTTTTCACGCTCATCTCCGCTCGGCAGATCAAGATCGATGTCTGGCCACTCACCCCGTTCCTCAGAAAGAAAGCGCTCGAAAAGAAGATCCATTGCGATGGGGTCCACGGCTGTAATACCCAGTGCATAGCAAACCGCACTGTTTGCCGCCGATCCCCTTCCCTGCACCAGGATGTGATTCTTGCGGCAAAATTGCACGATGTCCCACACGATCAGGAAATAGCCAGCCAGATTTAACTTCTCAATCAGCTTTAGCTCACGTTCCAATTGCCGTCGCACTCTGTCTGTAACCGGGCGGAAGCGATCCCTAGCGTCTATCTCCACTCGAGTACGAAGATAACCGATCTCAGTTTCGCCTGCTGGAACTGGATAACGAGGAAACTCATATCCCAGGCTTTCGAGTTCGAAAGTCAGGCGCGATGATAGCTCAGTTGTATTCGCAACCGCCTCGGGCAAATCGGAAAAGGTTTGAATCATCTCCTTGGCAGAGCGAACGTATCTCCATCCGTTCGATTGCAATGACCGTCCGGCTTCATCCAAGGTGCATTTGTGTTTCACGCAAGTGAGCACATCGAGCACCTGCCGCTCTTGTGGTGTGGCATAAAGAGCACCATTCGTAGCAAGGAGCGGTAAACCAAGTTCTTTTGCCAGTCCCAATGCTGCGTGGTTTCTCTTCTCTTGTTCAGGCTGGAAGTGTCGCTGTAATTCCACATAGACATTGTCACGGCCGAATATCGATTGTGTGGTTAACAGCCATTGTCTCGCCTTGTCCACTCCACCTTCCCTCAGCGCTACAGCCAATGGGCCGTCCTTATCACCGGTGAGACAGACCAGCCCCTCAGAATGTTCTTCTAAATCCACAATCGACGCTGCCGTCAGTTTGTTCTTGGCTGAGCGAAGCTTGGTTTTGGTGATCAGCCTGCAGAGGTTCTGATACCCAAGCCGGTCTTTCACAAGAAGCGGATAAAAGGTCGCCTTATCAGGGCGCGCGCCAACTGAGATTTCTGCGCCTACATGCGCTTTGAGATTGTTGGGCTTTGCGGCGAAATGGAATCGAGGTGACCCGTAAAGACCGTTACGATCCAATAAAGCCATCCCGGCCAAATCCTTGTCGGCGCAGGCATACGCCAAAGCCTCCGGGAGAGATGCCCCTTCGAGGAAACTGAACGCGCTTCGGGCATGAAGTTCGACATACTGCATTCAATCGTAAAGTCCTTCCACAAACCATGCGTTCTCGATCACGTCTCGAAAAATTCGGTACAAGCCAATACCGTTCGGAAGTTGTATTGCGATATCCCACTCTTCTCGTCGCCATTGCGCGTCTTGTTTCCACCAACTACCGGAAGTTGACCATGGCCCTGCCAGGCTTATGACCGGGGAAGCAACTTCGGCGAAACTGATATGTGATGGCCTGCCTGATTTGCAAAGCACACGAGCTTTCAGAGGCGGGCGAAACATACTCATAGTGAGAGAACCGTCACCATCAATTAATTTTTGAGGTTTTCTCTCGGGCTGGTTCGGATAAGGAGCTTTCATTCGGAAATCATCATGCCGGTGAGAATCGAGGACTTCGGGCGATCCGATACGCCCGCGGCCTTGTTCATCAGTGTCTCCGACGATTCCTCGAATGCGAGCCAGCACTATCTCCAATTTCTCCGGTTCCGGGGCGAGGGCCGCGAACAGTCCATGCTGAGTAACGCGTCTCTTCGCTGCCTGCGCTTCCAGCTCTATCGTTTTGACGGGGGCGTCTGGACCATGCTGCGCGAGTTCCAAACCAAGAAGGTTAAGTAGAATCTTGCTGTCTTGCACAGCGACAGGAAGTTTGAGGATACGTTCGAAGGCGACAATTCGAACGTTGAGAGGGCTATTTTCTTTCACATCTCGATCTTGATGCACTTCTAATCCAAGTCTGAGGCGTAGTTCATCGGTTGCCAGCGAGCGTGATAATAAGCGAGCGGAGATGTGCTCAAGAATCTTTTCTAAAGAAATTAGCAATGGTTCAAGCGTCGTGAGCGCTTCCTCAAGCTCAATGCTTTCTTGAAATCTCGTGGGCGGATCGATGGGGACAAGTGGGCGAGAGCTTTGTCCAGAAGCCACCTTCTGCAGATAAACACCGTCTCGACCTAATCGTTCGTTAAGCGGCACCGGCGGCAACAATAACAAGTCGCGGCAAGTCCGAATGCCCCAGCTGTCCAGAATCTCGGCTTGGGATTGTGTCAGCGGTAAAACGTCCACCGGTACTTGCGCAATTGATGCGGCTTCTTTACCTGGATGGATCACGCTGGTTCCCGAGAAAGCCTTGGCGGCTATTAAAGCTGCCTCAGGAGACGACGCTGTCGCAACATTTGCTTCAAGTCCCACTCTAGACACTTGCTCAGCCAAATTACGGGCGAGCTTCTCTGGCGGGCCAAAGATCCGATCGGTCCCGGATATATCTAAAATCACAATCCCTTCTGCAGTTGCTTCGACACGGGGTGAAAAGCTAAACGCACAATCGAGTAATGCTTCTTGTGCTTCCCGTTCGCGCTTTATCTCACGTTTGCGGAGTACCATCCCTGGGCATTGAGCCGCTTGCGCCTTGGTATGACCTATTTGAATGCCGGCAATCTCAGCCTTCTCGTTGCAAGCAAAAATTCGCGGCAATGCGTCCGGTCCGTCATAGATAGCAACCGGCGACCCTTGCCATGCGACTTGTCTCGTCATTGGGACATTACGAATAGCGGCTTGAACAGCAAATCGAGGCACGAAGATGCAGCTATATAACATGGCTTATGCCCACCGCCGCTCCGCACGGAAACTCTGTACTCCAATGGCTGGTTTCTTGAGAGAACGTCTAGGCTCAGCTTCGATTTTGAAATCAATTTCAACTGGTAATCGCCCGTGCGTTGGAGATACCGCTGCGGCCTCAGACCAACGTACGTCCGCATTAAGTAGAGACAATGTTAGAGCTGAGCAACTGCCAACGACTTTGTGGCTTGTAGAGATCAACAAAGGAAGATGGAGTTTCTCGACAACAGACCGGAATCGAAACCAGGTGGATGATGGGACTTTTCGAATGTGCTCGGGAGAGACGTTTGCCAAATCCACAACTAAAAGCCCGAAGCCGCCGCTTCCTTGAAGCAAAAGATCAGCCGAAGTGAATGCCTGTTCGACAGCTTTGATTCCCTTACCGCTGCACCTTACCCAAAGAAGTCGATCCAGTCTGACACCGGCGTCCTTGGCTGACCGGGGGTCAAATGAATCCGTAGCGTCGACTAGGGCGCCGAACTGCTCCGCTGTCACTCGTGCAAGTACCTGGCAAAACAAGCTTTTCGTCCCGGCAGAGCACCAGCGCCCGGTTACGAGCTCAGTGATAGCGCCCAAGGGAATGCCTCCACAGCAGCTATCGATTGCTGGAATTCCAGTATTCAGGACTGATGTTTGAGCTGCAGGTCGGAAGTTAAAAGGGGCTGAAACACGGCCTTTTAGCCGTTCTTCGACCTCAACGCGGAGAGATGCCAGAGAGACCATATAATAAGGTTAGGCAATTTCGGGTGTTTTCGTTATTTGTTCGCTCATTGGTACGCTAGCCCGTAACATATCTACCAGTCAACGGCGCCCCGTAAGTTTCCGCTGCAAGTCATTGATGCCCAAATGAATATATTTTTTGGTACGGCCGGATTCTCCTACAAAGACTGGCTCGGAGTGGTTTACCCCAGCGACCTGAAGAGACGGAAGGTACATCCGCTCACGTACTTAGCGCGTTTTCTGGATTGCTGCGAAATCAACAGTTCCTTTTACGGTTACATCCGTTCAAACGCCGGAAAGGGTTGGTGTAAGGCAGTTGCGGAAGTGAATCCTAGTTTTCAGTTCACGGCCAAGCTCTTCCAGGGATTTACGCACTCTGCCCGCGGCAGCAAGGCGCCTGTTCCCTTCACTTTGAAAGTCAGCGGCGAGGATGAAAAACTTGCCCGCGAGGGTCTGGATTCAATAGCTATCGAAGGCAGGTTAGGAGCTGTTCTGCTTCAATTCCCCATTTCTTTCAAAAACGCCGATGACACGCGTGATTACCTGTTTGGTCTGATTCGAAAATTCAACAATTATCCGCTCGTGCTGGAGATTCGACATGAGAGTTGGAACGATCCTGACATACTGGAGCGGCTGATAGAACTCGGAGTCGCATTTTTGCAACATTGATCAGCCACGATTGGGTAAATCACTGCGTGGTACACAACATGTTACCGCGGCGGTTGGATATGTTCGGCTTCATGGTCGCAATTATAAAGAATGGTTTCAAGCGACAAATCGGAATGACCGCTACAACTATCTGTATAAGCCGGAAGAGTTAGAAGGCTGGAAAGACAAAATCGATCAAATCAGCAAGAAAGCTGAGAAAACATATGTGGTGGCGAATAACCACTATAAAGGCCAAGCCCCAGTCAACGCATTGCAATTGAAGAACATGCTTTCAGGGAAACGCGTCAAGGCACCGGCCCCTTTGATAGAACACTACCCAAATGAATTGAAGGGCGTTGCGGAATTATTATAAGGCACACAGGATGATTAAACTTTTCATTGGCATGTTTGATCAAAAGCTTCAGGGTGGTTGGAAATGACTCTCATCCTGTTCACAAGCATGTCTCCAACCGAGTTGGCCGGAGAGCTTTCCCGAAGCGGGCATTCTGTTTTTGGAGCACTTGCGATTTCTGAGGTGCTTGCTTTAGGCGAGCAGCATCCCGAAGCCGTGATTATCATCGCACACGATGTAAGCCCCGAGCGCGCGCGAATAGTTCAGCAGCGTTATCCAACTCTCACGTTAGGAGCAAAAGCAACACTGAAAGATGTGCTTTGGGAACTCGGGATAAGCGGTACGCTACTTCGAGAGTCCCCGAAGGCAAACGTCAATTAGAATCCAAAGTAAAATTTAATCTTGCTTGTCAAGTATATTGAGCGCTATGGATCCTGTCCTGACAACACATCGCTATAGCACTGTCGATCCATTTGGGAAAAAGGGCCCATTAGGAATAACATGGCAGAGATTCTGTGATTAAATTCATCCGCCAATACACCGGTAAACGTTTTCTTGCCGCCTCGTGGTTTGCACTTTTCGGCTTTCTCGCAGCCAGCATCTTCTTTCTACGCCCCAACGTCAGATTTCATGCTTTGTGCATGTACGTTTTGCTGCCGGCCGCGTGCGCAGGTATTGCGGGATTTTTCTGGGGAGGCTCCATCCTTGATGGCACTGCCACTAGAAGCTATGCGAATTCGATGTTGCGGGGTATCGGGGTTACGGCCGGAGCCTTCGCGATATTTGCGGTCGTCTTTGCAGTAGGCTTGCCGCTTCTGGAGCGAGGCTGGAGTTTAAAGCAGTCCGCGGGAATATTCATTACAACTTTAACGTTGGGATTGCTGATGGTGGGGCCAATGATTTTACTTGCCGGAGTGATCGCTGGCATCACGCTACATCTGCTCGGACGCCTGGCTAGTACAAAAACCGACGACCGAGCAGTTTAAATATCCGGGCTCTTAGTCGACTAGTTAGCCCGAATTGTCTTGGTTACGGTGTTCCGTTGTTTGCGATAGCAAAGTAGCCAACCGGAGCACTCCCCCCGTGAGCAGAGCAGAATGCCTGTGCTGACGAAGCTTGGGCCTGCACCGATTGAACTGACGATGCATTCTGGTCATGAGGTACAGCCGCAGTCGTACAGGCAAAGCTTGTATTTCCCGAAGCGTCAGTCGATTTGACGACGATAAGGTAAACACGGCCATTTCCGTTGCCGCTGCGCTCTGCACGCAATAACAATGTGCCCGAGGTATTCGTTGCATCCGGCGCAAAGTTGCCATCCCCCGTTCCATTCTGGCTCTCATTGGAAAACACCAGAACTGAAATAGGTTCGGCTCCTCCGCATTGGTCTTGCGCAATGGCCGCCAATCCAACATTGATCATCTGATGATTGGGTGGCCACAGTTCCGGCTGAGCCAGTGAGACATTGATTGCCGGAGGCGTGGTGTCTCGAATGGTAACCGTAGTATGACAAGCCAACGGCACCGATCTGTTATCCGTAACTGAAACAGCCAAATCATGAACTCCTAAATTAAATGCATGGTTTAGAGTTACGGCTGCAGTTGTGGACGGAGTATTTCCCGGAACAGTATCGACCGCAAGCTGCAAACCATCGCTAGTCCATATGACCGTCAACGGATCGCCATTAATGTCGGAAACATTTACGGTTAATGATGTTGGGGTTCCGGCAACTTGTGTACACTCGTTGACCGCTGCTAGCGGGCAAACGATAGCCGGAGGCTGATTGCCACCTCCTAAAACACTGGCGATAAGAGAATTGGCATCTTCTGGCCGCACTTGACCAATGCTCACCAGGCTGTTCACCAAGCTTGTTGCCAGCTGGCTTGGAGAATTGGTGAGTCCCGCCGCAGTGCGGAAAGTGACAATGCGTGAAAGTTGATCGTTAAGGGGCGGCGTATCCGCCACCGTGAGACCAGCAACTTCCTGAGTTGTCTGTCCATTAGGAAGCGCCTGCAAAAATGCAGAGGTGTTTCGCAGCAGAGTCGGCGAAGAACAGGCATCGCCTATGCCGTCGAAGTCCGAATCCTTCTGGTCGGGATTTGGCACCGTCGGACAGTTATCGAGTTCGTCGGGAACACCGTCGCCGTCAGTGTCAACTGAAGTCGAAGGTATCCCGTTGCGTACCTGGAATAGATATCGTCCGGCCTGATTGCTGCCGAAACTATTATGGATCAGACCGCTAGCCGGATTGTTGTCCAAGAAGGCACCGGGAATACCTGATCCAGGTAGTTCGAAGAAGGTGCCGTTCAGCCCGCTTCCATTCGAGAAACCGACACGCGCTGCTGAGCCTCCCTCGCATTGAGCATCGCCGCCGCTTGCCTGCCCAGTCTCCCATTGGATTGAATTGAAGTTAAATTCAATATCAAAGTCCCCGGGAGCCGAGTCAGAACGATCAATCAAAAGCACTTGGAAGAAATTCAATACACTTGTGTTTACGTTGAAGCAGCCTACTCCAGGCCAAGTAATGCCAAAAGCAGGATGCCCATCTACTGTGTCGGGCCCGTATGTGACTTGATTCCCCAATCTCGTGTCTACATCAGCAAAGAATGGGGCAATAATAGCGCGCTGGGTTGTCTTCAGATCGAAGGGGGTAAATTCCGACAGCGGTTGATCGAAGGTGATATTGCCATTGTCATTGACGAAAAGCGATGAAAACGTCTGGCCAAAGAAGTTGATTGGAAATCCGATAACAGTCGCTCCGCTTGAGCCGTCGTCAGTTGGTGGCAACACGAAAGATTCAAAACCTGGGCGAATAGCACCACCGGAACCCCGCGGACCCGGTACAGGGATATTAAAAACGAATGAATTGCCGTCAGCTGAGATAGTGCCGGCAAAATCGGATTCAGTTACCGATGGAACAAAAATGTCGGGGAAAAAACTCGTGACCGACAGTGAAAGTGAGAATGCATTATCTAGTGGACCAATGACCTGAGTCGTATAGTCCCCCGGACTTGGATCAACCACAACCACCGCATTGCGGTCCTGTGCCTGAATGTAAATGGCATTAGGGATATCATTCACTATGCTGCCATCGGGCAGCATTCCGGTTCTGCTCCCATTGGGATCAGTGACCAGAACGTTATTAGGCGGGTCTTGAAAAGCGGCAACTGTTGCTACGCCATCCAGATTATTAATTAGCGTCTGGTGAACAAACGTTTCGACGTTTTGCAGAAACGAGTTGAAATCACCTGTAGGGGGGTTCAGAGCATCGAGGTTCACAAAGAAATTCAGCGGGCCGGTATTCGTGATGTTAACGCCTAAAGGGCCAGTGATGTTGAACCCGGGACTGGACCACTCTGCAATTCTCGCGGATCCTCCGGGTTTGGCATTGATGAAACATCCATTGGCGTTTGAGCCAAACGCAAAATTACATTGCGGTACGGTCGAAGGATCGAGCGATCCGGAATCGAAAATTTGTACCGTAGCCACTGTCTGGCTGGTTGCTACCTGAATGGGCTTGCCAAAATCAATTCCAAGTTCAGTGTCCTGAAAGAGCACAGGTAGCGTGCCATTGTTGGAAGTCACGGAACATTGCGCGCCGCCAGAAGCACCATTCGACGTGAACTGCAAAGGAAGCTGGCCGTAAATAACTCGATAATCTTTAACCTTTAATTTAACGGGCGCAGACACGGGCTGCAGTGTCACCGGCGAAGAGCTTCCAACAGATGGACAAGGAGGCAGCGGTGGCTTGGGCGGAGGAACACTGCTCCCCCAGAACAATGGGTCGGGCGAATACGTCGTGTCAAAGCTTGCAGTAACGGAGCCTGCACTTTGCAAAGGTATTTGATATTCAGCGATGACGTGGTTGAAAGGGCAAGTGGGGGAAGGACCAAAGCCGACCCGGCCACGCTGACCATTGACCACGGGAACTCGACTTTGCCCATTTACTTGTTGGAGTACACCGTTCTCATAGAAAATGATGGTGCCATCAGTGAAAATGTGAACATCGTAATGAACGAGACCGACGGATCCAGAATCGCTGTCAACGTTAGCGAAGTTGACCAGAAAATAATCATTCGGTCCGAGCGGTGCAGTTCTGGAGCATTCGTCATACATCAACAAAAACGTGTCTGGGGGGCCTGAAGGATTAATCAAGCTAGCTTGGTCAGCGTAGAGATAACTATTGCTAGCCGAAAAAAATGTGGGAGTTACATCGGACCATTCAGCATGCCCATCGGGACATGTGGTGAACGCTCCATCGGTCGAATGACAAAAAGCGCTCTGGTTAGTAACCGCATGGCTGGTTTGACCCACCGCAAAGACAACACAAACCAGTAGGAGGAGTGCCCCTAGGGGCCAGGACTTTCGCATATGATCACCGTACTTTGAAGGGGGTGGTGTGTGGAAACGGGAAGACGTTGCGATACGCCACAACGGAGTTGGACAGACATCACATGATGCATGCCCGGATCGGGATCTTCAATCTTTACGGTAAGTCACACCTTAAGGATTGGTATTCAACACAAATTGTCAGGCCGGATACCACTTAGAGGACTGTCCCCCTCACCTATCAAACACATCAAGTGAGAAGGTAAAAAGCAGCTACTTTGCTGATGCTTGAGGTTATAACTCTTTCTTTTTGATTTGTCCTGTGAAATATCAGCAAAATTCAATTATTAGAAAATTTTAAATTGAATTGGCAAACAAGTCGGCCATATTGTTGGGTTACATCAGACGGCTCGGACAAACCATCGAAGGCTGATGTAGGAGCTAATCTTTTGAGTTGACAACCCGCCTTAAGAAATTCCATGAAAAAACCTCTCCACAAACACTTGACCCACTGCCCATCAGGTTCTACCCCGGGTGCTCTTTCTTCGGGTCGCTTAAGCATTCCTCAGCAAAAGAACGCCATTAATTCAACGGGCGCACCACCGGTATATCGACCCGACAGTTTGAAAGCGGGGACATCCATATTGCTGAAGACGGTTGATCATGGACAATCAAATCGAGCTGCTCCTCCCGTATACAAGCCTCAGCATACGAATGCTGCAGGCCCAGTTATTTCGCCGAATGCTGGTTCTGGCGCGAAACTAAGTCGTCCCATTCCCGCTGCATATCCGGACAATGCGGCAAATTCAGCGATACTGCGCAACGTCGTTAAATCAACTCACCCCGAGCCCTATGCCAGAGAAACGCGACCAGCGCCTCCCGTATATAAACCAAATCTCGGCACGCCTCTTGCCCAACTAAAGCCCAATGCCCAGAATGCTGATGGTCGTCGCTTTTTGACACCGCAAGTTCCGGGCAGACCTAAGAAACCTGTTTTTACAACTTGCCCTCCCCCATGCCGTCCGCGAGCCGCGGTTGAAATTCAAACAGCCAAGTCCATGGTGAGACGAACGCAAATCCCAGGTGATCGTTTGCAACAGCCCAGGCCAAAGGTCGCACAATGTAGGCTGGCAATCGTGCAGCGCATGTCGGTGGAAGAATGGAAACAACTTGCGCCAAAGGTGGGAGTTTGGCTTCAACAACGTCCTAACCGCCAAGCTCTTATGACCCGTTATGATGCCGACGACGGTAGAAGTGGTGCACCGCGATCCGTTTCAGACCTGAAGTGGCCGGCCTCTTGGAGCGGTGAGAGATCAAGTGCATTTCAAGACTTCATGCATACGGTATCTGTAGATAAGTTCAATGAGTATGTGGAAGCGGTTAAGCAAGCTGCTGCTGCCAAACGGGAATCTGTTCGATCAGGTAGCTCTTCAAGTGTTGGTCTATCCCAGAGCTTCTCTTCATTGGGAGGGCCGCTGCCCATCCGGCCAATCAAGATATGCCTGATGACGCCTTATCTTTACTCCGGCAATGACTTTGAGGGCCCTGGCTACAAGGCTTCATCTAAGATTATCAGCTCGCAAACGATCATGAAGGGCGATTACGGAGATATCGCTGCTTATTTGGAGAGACTTCGCCAAGGAAGCGCCTTCCGGTTCATGACCCGTATCTCAGTCAACCAGAAATCTGTATCGGCAAACACAAAAGACGTGACGGAAGCACTGCTAAACGAGATTGAGGCCGGGGCTAAGGAGATCACTTTGGTTCCTGACAGGGTTCGATCCCGTGATATATCCGGGCAGTTGGCGGAAGCGTTGTCAAGGGTTCCTGGACCTTTGCATCACATTTCCGGCGCACAAGCGGCTGAATTGGATGCCATGCATGCAAGAAGGTTCGAGGAAGAAAGACCTGAGGCGCGAGTAAAACCTCTTTATCATTCGGATATCCTGGTTCGCGAAATCGCTGCTGACCTGGGAGGGGATCCGACCAGTGTTGAAGAATTGATTGAAGTGAATCGAATCATCCAAACTAGCGGCATTAATATGGAACTGGCTGCAGATACGAGCGCCAAAGCGGGAAAAATACGGACCAAGAACGTAATGGTTTCCGCAGGTATGCGATTGGCCAAGGTTGAAGACGATCTAGAGCAGCTGTTGACCGCATTCGTTGAGGATTACAACCGACACATTGTAGCAATTAGACCTTGCATCACACCGGGCGAGGTTCGAGTTGCCTTTCGAAGAGCTGTTGAGATGCACCAGAAATTTGTTCAGATTCATCCGTTCAACAACGGAAATGGACGAGTTGCCAGGGTTCTTTTCTACAACATTTTGCTGGCCGCGAATATTCCTCTTTTTAGCATAGATCCCAAGGATTCTAACTACATGGCGCTTTCTGGACTTCATATAAGCGGTCAAGCTAGCGTAAACAGGATGGCCACCTACCTTATGTCACAGCATCTGCATGCCCTACAAACGTCTCTGTGAAGAAATCAGCTCTTTCGCTGAGATGGAGCACAAGCTTTCTCTCGATGGATAGTTATCGAGTTGGAGTGAAAAGCGGTTATGAGGACCGAGCTTGGTCTCACGTAACGGATTCTTTTAGGGGTGCACAACGCGAAAACATGTTAAGAACTCGGCGCAACGTAACTTTGATGACTGACAAATGAATTTGAAACGATATGAAGGACCAAATCACTATTAGACAAAGGAAGTTGATCCGGCGGTACGGTTTCCACAGGGACTCTTAGTGTGAACACAGAGATCACTCCTCCGTGCTCTATTACTCTGACCGCCACGCCAATCGCCGAATCAGAAGACCTAAACAGCGCTTCATAAATG
>Ga0070739_10001132_pt1 | contig 42544 bp, 33 predicted proteins | sample Coa_R1_7_FD_66445 | JGI IMG/M metagenome (GOLD analysis project Ga0070739, IMG submission 66445) | Surface soil microbial communities from Centralia Pennsylvania, which are recovering from an underground coalmine fire - Coalmine... | ecosystem: Environmental > Terrestrial > Soil > Unclassified ...
GGTCAGTCCTTTAATCAATAGGGTTGAAATCAGGACTATACCGAAGTGGGTATATACATTGACATTCATCCTTATACTCGCAATGGGAGCATTCTTAAGGTTTAAAGGCGTAGATCAGGAGTCATTGTATTCAGATGAGGCCGGTTTAGTGCTAACAGCCGAAGGGATTTTGGAGCGTGGCTATCCCAGCATTTATGTCGCCCCGGAGGTCCCAGTCCGGTACCATTCAACAAGTGAGCTTGTCTCCTACTTGCAGGCATTGTCCTTTATAGTGTTTGGGGAGAGCGAATTCTCTTTAAGGCTCCCATCGGTTCTTTTCGGTATCTTAACCATTCCCCTGCTCTACTATTTTGGTAGGATGATTGGCGGAGAGAGGGTGGGCCTTTTAGCTTCAGCCACTTATTCTCTTTTGCCTTCGACTATAGGCATGAGCCATTGGGGTAGATACCCGTCGGTGCTATGTTTCTTTGGTCTTTTGACCGTTTTTTTAGCCTTTATCTACTCTCGAACGTATAAAGTTAGATACTTCTACCTTTGTGCCTTGTCCTTTTTGTTGACCTATTTTAGCTGGGAAGGGTCTGCTTTGATGCTTCCGTCATTATTACTGGGTTGTGCTATTATGTGGAAGAAGGAAAGGATTTTAAAAGACTTGATAATTTTCATACTTATTATAGGTTTTGTCGTTGGCGCTCAACTTTCAATTAGATTCTTAGAGACCATACTCTTAGGCAGCTTTCGTTTTGGGCCGGGCATCTCTGGTCTTACCCCAACGGTGATGTTTCTATCTCCATTATATGCCCCCTTCTATTACATAAAGAACTTTTTCTTTATAGAGGGACACCAATTTCTATCAATTCTATTCTTTGCCGGCATTCCTCTGGTCTTTATAAAGTTTAAAACCTATAAGAACTTGGTATTCCTATATGTGTTTCCACTGGGAGTTCCATTTATTATGTCTAATACATTAGAAATCGCTGATTACAGGTATGCGTATTACATGGTTCCCTTCGTTATCCTCTGCGCTTGCAGTGTTCTTTTCATTTTCCTCGATCATTTGGGGTATAATAAAGGGAATGAATCTCTAAGCTTTATTAGCTACGTTTTTGCCTCTATTGTGTTAATATCCATTTCATCCCATGTTTTTCTTAATCTCAGTAACTTCCCTGAAAACACAGAGGGTGCAAGAGCAAATCCAAATCTCAGATATGCATCCGAGGAAAAAAAAGCGGCAGAGTTTGTTAAGGCGAATAAGGAACCTGGTGATATAATTGTATCATTTCAGCCTCACCTCCTCGAATATTATATGGATAAAGACAAGGCGGATTATTTTTTTGAAAGCAGGCTCCTGCTTCCGGTAGTAGTTGTCCCGCGTGGCTCAAATATTATTCCTGTCCACAGGAGAACCGGAACTCCAGCGATATTATCGCTAGACGAATTTAAAAGGATTGTCGGTTCCGGTAAGAGGAGGGTGTGGATAGTTGGATCTCCTGAGATTCCCAGTTCCTTAGATGACGAGAGCAGGGAGTTTATTGACAAGAATAAAAAGACTCTTTTCGAGAGATACAAAACTTCGGTTTCTTTAATAGGGGGTGGGTAGGGTCCCCCTCTGTTTGCAATTTGGGGAAGGCTCTCAATTTTTTTCTCTTGTGGTATCCCTATTGCCTTAAATGAAATTAAGCTATAGAGTTTGTATGAAAGTCAAAAGCTGGTAATATTAAACGCATTTGCAGAAGCTATGAATGGATGGATAGATAACATGTTTACATGGGTGGGTAAATGAAGCTAAGGCTTGTTCATGTGGTGGCAACGCCGTTCCCAGCCAATCAGGGAACAGCCGCGGCTGCAAGGGAGCTTATAAACGCCCTATCCAAAAGGGGGCATGAAATACATGTAGTTACTTATTATCAGGGGCAGGATGGGGAGCTTCCTGGTGTTTATATGCACCGCATCCCAAGGCTTGGAAGGTCGGATGAGAGCTTTGTCGGTTTTACCAAGAAGAGGCCGTTATTAGACATTGCCCTTGCCTTTAAAACCCTCCAGGTGGTTCGCAAGGTTCGTCCTCACGTCATTCATGCCCATCATCATGAAGGGGTTTTAGCGGCTTTTCCGTCTAGATTTATAACTGGAATTCCGGTGCTCTACCACTGTGTGGCATCTATGGAGGAGGAGCTTCCCTTATTCATAAGACCCAAATCCATTATGCAAAGGTTGGGAGGATTGCTGGATGTTTTTATTCCCGATCTTGCCGATTGCTGTGGAGTGGCGTCTCCCGATCTGGTCAATAGTATCTGTAGAAACGGCCCTTTCCACAAGCAAGTATTTGATCTACCTACAATAGTAGATGTTTCCACATTTGCCAAGGGGGATGGAATAAAATTTAGAAGAAACAATGGCATGATAAACGATCCTATGGTGTTGTATACGGGCGTTATAAATGAATTTCAGGGAATTGATAACCTGCTAAGAGCAATGACTGTTGTGGCAGACCGGATGCCCTCTGCTAAACTCGTAGTTGCCGCCTCTCTGTCTAATGAAATCCAGGCGGCAAAGTATGAGACTCTAGCGAATGAACTCGGTTTAAAAAACAATGTAGTATTTCTGAAGGGATTTCCATTTAATGAGCTTCCTAACTTACTGGCTGCGGCGGACGTTACAGTTATGCCAAGGGAAAAGTGCGCTGGCTTTCCTATAAAGCTTCTAAACTACATGGCTGCCGGAAAACCCATAGTGGCTATGAGAGGAACGGCCAAGATTTTAAGAGAGGGGAAGAATGGGCTAGTAGCAGATACATGGGAAGAGTTGGGTGAAAAGATTGTTATGCTCCTTAGGAACAAGGAATTATCAAAAGGGCTTGGAGAGGCAGGAAGGTCGGAACTGGGCTGGTTTGCTCCTGATGCGGTGGTTGAGAAGACAGAGCAGATTTACCTTTCCTTAATCAGAAATAGCTGATACCGTCATTGTTTTATGCGGAAGTATAGTATATTTATCTGCCCAATTGCTATAATTGGTTGCCCGGATCGGACACTTCCTAAAATATGAAATGGATGCCTAACTGATTCTGAGACATAAAATACACAATAAAGCTAAATTGGAGATATGAAATGGAAGACGGTAGAAGATTAGCTATTATAGGTGTAGATGGTGCTACATTTGATGTGATATTGCCTATGGTAGAGAATGGAGAACTTCCTACATTGAGTAGGCTTATGAAAGAGGGTGTTTATGGTGAGCTTAATTCCACTTTTCCTCCTATGACTCCACCCGCATGGTCGTCTTTTGCAAATGGACTTAATCCCGGAAAACATGGGATATATGACTTTACGGAGCGCGTTCTCGGAACCTATTCCATAAGGTTTGTCAATGCATCCATGCGTCATGGCAAGAGCATTTGGACTATTGCCAGTGAGTTTGGCAAAAGGGTGGCCGTTATGTCCGTTCCCTTTACTTATCCACCGGACAGGGTAAACGGCGTCATGATAAGCGGAATTGATGCCCCCGGAATCGGAGCCCAAGGCGATCCGAGCATCATGTACCCCCCTCAACTATACTATGAACTGGTCAAGAACGTCGGTCCATATATAATTTCGTCCAATCCAAGGAAAGAGATATACGAAGGAAACATGAAAGCGGCTGTGGGTAAGATCCTTGGAGCTGTGGAAAGAAAGGGAGACAATGCCAAGTATTTAATTAAAATGGATAACTGGGATCTTTTTATCATGGTCTTTGGAGAGACAGACCTTGTGGGACATCACTTTTGGAAATACCATGACCCTAACTCCCCCTTTTATGAAAGGACCCTTCCCGAGGTTAACGATGCTGTAAAAACGGTGTATCGGACAGTGGATAGAAAGATAGGGGAGATGCTGAGTCTCCTTCCCAGTGATATGCCCGTAATTATAGTCTCTGATCATGGGTTTGGGGGAAGTAGCGATATTGCAATCCATCTGAATAAGGTGCTTCAGGACATGGGTTTTCTCAAGTTTAAAGGCTCCCTTAGCCCTGAGTATGCATTTGCTTTGCTTCTTGACAAGGTTAAGGGGATGGGGTTAAAACTAACTCCGCCGCGTGTAAAAAAGGAATTGATTAAGAAGCAGCGAGGTGGAATAGTAAACAAGATGGAATCCTGGCTTCGTTTTTCTCTTATAGACTGGTCTCAAACTGTGGCCTATTCGGAAGAAACCCCTTATTTCCCTTCTATATGGATAAACCTAAAGGGCAGAGAGCCGGAGGGAGTAGTCTCTCCCGGTGCGGAGTATGAGGAGATAAGGGAGGCCATAAAGAGTAAGTTGTCTGATTTAAAAGACCCGTTTACGGGAAGCCCTATGGCCAAGGCTGTGTATAGGAGAGAGGATATATATACCGGCCCATATATCGAGAAGGCTCCGGACATAATAATAGATTGGAATAATCCCAATGGATATTCATATATAAGCAGGTCTAGCCTGCATTCGAGGGATGGAGGTTCGATAAGGCGATTTACAAAAGAAGAGGTGAAATCCGACAAATTCAGAAACAAAAGCGGCAACCATCGTCAGTACGGGATATTTATAGCGTGCGGAGATGCGTTTAAAAAAGGGGAGTCTATAGAAGGAGCCGAGATAGTGGACATAGCCCCTACAGCCTTATACATACAGGGAATACCGATTCCTAGGGTAATGGATGGCAAGGTTCTAACCCAGGCAATCTCACCCGAATTTCTCTCAAACCAAAGGCTCGTCTTTTCAGATGATGTTGAGGAGGATATTGACAATGCCCACCCCTATACGGAAGAGGAGAGCGAGATCATACGGAGGCGACTAAAAGACCTTGGTTACATGGAGTGAGCCATTGGTAAAATCAATACCTAAAGAGTGTATGAGATGAAAAAGAAAGAAACGGTGCTTTCCCTCCTCATAATTTCTTTGGGAGTTCTTGTACTCCTCATATTTTTATTTGTTAAGGGCGGATTGTTAGAAAAGTTTCCTCAAAGCCCGCTTATAGCCCGTATTTTGAGATTGCCCATTCCCATATACGTCGTTCCTGTGGCTGCGGAAGATTCAACAAGATTTATAGGAGCCAATGCTACTTCCGAATCGCCTGTTGTGGTGCAGGTTTCTTTTCCCTCGCTTGAGGTCGGATCAAAACTGAAGGTTACAAAGATATTCGTGAAAGTGAGCGATCAGGTGAAGAAAGGACAGCTGTTAGCGACCCTTCAGAATGTGCCGCTTCAAGAGGACCTAAACAGACTCCAGAGCGATCTTCCTCTTATTAATGCCAAGCTCAAAGCAGCGAAAGAGAATCTCGAGGAAAAGAGGAAATACTTCGCGACAGTTAATGATTTATTCTCAAAGGGCTTTGCCACTAAAATTGAGCTGGAATCCGTGAGGAGTACATTAGTGCAGGCTGAGGCGGATGTACAGAACTATCAGCAGCAAATGGTAGATACAAGGTCTCTTCTTAATAGAACATCGTCGAGCTTTACGGAACTGAATATCGTATCGCCTATGGACGGAGTGGTTCTCGAAAAGAAGGTGGAAGAAGGAGATGTTAGCTCCGTAGGTGGAACTCCTATGTTCTCTATTGGACAATTATCTTCACTCTATGTGGTTGCCAATGTATCTCAAGAGGATAAAGACGGGGTGTATCTGGGGCAGGAGGCTGAAGTTTCATTCAACTACCTGCCGGGAAGAATTTTCAAAGGAAAGGTGGTAAGAATAGACCCTACTGTGGATGTTAAAACCCAAACCTTCCCGGTACGTATATCCATACCGAATGAAAATAGGCAGTTTGTGCCCGGTTCAGCCGCCTTCGTTAGGTTTCGTGCAAAATTAAAGTCTCTGGTCGTTCCCAGGCTCGCAGTGGTGGGAATGCCCGATGAGCCCGCGGTTTTTGTGGTTGAAGATGATAAAGTGTATCTTAGAAGGGTAATTCTAGGTATGGCTTTCCCCCCCAACAAGTTAGAGGTCATCAAGGGTTTAAATGAGGGAGAAAGGGTTGCAGGTGTTAATCTTAAATATCTGAGCAACGGCTCCCGTGTTTTGATTTTGAACGATGGAAAAAAAGAGGCGGAGAGGTATTGAATAAATTAATACAATCCCCCTCAATAACCTCATACGTTTTTTAACCCTTTTCCCTTCTTACCTTTTCCATTGGAATGTATCCCAGCCTTGTCAGGCCGCTGATTATTTTATAGACGCTCTCCTGATGAGTTTCCTTATGAGTCTCAACCACTATTTCTGGATTCAACGGCTCTTCATACGGATCAGAGATACCAGTGAAGTTCTTAATCTCTCCGCTGAGTGCCTTTTTATATAATCCCTTCACGTCTCTCCTTATGCACTCCTCTAAATCGCATTTTACATATACCTCAACAAACCTCCCGATTTCAGCCCTTGCCTCGTTTCTTATATCACGATACGGAGATATAGCACACGTTATGGCAACCGCTCCGCATCTTGTCACAACCTTTGCCACATAGGCGATTCTGCGTATATTTTCATCTCTATCTTCCTTAGAAAATCCCAGTCCCTTGGAGAGTCTTAACCTTACTTCATCTCCGTCCAGCACCTCTACGTGAAACCCCCTGTCCTTCAGCACATCCTCTACCATTCGTGCCAGCGTGCTCTTTCCAGAGCTTGGCAATCCGGTAAACCAAACAGTAAATCCGTTCATATTTTTCCTCTCCTTTGTTTATTGTTCTTCTGAATTTGCCCCCATTTTTCTTTATGGGTCTCTAAATCAAACGAGACTCCTGAGACCACTTATTATTATCAATAAAGCTATAGCCACCTTGAGCGGCTTGGATGGAACCAGTGTCGTTAGATAACTGCCTATCATAACCCCCGGCAAAGAGCCAATGAGCAGGTTAAATGCCAGCCTGAAATCTACTGTATGTATCCCCACATGGCCCATTGCCGCTACACCCGTTAGCAAAACCGCATGTGCTATGTCCGTACCCACCACCTCTTTTGGCTTCATACCTGAGAAGAGCAGTAGAAAAAGGGCTATAACTGAACCGCTTCCTATGGATGTTACACCCACAATTAACCCTATGATTGCCCCAAATGCGGGTACTAGCGCCCACCTCTTTTGAGGATCATCTATATGTAATGCACCGAGCCTGCCCTTTAATCTTTGAGAGAATGCCTCCCCAGTAACAAGCAAAACAGATGTGAACACCAGAACGGCTCCTAGTGCCCTTCTGATAAACAGGTTGGTAGATTCAATTCCATAGTGATTAAATAGATGATGGATTAGAATAATTCCCGATAATGCCCCTAAGATGCTCCCTGCACCCAGTGTTTTTACCCATCTGATATTGACCGAGCTTTGACGGTAGTGCTGTGCAGTACCCACAATCTTCGTTATAAATCCGTAGAACAGGTCGCTTCCTACAACTATACTCGGCTCAACACCCAGAAAGAGGAGTATAGGAGCCATTATTACTCCTCCTCCGATACCGGTTGCGCCTATGAGCACTCCCACTATTAAACCTGCTAAAGCCAATTCTATGTTCATTCGGGACTCTTACTGAATTTCAGACGTTCCAGTTTCCAGGGTTAAGTTTATCTCCTTCCGAATCAAATGACCATTTTTTTTCAAGAAGGTGTATATTGAGCCTTATCGCAGTGGCTTATTCTCGCAAGGTATATGCCAGAAGAGATAAAAAGATCGGTTCAAATACGTAACTTATTGAAAATGAGATACTTTACTGAGAGTTTAAGCTGAAAATTCAGTTTTTTGAATGCCATTGATTATTGTAAAAATCCGAGGTATTGGACAAAAATTGTCACTATTTAGACTGTATTAAGCCCGTTTTAGCTGGGGAAAGGGCTCCTTTAATTTGATATAAGTCCTCGCCCTCTCATGTATCTTGGTCGAGAGGTGGAATACGGGTTCAAACTGAGTTCCGAGCGCTCGCCGTCGCTGAGCCTATAGAATCCAAGCACGCCAATCATCGCCGCATTATCCGTGCAATATTTTGGAGACGGAATGAAAAGGGAAATCCCCTCTTCTCTAAACCTTCTCTCTCCGAGTTCCCTGAGTCGTGAGTTGCACGCGACTCCACCCGCAATGACAACGGAATTGACCCCGCTGAGTTTTGCGGCATCAAGGGTTTTCCATATGAGCGTCTCAACAATTGCCTCCTGATAGCCCGCGCATATATTTTTTAAATTCTCATCATCCACATTTGGGTTCCTCTTGAGGTAATAGGCCAGTGATGTTTTTATACCGCTAAAACTAAAATCATAGGAAGCGGTTCCCTGAAGTCCCTCCCTCTTGATCGCCACCCCAGATCCCGCGGTTCCCTGAAATCCACAGTTGCGATGAGTAAGAGCAACTGGCTGACATTTACTATGGGACTCTTGGTTTATGTCTGCCGAAAGCTCCTGTTCGTCGCTTCCGCCCCTCTTCATCGCTACCCCAGATCCCAATGATGTTATGAGGGGACGCGGAAAGGGGATAGCTTTAGGGTCTCCGGCCCTTGCAATCCTGTCAATCTCTACCCCGCCGGGATAGCCCAAGCCTAGAAGCTTTGCAGCCTTATCAAATGCCTCTCCCGCTGCGTCGTCCCTTGTCTTTCCCAGGGGTTGAAATTCTGTATAACCCTTCACAAGATAGAGGCTCGTGTGTCCTCCCGAAACTACAAGCCCGATAAAAGGAAAGGCCAATTCATGTTCGATATGAGCGGCAGAGATATGCGCTTCGAGATGGTCAACCCCTACAAATGGGATTCCAAGGGCATAAGAGATTCCTTTTGCGGTAGAGAGTCCAACCATAAGAGAGCCGATGAGACCGGGGCCGCCTGTTACGGCGATGCCATTGATGTCCGTGAGTTCCACACTGGCTTTCCGGAGCGCTTCTTCGATTACCGGGATTATTGCCTCGACATGCTTTCTTGACGCGAGCTCAGGGACCACGCCGCCAAACGCCCGATGGATTTCTACCTGAGAAGCCACCACGCTTGAGAGGACGGTTTTCCCGTCTTTTATAACGGCGGCTGCCGTTTCATCACACGATGATTCTATGCCAAGTACGAGAGATGATGCCATTTTCAATATTGTAGGTGTGTAATTGAAAATTCATTTTACACAAATTTCCCGTGTTTACAAATTGAGATAATAAGGTTAGAATCAAAATATGGAGATTAAGAGGCAGGGGGGAGGTTATCATGGTTAAAAAAGAGAAAGTTCCAGCTCAAGACATTATTACCAGAGACCCTTTTCCGCGTTCAAGAAAGGTTCATGTGAAGGGAAAAATACACGACATAAGTGTCGCCATGCGCGAGATCGATTTAGACGTTCGTGAGCCTCTGTCGAACGATGATTCGGGTACTGCATCTAACGGCTCGAATGACTCAGGTAGGGGTCTATCCATCACGGTTTATGATACAAGTGGTCCATACACAGACCCAAATGTTGATATAGACGTGTACAGGGGGCTTCAGAGGCTAAGAGAGAAATGGATACTTGAGCGCGGTGATGTAGAGCGTTTAGACGACTTCTCATCGCAATACGCGAGGCGCAGCTTGCAAAACTCTAATCTAAACCGCATCAGGTTTGGGAACATAAGGAAGCCTCTACGCGCAAAGCCGGGTATGAACGTTACCCAGATGCACTATGCCCGGCGTGGCATCATCACCCCTGAAATGGAATACATAGCCATCCGTGAGAATCAGAGAATAGATGAATTAAACGACCAGTTGAGAGGTCTTGCGGGGTACCATACCGGAGAGAGTTTTGGAGCGAGTATTCCGAGCAGTTATATCACCCCTGAATTTGTCAGACAGGAGGTTGCTGCAGGACGCGCAATCATCCCAAGCAATATAAACCATCCCGAATCCGAGCCAATGATTATAGGCAGGAATTTCTTGGTCAAGATCAATGCCAATATTGGCAACTCGGCTGTTACATCAACTATTGAAGAAGAGGTGGAGAAAGCTGTCTGGGCGTGCAGGTGGGGAGCGGATACGATTATGGATTTATCAACCGGGAAGAACATACACGAGACAAGGGAATGGATTATTAGAAACTCTCCCGTTCCTGTGGGCACTGTGCCTATCTATCAGGCCATAGAAAAGGTCGGTGGCAGGCCCGAAGAACTCACATGGGAGATATACAGAGACACATTGATAGAGCAGGCCGAGCAGGGGGTGGATTACTTCACTATACATGCGGGGGTTCTCCTCAGATACATTCCTCTTACCGCAAGGCGCGTGACAGGTATTGTTTCGCGTGGCGGCTCCATCATAGCGAAGTGGTGTCTCGCGCACCATAAAGAGAGCTTCCTCTACACACATTTTGAAGAGATATGCGAAATAATGAAGGCGTATGACATAGCATTTTCTCTCGGAGATGGGCTGCGTCCTGGCTCAATCGCCGATGCAAATGACAGGGCGCAATTTGCGGAGCTTGAGACATTGGGCGAGTTGACACAAATCGCATGGAAACACGACGTTCAGGTGATGATTGAGGGGCCGGGCCATATCCCCATGCATCTGATTAAGGAGAATATGGATAAACAGATTGAGATATGCTATGGCGCCCCCTTTTACACGCTTGGGCCTCTAACGACGGACATTGCTCCGGGGTATGACCATATCACGTCTGCCATTGGCGCGGCCATGATAGGCTGGTATGGCACCGCGATGCTCTGCTATGTAACGCCTAAAGAGCATCTGGGATTGCCCAATAAGAAGGACGTAAAGGATGGCGTTATCGCCTATAAGATAGCCGCTCATGCGGCAGACCTCGCAAAGGGGCATCCTACCGCGCAGTTGCGCGATAACGTGCTCAGCAAAGCGAGGTTTGAATTCAGATGGAACGATCAATTTAATCTGTCATTGGATCCCGACACGGCGCGGGCGTTTCACGATGAGACACTGCCGTCGGATAATGCTAAGGTGGCGCACTTCTGTTCCATGTGCGGCCCCAAGTTCTGCTCCATGCAACTGACGCAAGAGGTGCGCGAATACGCCGCGACGCACGGTATCGCCGATCAGGAGGCTATTGAGAAAGGCTTGGAAGAAAAGGCAAAGGAATTTGTCCAATCGGGCGGAGAGATTTATGTGAATGCTGATTGACCCCCTCCCGATCCTCCCCCTTTAAGTGGGAGGGTTCCATAAAACAAATATGATTGATATTCATGTGCATTTTTTCCCACCCGGTGTGTTTCAGGCAATCTGGCGGTATTTTGAAACCCCGACCCATGGGCTGTGGGGTGTCAAATATAAATTGCATGGCAACGAGCACGTAGAAACCCTGAGAAACGAGGGTGTAAAGCGGTTCACCTCACTTGTGTATGCGCACAAACCGGGCTTGGCCGGTTATCTGAACGACTTCATCAGGGAGTCGGCAGATCGTTTCCCCGAACTGATTCCATTCGGAACCGTTTTTGTCGGAGATGGTCAATCTGAAAGGGTTGCAAGACAGATTTTCGAGGTGTATGGGTTTTTTGGAATAAAGCTCCATCCATTTGTTTCAAAGGAAAACCTGGACGATCAGCGCTTTTTTCCTGTTTACGAGATCATAGAGGATTTGGGAAAGGTCCTCGTCTGTCATCCGAGTTCGGTTCCGGTGTATAAGCGCACCGATGGCGCGGTTCGTCTCAGAAGGGTTTTGAGCCGATTTCCACGGTTGAGGGTTATCGTTGCCCATTGCGGCGCCTTTGAGTATGGGGATTACTGTGCGCTGGCAGATGACTTTGAATACCTCTATTTTGATACAGCCTTCAATTGCGTGCATACGGAGTTTTTCTCCAACAACTGTCCCGGAAGGGAATTTTTTTTGAAATATCAGGACAGGATTCTCTTCGGTTCCGATTTCCCCAATATTCCACATGAATATTCAAAGCAGGTCACGGCCCTGCAGAAATTGAATCTCGGTGAGGCCGTAGAGAGAAAGATATTCAATGACAATGCACTGAAACTGCTCGGGCTAAAAGGGCCGTAATATCAGGTGTAATTTCCCTTTATTATACTATTTCCGGTTGTGAAGCCGTTCAGGTTCTGTTTACTCATGTTACGCGTGTCTACAATTTGTCATGTCCGAATGTATTTATCGGGCATCCAGCCAGCGTGAAATAATAGATTCCTGCCTAAAACACGCGAGAATGACATCCTTTCGTTGTATTTAAACACCTTTCGATTATATAAAATAAAAAGCCTAAACGGAACCTTTGAAATATAGCTTTAAAAGGATGGACTGGGGCTTTTTCTCATATATGGGTAGAATAAAACCAATCCCAGAGCCGATATAACGCTCAAGACCCCAAAAACCCAGCCGAGCCCCATCACGTCGTATACGGCTCCTGCTATAAGTGGACCGACTGCCATTCCGGCACTCATGGCAAAGTTAAAAATGGCCATAACGCTCGCCATTCCACTATCTCTGCCCTTTACCGTGACAATGGCGTTTGTTGCTGGAAAGGAAATAGCGCTCCCTACGGCCATAACCATATTCCAGAAAAGGAGCTGCCAGAAGTTGGATGAAAACGGAATTCCAATAAGCCCTGCTGAGGCGATTATGCCACCTATTACGAGCATATTAATTCTATTTGTTTTGTCGGCGAGCCTTCCAAATGGATGCTGAAGAAGCCCCATAACAAGTATGTTCAGCATGAGAATCGTCCCGATTTGAGAGAGGCTTAAACTTATTGACTTGGCGAAAATAGGGACAAATGTCATGAGCGAAGAGATTGTAAGCAGATGAAGAAACCTTACGGATAGAATCACAACGAGGAGTTTATCCTTCAAAAGCGATTTATAGGAGATTGGGTTTTTGCTTTTTCTTATAATCTTGCCTCCCGGAAGCATGAAGGACGTTATGATGAGTGATGTAAGACTGAGGATCCCCATAGAGAGAAACGCCTCTTTATATCCAAGGAGGTCTGCAATAACCCCTCCTATAATCGGGCCGATTGCCCATCCAACAAAAAGCGAAATCCCGAATGTCCCCAGGTATTGACCCTCTTTTCCTTCAGGGGTGATGTCTCCTATGTATGCAAACGCTACGGGAAGAACAAACGCGGCGGCGGCTCCGTGAAGAAGCCCCACCACTATGAGTCCGTATACTGTCTTTGCGTATATATAGCCCAGTGAGATCAGTGTGTATGCAAGAAGCCCAAAAACTAAAAACGCTTTCCTGCCCTTGGCATCCGATAGCTTTCCTATCGGAGGGGAAAGAACGGCTCTCGCTATGGAAATTCCTGAATAAATGACCCCGAGTTGAAGACCTGTAGCACCAAGGGTCTTCGAATAAACCCCAAGGAGCGAGGCAATCATTCCGCTTCCTATGTTTGTTACAACCGAGGCGACAAATAAAACATAAAAGACCCTTTTTGGCTTGTTCATGTGAAAAATTAAAATATAACATATTTAGTATGGGTAGGGAAGGTTTATTGGGTTCAATCCATAGGCGACAGTTGTGTAGTTCCTGAGGGTATTAGAAAACATAGGGCTTTGATAGCTACTGCCTTAAAAATTTTCTTTTCTTGACAAAGTCAAATTCTCACTTAAAGATTTGTGCGTGTCAAAAACTCGTTCGGAAAAATCAAACAAAGCGATAGAAAAACTCACCGATAATCTTGGTATGAAAGCCTTAGAAGGATTCTTTGATTTCAAAGAAAAAGGAACGTCTCTTAAGACAGAGGTTATTGCCGGCCTCACTACATTTATGACCATGGCATACATAATATTCGTGCAACCGGCGGTTCTAGCGCAGGCCGGTATGGATTTCGGTGCTGTTATGATGGCAACGTGCCTATCGGCTGCCATTGCGACCCTTGTGATGGGGCTGTATGCGAATTATCCCATTGGTGTCGCTTCCGGAATGGGAGAGAACTTCTTCTTTGTCTTTACAGTGGTGCTCGGAATGGGTTTTGCGTGGCAAAAGGCTCTCGGGGCGGTCTTTATTTCCGGGGTTTTATTTATCGTCTTAACCATTTTTAAGATTAGAGAGATGATTGTTGATGCTGTTCCTCAATCCCTCAAGGATTCCATAGCGGGTGGGATTGGACTGTTTATTGCCTTTATCGGCCTTCTCCAATCGGGGATTATAGAGAAGAGTCCGGCGGGAATTTTAAGCCTGGGAGATTTAACAAAAGTGCCTGTGCTTCTTTCAATTTTCGGATTAACAATCACGGTTATTTTAATGACAAGAGGGATTACGGGGGCTATTTTGATAGGGATCTTGCTTTCTGCCATTCTGGGACTTTTTGTTGGAGTTATCCATTATCCGGGGAGCATTGTTTCTTTTCCTCCCCCTCTCTCGCCTACATTCCTCAAGATGGATATAAGGGGCGCTCTTGAAACCGATTTCATAACCGTCACCGTTGTTTTTCTATTCATGGTTATGTTCGACACAATAGGCACATTAATAGGAGTGGCGGAGGTGGCTGGATTTTTGAGAAACGGCAGGCTTCCTAGAGCCAGCAGGGCATTAATGGCCGATGCTGTGGGAACAACCGTGGGAGCCGCCTTGGGGACCTCTACTGTTACTGCTTATATTGAGAGCATAACCGGTGTCTCTCAGGGTGGAAGGACGGGATTTGTTGCCGTGATTATTTCAATCCTTTTTCTACTTTCTATCCCATTCTATCCAATTGTGAGAATGGTAGGAGGCGGATACGAGGTCTCTCACGGTGTCTTTATCTATCCCATTACCGCTCCTGCCCTCGTTATCGTAGGGAGCTTAATGATTCAAGCGGTTAAGAATGTGAAGTGGGATGATTTTACGGAGGGAATCCCCGCTTTTCTTACACTTATTGGGATACCGTTTACATTCAGCATTGCTGATGGCCTTTGCTTTGGGTTTATATCCTATCCCCTATTGAAACTCCTTTCTAGAAAAGGGAAGACCGTTTCGTGGCTTATATACCTCTTGGGAGTTCTTTCCATAGCTCGGTACCTTTTTTTAAGCATAAGATAAAAATTGTGTTCCCATCATGCAAATGCTTGACACCCAACATTGGATGGAGTTTAATACTCAGGTTTCGTCGAAAGGAAAAATTTAGGAGATAATAAAGGGAGGATCATGAGTGCACCAAAAAAGACAAAATGGCGCATAGCGGGCGAGGAGATGGCAAATTGCAACTGCTCGTGGGGCTGTCCATGTCAGTTCAATGCCCTTCCTACGCATGGCCGTTGTGAGGGTGTGGCTACCTGGCAGATCCGGGAGGGACACTTCGGCGAGACGCGGCTCGATGGCACACGGGTCGCCGGGATTGCTTCGTGGCCTGGACCAATACATGAAGGCAATGGCATTATACAGATGGTTATTGACGACCAGACCACGCCTGAGCAGCGCAATGCATTGATTAAACTTTGGAGTGGCGCCGCGGGCGGTGCGTTCTTTGAAATCTTCGCTTCTGTCTGTCCTAATCGGCCGGAACCGATCTTTGCGCCGATCTTCATCGAAATGGACCGCGAGCGGCGGATGGCTACTGTGCGGGTTCCGGGTCTTCTCGAAAGCAAGGTTGAGCCAATTAAAAATCCTGTGACGGGTGAAGAGCACAGGGCACGGATCGTCCTGCCCAATGGGTTCGAATTTAAGGAGGCGGAAATGGCAAATGCGGTTACTCTCCGCGTCACGGCTGGGAATGGGCTTACATTCCGCTATGAGAATTCGTACGCCCATCTCAATGCCTTTGATTGGAGCAACTAGAGGCTTTACACACACGTAGGTTCGTCGGTTGAATTAGGTCAAAACCAGTCATGTCTAACATGAGTCGTACCCAATCGAATAGACAAGAGAAGATTATAATATTCGCTTTAGCATTACTTTCGGTGATTGCATGGGTGGCGACGGTCTACTATTCCCAAGGTATGAACCCACAGAGGTCTATGCATATGCCCGGCATGGAGCAGCGGCCTTCTTTAATCGTAGAAGCCTCCCTTTTTCTCGGCATGTGGGTTGTTATGATGGTTGCAATGATGTTTCCTGCCGCAGCCCCAATGGTGGTTATTTTCTCGAATCTCCATCAAAACCGAAGAGCCAGGAATGAGGGTTTTATCCCTACGTGGGTGTTTGTTGCGGGTTATCTCCTTGTCTGGACATCCTTTGGCGCTTTAGCCTATTTCATAGACCTCGTTGCTGGGCATTTGGGTATGAGCTTTCCCAATTTGCATAAATACGGCTCTCTGATGAGCGGGGCGGTCTTGATTGCCGCTGGCCTGTATCAACTGACCCCGCTTAAAAACGTTTGCCTTAAACACTGCCGCTCTCCGCTTCACTTTATCATGCACAGGTGGAGGGAGGGCTACTTGGGCGCGCTTATAATGGGCATGGATCATGGGGCATATTGCCTTGGGTGCTGCTGGGGATTGATGTTGGTTCTCTTTGTCGTGGGGATTATGAACATTGCATGGATGGGGATTCTCACGCTTGTAATATTCGTTGAGAAGATAAGCAAGCACGGTGTCGTAATTTCTAGGGTGGTGGGTGGGCTCTTGATTATTCTGGGGCTTGTCATGGCAATTAGACCGGCAGTAGTTCCCCTATAGTAATTTCCATTCAAGAGTGTTTTGTTGTAGGGGCAAATACAAGATTCGCCCCTACGAATCTATAAAAAATTGGTATAATTTAGGTCATATTTTTGTATGGATATATAAATGGAAAACCTGAATCAGCTTAATTTTTCGTTCTTAAAAGAACGGGGGGAAATAGAGGCTCTGGGGTCAAAGAGGCTAAAGTGGAATATTTCGCTCATAGAGTCACGTTCAATCCTCAGCAAGACGGGGATACGGGGGTTTGATTACGTAATAAACTGTTATAGGGGATGCAGTTTCGGGTGCTATCACTGCTACGCCTCTTTTATGAAAAAATTCACCGGGCATAAAGAGAAGTGGGGTGATTTCGTAGACGTAAAAATCAATACCATAGAACTGATTAAAAAAGAGATAAAGAAGATAAATAATGGCACCGTGTTTCTAAGCTCCGTAACAGACCCTTATGTGCCAATTGAATCAAAATTCAAACTCACAAGAGGTGTGCTTGAGTGCCTAATTGGTACGGATTTTGAAATAACTATACTTACCAGGTCTCCTCTCGTAACGAGGGATGTGGATATTTTTAAAAGGCTCAAAAGCGTTGAGGTTGGGCTGAGCATTCCAACCGATAGAGAAGACATAAGAAAAATCTTTGAGCCTAATGCAACGCCCATTTCGGCGAGAATTCGGGCGATGAAAAGATTAAAGCAAGAGGGAATAAAGACGTATGCCTTTATCGCCCCACTTCTTCCATTGAACCCGGAAAATCTGGGGAATCTGATTGATCCTGTGACCGATTATGTGATGCTCGATGGACTAAACTATTCGTGGAAGGTCTCGGATATTATTCAAAAACACGGGTTTGAATACATACTCAATCCGAAATGGATTAGAGAGATAGCGAAAGAATTCCAAACACAACTCGGTGATAAATTTTCTGCTTTCGTTTAGAGATTTATGAGAACAATTGGAAGAAAGGACAGGGTTGATTTCCCCCGGTTGCGTCTATATGATATTGACGCTAAAATTGATACCGGCGCGTACACATCTGCCATTCATTGTCACAGTATAAAGGTTATTGACAAAGGTGGGGAACAGAGGGTTAGATTCAGTCTTCTTGATCCCTCGCATCCCTCTTATAACAATAAAAAGTTCACCCTGCCGATTTATAGAAAGAGAAGGATCAAGAACTCATTTGGACAGGTTGAGGAAAGGTATATAATTAAGACCAAAATCTTATTATTCGGCGAATTATCCGATATAGAGCTTTCCTTAACGGACAGGTCTAAGATGGAATATCCGGTTCTTTTGGGAAGAAAGGTATTACATAATCGTTTTTTAGTAAATGTTACGCAAACCAATTTATCTTACAAACAAAAGATTAAGGAGGCGAAAGGATGAAAATAGCTGTCTTGTCTCGTAATGGGAAGCTTTACTCTACCAGAAGGTTGATTGAGGCCGCACGTCAAAGGGGCCACGAGGCGGAGGTTATTGATTTTTTAAAGTGTTACTTTTTGATTGAAAGGGGCAATCCTGAGATATTCTATCACGGCGCGAAATTGACCGGAGTTAATGCTACGATTCCTAGAATCGGTGCTTCAAGGACATTCTACGGAACTGCCGTTGTTCGGCAGTTTGAGATGATGGGCATATTCTGCGCCAACGAATCCCAGGCGATTACCCGGTCGCGAGACAAATTAAGGACTATGCAGATTCTATCAAGAGAGAGCATAGGCATTCCCGCAACGGCATTCGCTTCAAGCCCTTCGGATATCGAACACCTTATATCTGAGGTGGGTGGCGCGCCATTAGTCATTAAATTATTGCAGGGAACCCAGGGAATAGGAGTCGTTCTTGCGGAAACAGAAAAGGCCGCCGAGTCTGTCATCGAGGCATTTTACGGGCTGGATGCGAATATGCTCATTCAGGAGTATATAAAGGAAGCAAAGGCAGCGGATATTCGGGCCTTTGTTGTGGGAGGCGAGGTGGTAGGCGCGATGAAAAGGCAGGGCGCAAAAGGCGAGTTTCGCTCTAACATACACAGGGGCGGGACTGCAATTCCAGTTCAACTGAGCAAGGAAGAGGAATCAACCGCGGTCAATTCCGCAAGGGTCTTAGGGCTTAACATTGCGGGTGTTGACATGCTCCAGTCAGACCGCGGACCGCTCATAATGGAGGTAAATTCGTCTCCGGGTCTTGAGGGGATTGAAAAGGCTACGGGCATTGATATTGCCGGTAAAATCATTGAGTTTATAGAAAAGAATGTCAGCAATCGAGAGATGATAAAGGACAAGATAAAGGTGTGAGTTGATTCTTCCCAAGTTGCAGAGGATAATATAGTTTCACCTGACAGAGGGCAGGTGGCGGAACAGGCAGACGCGGCGGCCTCAAAAGCCGCTGGGCATTGCGCCCGTAAGGGTTCGACTCCCTTCCTGCCCACTCTTTTTGAGCCTGTATTGACCTTTATCCGAATCGGCTGACTTCGGTTTAGTGACAATGGACAAGGCTCATTGCCTATACATTATTAATGAATAACGCATTAATAAGATTATAATATCCGGGTATGATGATTCCTCTCGGATTGGTCATTAAAAAACAGATGTTTAGGGAGGACAAGAGATTTGTCTAAAAAGCCCTGGGGAGGGAGGTTTAAAAAAGGGACTCACGAGCTGGTTGAAAAGTTTTCAGCCTCTATTGATTTCGACAAGAGGCTCTATAGAGAGGATATAGAGGGCAGTATCGCCCATGCAAAGATGCTCGGTAGGGCGGAAATCATATCAAAGCAGGAATCTCAGAAGATAGTAAAGGGGCTTGAGGAAATTAGGGAGGAGATTGAGCGCGGGAAATTTCCGTTTAGAGAGGAGCTTGAGGATATTCACCTCAATATTGAGAAGCGACTCATTGAGAAGATAGGCGATATAGGGGGGAAGCTCCATACGGCAAGGAGCAGAAACGACCAGATTGCGCTTGATGAACGTTTGTATTTGAGGAGGGAGATCAAGGAGATTCTTTCCCTTATAAAAGACCTGACAGAGGTCTTTGTGGATTTGGCGGAGAGAAATATAGAAGTAATTATGCCTTCATACACCCATCTTCAGAGGGCACAACCCGTCCTTCTCTCACACCATCTCCTTGCATACATTGAAATGCTGAGGCGCGACAGAGACCGCTATATTGATTGTCTCAAGAGGATGAACATTATGCCGCTTGGCACCGGAGCGGTTGCGGGAACCTCTTTTCCAATAGATAGAGAGTATGTGGCGGATTTGCTTGGTTTTCCACAGGTTACAAGAAACAGTATTGATACTGTAAGCGGCAGGGATTTTATTATAGAATTCATATTGGTCTCGGCGGTTCTTATGATGCACACGAGCCGACTCGCTGAGGAACTCATCCTCTGGTCGAGCAAGGAGTTTGATTTCATTGACCTTGGAGACGAATTTACAACAGGCTCAAGCATAATGCCTCAAAAGAGAAATCCGGACATTGCAGAGCTTATTCGCGGGAAAACGGGCAGGGTTTATGGGAATCTCGTTGCAATTCTTACCGTTATGAAGGGACTCCCACTCTCGTATAACAGGGACATGCAGGAGGATAAAGAGCCTATGTTTGATACGGCGGACACTGTAAAGTCCTCTCTCGGAGTTTTATCGGCAATGATGAGGAACATAAAATTTAAGCCTGAAAATATGAAGAAAGCGCTCCAGAGCGGATTTATTACTGCGACGGATATAGCAGATTACCTGGCTCGAAAGGGGGTGCCCTTTAGGCAGGCGCATGAGGTTACAGGGAGAATAGTTATCTACTGTGAGGAAAAAAAGAGAGAACTCTCACAACTAAGCCTCGCAGAGCTGAGGATGTTTTCAAGCCTTTTTGAAGAAGATGTATTTAAATGCATTACGCCTGAGGGGTCAATCTCAACCAGAAAATCTTATGGCGGGACAGCTAGGGAGAGCGTTTTGAAAAATCTCAATGAGATTAAAAGAGAAATTTCCCAGTGGTAGCTGTTTGAGTAATGTATTAGTTCTCAATCCGGGATTAATGTCCTTGTGTGAATCTACACATCCCTGTAGTGTATTACAGCACAGCTAGGTGTCACTTCCGCCTATAATCTATTGTAAAAGCTAAAAATTTTAATATTAAGCCACTGGCATGGACATTGCACTATATATTCATAGGTCGCAAGACCAATAATAAAAATGGAGGTTAAGAGCTATGAATTGGGATCAAGTTGCTGGAAATTGGAAACAAATGAAAGGTAAAATTAAAGAGAAGTGGGGAAAGCTCACTGATGATGACCTCGATGTCATTGCAGGCAAGCGCGACCAGTTTATCGGGAAGCTCCAGGAGAGATATGGCATCTCTAGGGAGGAGGCTGAAAGAGAAGTTAATAACTGGGAGCAGGGCAGCAGGCACTAAAATGGTATGAACTAATCATTAATCAATAAAAGGCCGCCCCTACATTTTCCAGGGGCGGCTAGCCTATATCGCTTGTAATTCTGTGTTTAATAAAAAACTATCAATATCATCTGTTTGCACCGCTAGTGTGTATCGGAGTATCCAAGCTTTGCAAATCTAGAAGTCATCCCAAAACTGGTATGTCGTGCTGAGCACTTCACGCTGTTCAGTGTAAACTCCGCGAAGCATCTTACAGAGAAAGTAATAAGTGCTGTGGAAAATGGGATCATTCAGTCGCTTTGCCCCTTCACAATGACAATAATAAGGGGATAGCTTCTAGCCTGCCGTTCGATTCCAAAATAGGTGACACCTGTCAGAAACTGTAATTGATTTGATTGGCATGGATTCTACATTATCCGTAAGGGTACATATGTGAGAAATATTAGTTTGATAAAATGATAGAAATATGAGGTGATTTGGGTTAATACTATATAATAGCCCTCCAAAGGGAGATGCTAAAATCCAGAATCGCAAGGGCTTGGAGGAATGTCAGATTCGGGGTTGACACTGTATTCATCCTCATTCCGAGTAGAGCTGGATGAAAATCGGAGCAAACTATATAGGGAAAGAGAGATGTGAATTTGTTGTCTGGGCGCCCTTTTTAAAGAAAGTGGAATTAAAGATAATCCCACCTGTATTAGGGGCAAATCAGGATTTGCCCCTACATACTATGGAAAAGGATGATAATGGGTACTGGAAGAAAGTGATTGAGGATACACCGCCCGGAGCACTCTACTTCTATAGGCTTGAAGAAGAGAAAGAGAGGCCTGACCCTGCATCATACTTTCAGCCTCAGGGTGTGCATGGTCCGTCTCAAGTGGTTGACCACAACTCATTTGGTTGGAAGGATGACGGCTGGGCCGGGATTCCCATTTCACAGATGGTAATCTATGAGACTCACGTCGGAACGTTTACGCCCGAAGGTAAATTCATATCCATAATTCCAAGGCTTGATGAGATTAGAGACCTGGGGGTCAATGCCATAGAGATAATGCCTGTTGCTCAATTCCCCGGGGAGAGGAATTGGGGGTACGACGGGGTATATCCCTTTGCCGTTCAGAATTCCTACTCTGGCCCCCACGGGCTTAAAACACTTGTAAATGAATGCCATAAAAATGGGATAGCGGTTGTGCTCGATGTTGTATACAACCATTTTGGACCTGAGGGGAATTACATATCAGAGTTTGGGCCTTACTTTACCGATAAATATAAGACTCCGTGGGGTAAGGCTATTAATTTCTATGATCCATACAGTGACGAAGTGAGAAATTTCTTTATAGAAAATGCCCTTTACTGGTTTAAGAATTACCATATAGATGCCCTCAGGCTTGATGCCATTCATGCGATTTTTGATATGAGCGCCAAGCCCTTCCTCGGAGAGCTTTCAGAGAGGGTTGAGGAGTTTTCAAAAAAAGAGGGAAGAAAATTTTACCTGATAGCTGAGAGTGACCTGAATGATACAAGGGTCATAAAACCGAAGGAACTCGGGGGTTACGGTATTGATGCCCAGTGGTGCGATGACTTCCATCATTCTCTTCACGTCCTGCTCACCGGAGAGGACTCAGGATACTATACTGATTTTGGCAGGGTGGAGAACCTCGTAAAATCGTTAAGAGAGGGGTTTGTCTATTCAGGTCAGCATTCCAGATATAGGAAGAAGAGGCATGGAAATTCCTCAAAGGACAGACCTGCGGGGCAATTTGTCGTCTTTTCCCAGAATCACGACCAGGTAGGGAACCGGATGCTTGGGGAGAGGCTATCAAACCTCATTCCATTTGAGGGTCTAAAGCTCGCAGCCGGCGTTGTTCTCCTCTCGCCCTATATCCCGCTGATTTTTATGGGGGAGGAATACGGAGAAGAATCACCGTTTCTCTACTTTGTGAGCCATTCCGACCCCGATCTTATCGAGGCTGTAAGAAAGGGGAGAAAGGAGGAGTTTAAGTTGTTCAGTTGGAAGGGAGAGCCGCCCGACCCCCAGAGCGTGGAGACGTTTTTAATGTCCAAGTTGAAATGGGGAAAGAGAATGGAGGGAGAGCACAAGGTTCTACTCGGCTTCTATAAGAATCTCATAGGGTTGAGAAAAAATGTTCCTGCCCTCTCAAATCTTGATAAAAATAACCTTGACGTTTCTGGGCTTGAGGAAGAGAGGGTTATATTTATGAGGAGATGGAAGGACAGCAGTCATATATTTTCCATTTTTAATTTCAGCAAATCGGAGGTAGAAGTTGGGATTTCCCTTCCTGAGGGGAGATGGAGAAAGATAATTGATTCTTCGGAGGAGATGTGGAGCGGTCCCGGAACTCTCCTTCCAGAGGTATTGAATTCTGGAGATAGAATAAAGATGCGTGGACGTAGCCTGGCTGTTTATAAAAGATGACTTTTTGTGTAAATTTACACAGTCTCCGTTGTGTATTACTACGCAGATATACATTTTTTTCCCCTTCTTGGGTGTTCTTCTACTTACAACCTCTTGTGAATATTGGAAATCAAATTATCGAGTCCACTGGTATAAATATTGCCTTATGAAATAACACCATAATCAGGGGGGAATAGAAGATAAATGAATGGACTCGACATATTTTTGATCTTTTTGAGCGTAGGAACCGTCGCGATTGTTGTAGTGGCACTTAAAACCCCTTTTTTCATAACGGACAAGGGAGAGAGAGCATATCAAGCCATACACTTTCTCCTTGGGATCATTGCGGGATATGTCTTTCCGACCTTCCTGGGAGGAATAGTTCTCGGTATGTTGAAGGAGTTGGTTGAGATTACATTAGCGGCATATCGTGGTCTGCTCAATTCGGAGAGAATGTTGCTGACAGTAAGGGCTCTTATGTTCTGGGTACTTGGTGGATTCTTTGGGGCTCATACATTGGAGAAGTTTCATCACTCCGTCCTTTTCCTTTTTGGAACCTAAGGGGGGCTAGGGGCTATACGGAATTCCATTGGGTATATAAAATGTATGTCTGATGCTGCCCCGAAGGCAAGCACGAGGAACGCTGATCTGCTGAATGAATATTCCAGTAAGGGTTTATAATAAAATGGAAATTGAGACATGAACGAGAAAAACAGGGGAGCCAATAATTCATTGAAAGTGTGGCCTGGAAACCCCTATCCATTGGGTACGACTTGGGACGGAGCAGGTGTCAATTTTGCACTCTTTTCTGAGAATGCCACGGGGGTAGAGCTGTGTCTCTTTGACGGACCGGATGGAAACCGTGAGGTAGCCCGGATTCCAATGACGGAGCAGACAGATCAGGTCTGGCATATTTACCTGCCTGAGATACGACCTGGGCAGCTCTATGGCTATCGTGTGCATGGTCCGTATGCACCGATGGATGGTCACCGATTTAATCCGTCTAAACTCCTTCTCGATCCCTATGCCAGGGCTATTGCGGGGACAATACATTGGAGTGATACGCTATTCGGATACACGATTGGCCATCCTGATGCTGACCTTTCGCGTGACGATAGGGATAGTGCCAAGGGATTGCCAAAATGTGTGGTCATAGACCCGGCATTCAGTTGGGGGAATGATGTGCATCCTCGAACCCCATGGCACAAGACCCTGATTTACGAAATGCACGTCAAAGGATTTACTGCCCGCCATCCTGGGGTGCCAAAGGAGATGCGTGGAACCTATGCGGGGCTTTCCTGCCCGGCGGTTATTGATTACCTCCTCTCGCTTGGGATTACAGCCATTGAATTGATGCCGGTTCATCAATTTGTAGCGGATAGGTATCTGGTAGACCGGGGGCTTACCAATTATTGGGGATACAACTCAATTGGATTCTTTGCGCCGGATGCGCGGTATGCGAGCACCGGGGTCTTGGGGCAGCAGGTAACGGAGTTCAAGACTATGGTCAAGACCCTACATCGTGAGGGAATTGAGGTGATTCTCGATGTGGTCTATAACCACACCGCCGAGGGAAGCCATCTGGGGCCGACCCTGTGCTTCCGGGGGATTGATAATGCCGCCTATTACCGCCTCGTACCCGACAACCGCCGGTACTACATGGATTACACCGGATGTGGAAATACGCTCAACATGATGCACCCGCGCACTCTTCAGCTCCTCATGGACAGTTTGCGATACTGGGTGTTGGAGATGCACGTAGATGGGTTCCGTTTTGATCTCGCATCAGCACTGGCAAGAGAGCTTCACGAGGTCAACCGCCTGGGAGCATTCTTTGATGCCATACATCAAGACCCGGTTATATCACAGGTGAAGCTCATTGCCGAGCCTTGGGATTTAGGTGAGGGGGGCTATCAGGTAGGCAACTTTCCTGTCCTCTGGGCTGAGTGGAACGGGGCATATAGGGATACAGTCCGTAGTTTCTGGAAGGGGGATGGGGGACAGGTGGGCAATCTCGCTTACCGACTTACCGGCAGCAGCGACCTCTATGAGCGAGGGGGACGCCGACCGTATGCGAGCATAAATTTCATAACGGCCCATGATGGATTTACGCTGCGCGACCTCGTCAGCTATAATGAGAAGCACAACGAAGCCAATGGAGAGGAAAATCGAGACGGCACCAATGATAATCGGAGCTGGAACTGCGGAGCGGAAGGGCCAACCGACGATCCGGCAATTTTAGCACTCCGTGTGCGCCAACAGCGCAATTTTCTGTCAACGCTGATCTTATCCCAGGGGGTGCCCATGCTTCAAGCTGGAGACGAGATAGGGCGCACCCAACATGGGAACAACAACGCCTACTGCCAGGACAATGAGATCTCTTGGTTGGACTGGAACCTGGACAGGCCCCAGCGGGAGCTGTTGGAGTTCACTCGATTTGTAATTCAGTTATTCCACCACCATCCGGTATTGAGGCGCCGTAAGTTCTTTCAGGGCAGAAGGATTCGCGGCTCGGAGGTCAAGGACCTGGCTTGGTTCCGTCCCGATGGGAAGGAGATGACGGATGAAGACTGGAATAACCCGCAGGCTCGGTGCCTGGGGATTCGTCTCGCGGGAGATGCCATTGATGAGGTTGATGCGCGTGGAAACCGGATTATAGATGATACGCTTTTGATCCTCCTCAATGCCAACTATGAACCGATTCCCTTTATCTTGCCCGCTCACAGATCCAAGGTGCGGTGGGAACTGGTTCTCGATACACGAGAACCAACGGGAATACCAAAACAACGGCCCAAGCCAATGCGGGGAGGCACGCCTTATGAGCTGGAGGCCCGTTCCCTTGCGCTCCTATGCCTCGGAAGGGATGATAAAGTGGCCCAAGAAAGTAACCTGCACAAGGCAAAACCGGGAGTTGAAAGGATGGCCAGAAAAGAGTATGAACGGATTGAGGCATAGTTATTAAAGGACGGGTGCAAGGTCTATCCATATAATTACTCTCATAGAGTTGATATCTTATACCAATTGTATTTTCCTATGGTGTATAACGAAGACTGTCATTGCGAGGAGCAATAGCGACGAATCAATCCCTGCAATCGTGGTTTTTGGGGAGCCGCATCGTTTGCAATGACAACCTCTTTTTCAATGCACCCTTAATCCATAGAATTGGTATTATATAAATTGAGAACAATATGAAAATCCCAACGGCTACATACAGGCTTCAGTTTAACCACTCCTTTGGGTTTAAAGAGGCGCGTGAAATTGTAGGGTACCTCTCCCAGCTCGGAATTTCCTCCATCTATGCTTCTCCCATATTTAAGGCGAGAAAGGGAAGCCTTCATGGTTATGATGTGGTTGACCCAAATCAAATAAATCCTGAACTGGGGTCTCCTGAGGATTTTAGGGAGCTCGTAGAGGAGTTAAAAAATCGTGATATGGGCTGGGTTCAGGATATAGTTCCAAACCACATGGGCTATGACAGTCAAAATGAGATACTCATGGATATTTTGGAAAATGGTGGGGCCTCTCCGTATGTCAAGTTTTTTGACATAGACTGGAATCACCCGTATGGGAGTATGAAGGGGAGGCTTCTTGCACCATTTTTGGGAAAGCTCTATGGGGAATCTCTCGAAGATGGGGAAATCCAGATTAAATACGATGAGAATGGATTTACCGTTAATTACTACAATCTGAAATTCCCTATAAAAATAGAATCTTACTTGAATATAGTTACATATAGATTAAACGCCCTAGAGAAAAGGCTTGGAGAAGACCATACCGACCTTATAAAGCTCCTCGGCATCCTCTATTCTCTGAAAAACCTGCCTGCTTCTAGAGAAGATATTATTGAAAGGCGCAACCAGATAAGGTTCATAAAGAGAATGCTTTGGGAACTCTACACAAGAAATAGCGAAATAAATGGATTTATTGATGAGAATGTAAAAATCTTCAATGGAGAAAAGGGGATTCCCGAGAGTTTTAATCTGATTGATGGCCTGCTCTCAGAACAAAATTTCAGGTTATCTTTTTGGAAAGTCGCCACTGAAGAGATAAACTACAGGCGTTTTTTCAATATAAACGAACTCATATCCCTGAAAGTGGAGGACGAAGATGTTTTTAACAATAGCCATTCCCTGATCTTTAAACTGGTTGAGGAAGGAAAGTTTACAGGGTTGCGGATAGACCACATTGATGGACTAAACGATCCAACAACCTATCTGAGAAGATTGAAGGATAAAACAGGAGACACATATATAGTCGTTGAGAAGATTCTTGATTTTAAAGAGGACCTCCCTTCATTCTGGCCCATAGAGGGAACAACGGGTTATGAATTTTTGAACTATGTTAATGGAGTCTTTTGTGATATAAAAAATGAAAAAGGATTTAACAAAATATATTCGGGTTTTACTGGTTCACCAATTTCCTATGAAGACCTTGTGGCTGAGAAAAAGAGGTTAATCATAGGGAAGCACATGGCTGGGGATATAGACAACCTTGCTCATATAATGAAGAGAATTTCCGGCAGGCATAGACACGGTAGCGACATTACCCTCTATGGCCTTAGGAGGGCTTTGGTGGAGGTTATGGCGCTGTTTCCAGTCTATCGGACTTACATTAATCAGGATATTTTCAGCGAAAGGGATGAGCCATATATAAAGGAAGCCGTAAAAAAGGCGATGCACACGAATCCAGGGCTTTTAAATGAGCTTGATTTCATCGAGCAGTTTCTGCTTGTTAGGTTCGGGGAGTATCTGAGTGAGGATGAAAAGAGGGAGTGTATAGACTTTATCATGAAATTCCAGCAATACACCGGGCCTCTAATGGCAAAGGGGTTTGAGGATACCACCCTTTATGTATACAATAGGCTTCTCTCCCTCAACGACGTTGGTGGGAATCCAAACAAATTCGGAATTTCTATAGGAGAACTACACGATTTTAATAAAAAGAGGGTCAATCTCTGGCCCCATTCAATGAATGCCACATCAACTCATGATACAAAAAGGGGTGAGGATGTAAGGGCGAGAATAAACGTCCTCTCCGAAATACCGGAAGAATGGGAAGAGAGCATTAAAAGGTGGGCCAGATTAAATGAAAAGAAAAAGAAGGTTATAAATGGTAAGGACATACCGGATAAGAATGATGAGTATTTCCTCTACCAGACTCTGATAGGTGCACTTCCGTTTTATGAAGAGGATTACCCGGGTTTTATGGATAGAATAAAGAGCTACATAATAAAGGCTATAAGGGAAGCGAAGGTTCACACAGCATGGATAAAACCGGATACAGACTACGAGGAGGCCCTTATTTCGTTTATTGATGAGATCTTAAAACCGTCGGAAGGGAACCAATTTTTAAAAGAATTTCTGCCATTTCAAAAAAGGATAGCCCGCTACGGAATATTTAACTCTCTCTCTCAGGCACTGCTAAAGATAACCTCACCGGGTGTGCCGGATTTTTATCAGGGAACGGAACTCTGGGATCTGAACCTTGTAGACCCGGATAACCGCCGTCCGGTTGATTTTGAAAAGAGAAAGGGATTTCTCCGTGAAATAAAGGAAAAAGAAAAAAGGGATATATTGAGTCTAATAAGTGAGCTTATCTCAACCAAAGAGGATGGAAGGATAAAACTCTTTCTCATTTATAAAGCACTTAAGGTAAGGGCTAAGAGGAAAGAACTCTTTGAAAAGGGAGATTATATTAGTATTGAGGTTGGTGGAAAATATAAAAACCATGTTTTGGCATTTGCGAGGAGAAAAGAAAAAGCCTGGGCAATAACTATAGCTCCGAGGTTTCTAACTTATCTTATAGGTGAAAATGGGTACCCGCTTGGCGAAAGAATATGGAAAGATACATATATCACCCTCCCGGAAGGCTCTCCGCTTTTATGGAGGAATGGCTTTACAGACCGAGTAATTGAATGTGAGAGGACATTATTGGTGGGTGAGACCCTTGAATACTTTCCTGTGGCTTTACTCCTGAGCGATAATGACTAGAGCCTGTTTCAAGACCTCTGAAGGCTGTCATTCTGAGCCACGCAAGTGGCGAAGAATCTCGGTTTTGAGACCCTTCCCTTTGCTCAGGGTGACATACTTAGGAGGTTTTGAAATGACTTCTAGGTTGTTGATTAATAGCGCGGAGGAGGGCAAATGAAAAGACGAGGGAGTGGAATACTGCTCCATATAACATCTCTTCCTTCGCCTTATGGCATAGGGGACCTTGGACCATGGGCCTACAAGTTTGTGGATTTTCTCTCCGAAACAAAACAGAGTTTCTGGCAAATACTTCCCCTAAACCCGACGAGCGGAGGTTTTGGAAATTCGCCATATAGTAGCCCTTCGGCTTTTGCTGGCAATCCCCTTCTTATTAGTCCTGATCTTCTGGTAGAAGATGGTCTTCTGCTAAAATCGGATATTGAGGACGATTCTCCATTTCCCGATGAGAGGGTTGACTATAATGCTGTTACCGAATACAAGTACAGGCTCCTCGGTATGGCTTATGAAAATTATAAGAAGAGGGTGAGGGATTATGAGTTTGAGAGGTTTTCTAATGAAAACTCATACTGGCTCGATGATTATGCTTTGTTCATATCCCTAAAGGAACATTTCAATGGAATTGTCTGGAGCGACTGGCCAGAGGATATAAGAAATAGAAATGAAAGTGCGATAAAGGAGTGGAAAGAGAAATTAAGGGATGGGATACTCATAAGAAAATTCTCTCAATACATATTTTTCAAGCAGTGGTCTTCTCTTAAGACCTACTGTAAGGGTAAAAATATACGAGTAATCGGTGACTTACCTATTTATGTGAGTTATGATAGCTCTGATGTATGGACAAACCCTCAGATATTCAAATTGGATAATAACAAGCGACCCACATTTGTTGCGGGGGTTCCTCCTGATTACTTTAGTAAGACAGGTCAGCGCTGGGGAAACCCCATCTATAGATGGGATGTTCTCAGGGAAAGCGGATACTCATGGTGGATAAGGCGTGTTGAGCACAACTTGAAACTCTTTGATATAATCAGGCTTGACCACTTTAGAGGGTTTGTTGCCTATTGGGAGGTTCCCGCGGGCGAAGAGACAGCGTTGAACGGAAAATGGATAGAGGTCCCCGTGGAGGATTTTTTTAGGACCCTGTTTAAGCGTTTTTCATTCCTTCCTATTATTGCCGAAGACCTTGGACTTATAACACCAGACGTTCGAGAGATAATGAATCGCTTTGAATTTCCAGGGATGAAAGTGCTCCTCTTTGCCTTTGGAGACGACTTTCCCAATGGTGCATACCTGCCCCATAATTACGAGAAGAACTGTGTGGTATACACAGGGACACATGATAACAACACGGTTAAAGGATGGTTCACTGGAGAAGCGCATCATGAGGATAAAAAGAGGCTTTTTAGGTACATAGGAAGAGAGGTGGAAGAAAGGGATGTCCATCGCGAGTTTATAAGGCTTGCAATGATGTCTGTGGCAAATATGGCTGTCATCCCGATGCAGGACATTCTTGGTCTTGGTGAAGAGGCAAGAATGAACCTGCCTGCGACCTCTCATGGAAATTGGCGGTGGCGACTTCTGTCGGACCAGATAACACCCTCTTTGATAAAGGAGATAAGAGAGATGACAGAGACTTACGGAAGGGCTTAAATCCTCCTGATTCTTCTCATCGTCCCGGCTCACATTGTACTTTACCGATAGATTCTCCAGATTGGCCAGGCTGGTACATGCGTCCTTGATGATGTGGATTAACTCATCGAGCTTTAGATTAATTGCTTTAGTATTACGGCTCCGAGTGTTCTGAATCACGAATGCTCCTAATTACGAGAACTCCTGTCTCTTCGCGTTTTCGGATGGGGAGAAAGTAATTAGAGTTGATTGGTATAATATTACAAATGAGAGATCAGTTGCCCGTGATTATTAGGGCAAAATACTGCCCTGTTATTATGTTACGCAAACAAAAGGAGATAAATCATGGCACCGCAGCAGGAACAGCAAAAAGGGCCGCCGCAGCAACAGATGCCGCGGATTGCCTTATTCTGGTGGATTGTCCTAATAGCCTTGCTGATATGGAACATTATAACCTTCTGGCCCAGGACACATCCGAGAGTGGTAGATATTCCTTATACAGTTTTCTTATCACAGGTGCGCGCGGATAATGTATCTAAGGTCCAAATCTCCGGCGATAAAATCACCGGGTCGTTTATAAAACCATTCCTGTGGCCTCAGACTACAGGTACTTCTAAGAATCCATCGGCATCCCCACAGCCCCAGTCAACCCAGCCAGGCTCGCCTCCATCAGAAAAGGGGGCCCAATCCGATATTCGAACCCCGACTACATATACCGAATTTACTACGACCTTTCCACAGGCTATAGGTGATTCCAACCTTCTGCCCTTGCTTGAGGCACACAGGGTTACAGTAAACGTGGAGCCGCCTCCAAGTCACTGGTTCACCGATCTGCTCGTAAGCGGACTCCCTGTCTTGCTCTTGATGCTATTTTTCTTCTGGATGGGGCGCCAAGCTGTCCGAAGTCAGTCCAGCATATTTAGCTTTGGACGCACAAAGGCCAAGCGTTATACAAGCGATCATCCCGGAGTCACATTTAACGATGTGGCTGGTGCCGATGAGGCTAAGGGGGAGTTACAGGAGGTTGTGGATTTTTTGCGCCATCCGCAGAAATACCATGAGTTGGGAGCGCGTATTCCGCGCGGCGTTCTCCTGGTCGGTCCCCCGGGGACGGGCAAGACATTGCTCGCACGGGCGGTGGCGGGAGAGGCGGGTGTGCCGTTTTTCAGCATAAGTGCCTCAGAATTCGTAGAGATGTTTGTCGGTGTGGGGGCGAGCCGGGTGAGAGACCTTTTTAATCAGGCTAAAATGGCTGCGCCTTCTATCGTCTTTATTGATGAGCTGGATGCTGTGGGGCGCAGACGAGGGGCGGGTCTCGGCACCGTCAATGATGAGCGGGAGCAAACGCTCAACCAGTTGCTGGTAGAGATGGACGGCTTTAATGAGAGACAGGAGGTTATTATCATGTCGGCTACAAATCGGCCTGATGTGCTCGATCCGGCGCTCCTGCGGCCGGGGCGTTTTGACCGTCAGGTAACTGTGGCACTGCCCGACCGTGAGGGTCGAGAGGGAATACTGCGCATACATACGCGGAGGTTACGCCTCGCACCCGATGTTGATCTCTCTACACTTGCCCGCTCAACTATGGGCTTTAGTGGTGCCGACCTGGCGAATCTATGCAATGAGGCAGCGCTCATTGCCGCACGCCACAATCACACACAGGTGGTTATGGAGGACTTCGAGGAGGCTGTGGACAAGGTCTTACTTGGCGGGGAGCATCCGCGTCTGGCGGATGCACATGAGAGACGCGTGGTCGCCTATCACGAAACCGGGCATGCGCTTGTGGCATGGCTTACACCTGCCGCCGACCCGGTGCATAAGATAACCATCGTTCCTCACGGGCGCGCCCTGGGGGTTACAAAACAGTTACCCGGCGAAGACCGATACAACTACAGCCGCACATACCTGATGGCGCGTTTGGCGGTGATGCTTGGCGGGCGTACGGCTGAGGAGATAGTCATGGGCGATGTGACTACGGGTGCGGAGATGGACCTGGTTGAGGCTACACGCCTTGCCCGCCGCATGGTAACGCGCTGGGGAATGGGCAACTTGGGCCCCGTGGCTTTTAGCGCCGATGAAGAACAGCCATTTATAGGTTACAAGCTCTCTCAGGAGCGTGATTTCAGCGAGGCTACCGCCGCCCGTATTGATCAGGAGGTTCAGCGCCTGCTGGACGAACGCCATGAGGCCGTCCGCAAGCTATTAACGGAGGCGCGCAACCAATTGGACCTTGTGGCTGAGACACTGCTTAAGGAAGAGACCATTAATCAGGAGGACTTAGTCCGTATCCTTGGGCCTCGTCCTGGGCTGGGCGGGGAAAAGGAGAAACTGCAATAATGGGGATTTGTATGATAAAGTTGTCTCCTATTCGTCAGAGATGTTATCTGGGCTTTATTGAATCGAGGACGAGATTCAGAAGAGCATGGCAGGAGGTACAGAAGAGGGTATCACCGTCTTCCAGTGCGTATACATCCACGCTCTTACACCTGTCGCAGGCGACGGTGGGGGCAAGCGGGTCTCTTTCTTCTGGTTGAAAATTACTTATTTTCAAATCTCCCCTAGCTACTTCTGTGGCGAGTTCAAAGGTCGAATAACAGGAATCGCAGATGTGATTAAAACAGCACTTAGGCTCGCATGTATAGGTTATATTCTCAGAGCCGCAAACTGGACAAGCAACCTTGATCGGTAAGAGTTCCATGTCATGTACCGTTATCTTATCTAACGACCCCTGGTAATTCCCATCTTTTTCATTCTGTATCTTAAAACCTCTCTTGTGATTCCGAGCATCTCGGCGGTCTTTGTTTGGTTCCAGTCGTTAAGGTCCAGTGCTTCTTTTATTACCTTCTCTTCTATCTTTGTGAGCGATGCGTCTTCTATGGGGATTTTCAGCACCATTCTGTCATCGGATTTCTCAAGCTTCATATTATCTTCAATCTCTTCAAGCTGAATGTACCGGGGGTTTAGTTCCTTGCCATCGCTTAGGAGCATCGCTCTTTCAATCGTGCCTCTGAGTTCGCGTATATTTCCAGGCCAGTGGTATCTCAAAAATAGTTCTCTTACCTCATCCGGTATGATGGTTATATTTTTATGAAATTCCCTATTGAAGTACGATACAAAGTAATCCGTAAGAAGTGGAATGTCATCCTTTCTGTTTCTAAGGGGTGGCATCTCAAAGCTTATGACGTTTAGGCGGTGGTACAAGTCCGCCCGGAATGTGCCTTTATTTACGAGTTCCTTGAGGTTTTGGTTTGTTGCGGCAATTACCCTGACATCTACGCTTATGTCCTTCATCCCGCCTATTCTTCTGAAATTCCTCTCTTCAATCACCTTTACAAGCTTCGCCTGAAGTGCAAGGCTCATATCGCCGATTTCATCGAAGAAGACCGTACCTCCATCTGCGATCTCGAGAATTCCCTTTTTCATCCTCTTTGCGTCTGTAAAGGCTCCTGCCTCGTGACCGAAAAGCTCGCTTTCAAGAAGCGTCTCAGGGATGGCGGCGCAGTTGAGTTCCATAAAGGGTTTTTCCGCTCTTATACCGTTGAAGTGAAGAATGTTTGCGGCAAGCCCCTTTCCTGTCCCGCTCTCTCCCGTAATGAGAATGGTCTTAGGGTCTGTGCCCACCAGCTTCTGAAATAGATGGACAATCTCCTTCGTGGCCTCGCTATTTCCTATAAGTGCATTAAACCCGTATTTTCCCTGTTCTCTGCTCTTTGCGAGATTTAGACTCCTTCTGAGTTCGGCGGCATCTAACGCATTTTTCACCATAATTTTTAATTTATCAATATGGAAGGGCTTTTCAATGAAATCATAGGCACCCATTTTAATCGCCGATACTGCCACCTCCACGTTTCCGTGAGCGGTCATAAAGATTATGCTCGGATAAGGTTCAAGCCCGGCTATGTTCTGGAGAACCCCAAGGCCGTCTGTATCAGGAAGCTTAAGATCAAGAAGAATCACAGCGGGGCTTTCTTTGTTGGCAAGCTCTACTCCTTCCCTTCCGGTGAATGCGGAGATTACGTTGTATCCTTCTTGGGAAAGAGCCTTCTCCAGTTGCCTACAGAGGAATTTTTCGTCATCTACTATCAGTACGGTTGCGCCCATTTTTTCCCCTCCAGTTGGTGTCTGCTGCTTAAAGATCAGCAGTGAGTTTAGATTTCGGATCAGAAACTCGGAACTAAACAGCTTCAAATCCGATAAATGAATTACATTAAATTTCCTGATTCACTCCCCGAATTTACAGGAATCATAATGGTAAACGTAGAGCCTTTGTCTTTTTCGCTGGAAACGAGAATCTTGCCTTCGTGCATCTCAACGATTCCGAGGGAGATAGGAAGGCCGAGTCCCGTGCCATTGGTTTTGGTTGAGTAAAAGGGCCGGAAGATCTTTTCTTTAGCCTCTTCAGAGAGGCCATGCCCTGTGTCTGAAACTTTTATCGAGATGTAGCCATTGGTGTTCTGAGTCTCAACCGTGAGTTTCCCATGACCGTTCATTGAATCAATCCCGTTGATTATAAGGTTCATGACTACCTGCTCGATCTGATCGGGGTCTACTCGAAACGGCCCTGTGGGATTGAGTTTTTTCTCTACTTCAATCCCCCTTTCCTGGGCCTTAGGGTTCATCAAGTTGATTACCCTCTCCACGACTTCATTCGGGTCGGTCTCGACCAGATTTAATTTTCGAGGGTGTGCAAGCTGAGCGTATTGGAGAAGGTCTCTTATTATGCGGTTGAGTCTATCTATTTCCTTTAGGACATCGGCGATAGTTTGTTTGTGTTCCGGTTCCTGGACTTCACTTTTCATAAGCCCCAGTGCTACGGCGATCCCTGAGAGCGGGTTCCTGATTTCATGAGCAATTCCTGCTACAATCTCTCCAATTGCGGCAAGCCTCTCAGACTTTATTATTTGCACCTGTTTTTCTTTTATCTCTCTCGTTGCCTCATCAACCCTTGCCTCAAGCGTTTGATTAAGGGCTTTTGTCTCTTCAAGGAGTTTTATATTCTCCTCCCCGCGGCGCTCTATATTCTCAAGCATATCATTAAAAGCCGCGATTAGAATAGAAATCTCCTCCGCACTCTCGCTTGGGTTTTTTATTCTGTATGAGTAATCCCCTGAGGCGACCCACTTTGTAGCATTGACCAGACGAGAAATGGGTTTTGTGATTACTCTGGGAACCATTAAGGTCAGCATTCCGCCAAATAAAAGGGCTATTAGTCCTACGGTAAAGACATTTACGTATGCGTATTTTACCTGTTCATTCGTGATTTTCTTGATTTCAGCTATCATCTTATCTTCAAATCTCAGAGGTTCTGGCACCCTCTCCTTCTTTGAAAGAATGTTCGACAAGGTGGTGAATCGGCCTTCTATATTTGATGTAACCTTATCTAGCCTGTATATACTGTATAGAGAGAGTCCACTTATAACAAGCATAAGGAAGCACATTACGGCATATCCATAGGTAATTTGCTTACCCAACTTCAACTTTCGCAATCCCCCCTTTCACACTTAGGAATAATAAAAATCTACCATATTTTTCTTGCTGATTCATAAAGATTAATTTATAACTTCATAAATTGTTTTAAGTGCAGACGGAATACCAGAGATTATTCCATAGATGGGCAGAGAATGTATATAACGTGAGTTCGCCCCCACTTTAAATGCTCCCCCTATGCGGGGGAGGAGTTATCAGTCGGTTTTCTCTTTCTTTTATTATTAATTCTTTCATCGAATTCGCGTTATATATTATTCATCACCCTGAGCAAAGAGAGGCCTCTGTGAAGGATTCTGAGATTCCTCGCCGTTCTCGGAATAATTAGAACTTATGGATGCCTAATTATCTCTTTATAAAAGTGTTGGGTAAGGAATTGCCAATGTGTCTTGTCAATGGTTTGTGTAAATTTACACAGCCTCGTAGTGTAATACTGCACAACTGTGTATTTCCTAGACCCCTCGCAATCTATAACCTCTCATAAATACTGTGTATCAGTAGCGTTGAACCCCTGGTATGGATATTGCAGATACACACTTGAAAATTTTAAGGAGGCAGGTCAAATGAGACTACTATTGGTGTCTGTATTCTTAGTGGCGGGGCTTATCATATGGGGAGGGGTAAGCTCATTTGCCAACGAAACAACAAATGGGAGTACAAACAGTAAGGGGCAAACAGAGGAGATGAAGGGAAGCTCAAATCAAGGAACCGCTGGTGAGATGACCAAGGGGACGAATGTGATTAGCGGCGAGATAACCGACATACAGGGCGATACCGTGATGGTAAAGGATGAAATGGGGAACATTCAATCAATCAAACTCAGCGGTACGGAAAAAATGCACAACCTCAGGATAAAAGACCTCAAGGTTGGTAATAGGGTCCATGCAGAAATGAAGGATGGACACTTAGTTTCATTTTACAAAGAGGAGGCGGGGCCGGGTAGCTCTAAAATGAAAAGCGAAGAAAGCGGAAATAAGATGGAAGGTACCGCTGGCAGCAGGCAGTATACCGTTAAGAGTGGCGATACCCTGGCGGGGATTGCACAGAAGACCCTTGGTTCTTCGGCAAGATGGAAAGAGATAGCCCAACTGAACGGTATTAGCGATCCAAACGCAATCCATGTTGGGCAGCGTTTAACCCTTCCTGAAACTGCGGAGAATACATCCGGAACAAATGAAGAAGGTACTTCTGGAACAATGGAAGAAGGGACAAAGGGCATGAAGGGTAACACCGGAACTATGGAAGAGGGCACGAAAGGAAATACGGAAACGACGCCTGAGCAGGTCGCTCCTAATCCCAATCCGCAAGAGGGCAGCCAACCCCTGAGAAGACCGCCCACCGATGAAAATCAAGAGAGCGGTCAGGAAAATCCTGGAACTAACAAGTAGATACATTATAAACCGCGAAGGGAGGTGTGTCTGATTTACCCACCCATTTACCCCCCACCACCTCCCTTCTCATGAAAAGCCTTGTGTATAAGAGAACATTGCAATTTGTGCTGTTGTTTATTAATATAAAGGACTTATGCACTGTCGTTCCTTGAGAACAAAACTAATATGATAAAACGTCTAATCTCGTTGCTGGTGATCTACACTTTACTTTTAGCTTGCAATGGAAATGACATTCTCGGAGGGAGCAATGGGGTTCCTGCAGTAGGGAATGTAGATTCTGAGATTACTGAACAAGACGCCGAGGGTCAGGATTTTAATTTGAAAACTCCCGGTTTTGGGATACAAGTTGCAATTAGAAGTGATGTGGATGGAAACACGGGCGATATGTTAAATTTACTTGATGAAAGAGCGGCTGATTTTTTACAGTGTCAATTCGGAAACTCTCAGGTAGGCTCTCAAGAATTCCAAATCCCAAGCGGAGAGACAATACCTCCACTTTCGGCATTAAGGGTTTTTGTAGTTCCATTTACTTTCAAGTGTAATACTGTGGAGGCTGCGAATGCGGATTGCGGCGGTATCTTTTTCCCAGATTCGGACCTCATTATCATATCAAAGGAGAGCCTTGGGAGATGCGGAGAATTCCCGCTTTTTAAACATGAGTTGGGACACCGCTATGGCATGGCCCTTGACCACAGCAATATATCGGAGTTTCAGTCCTGCATTCAGCCTCCGGACTGTATTTGATGACCTTATAAATGTTGAATTGGCAGATAAAGTTGGTTAAAGTCTAATGGAGCGGGGCGTGGATCAATGACATTTTCACACTATGTTGATAAAGTAAAATTAGCCCTGAATAAAATTAAAAAGGCCCGGCGTGAGGCTGAGGCTTATAAATATATTGCAGAGGTTTTAATTAACTGCTTTGGTTTTGATCGAGCAACTATCAGGAAGGTAAACTGGGGGAAGGAGACGCTTCATCTTGTGTGCTACCTTGGATTTATTGAGGAAGTGCCAAGCTTTAAACTCCCATTATCTGAAAAATCGGGAGCGTTGGGAAGGGTTGCTCTTAAAGGAGAGGGGATAGTTGTCTTTGACGGGCGGGAAGGGGCTTCGGCATCGAGCACAGCGACAAGCTCTCGCTCCTTTGCTCTAATTCCAATTAAAGTAAGGGGGCGGGTTCGGGTTATTCTGGAGGTTGACAGGGAGACAAGCGGCAGAGAGATAACTCCGCAGGATAAAGAGGTCCTCGATTTGTTCTCTGAAATGGCCTCGACTATACTGGAGAACATTATTAACCAGGAAGAGTTAAAAGCCACATTAATCAGAGACGAGCTTACTGGGCTTTTTAATAGGCGTTATTTTGTGGAGCGCCTGAGCGAAGAGTACGAGAGGGCCAAGCGCTATAACATTCCACTATCGCTCTGTATCTTTGATATAGACGATTTTAAGCTCCTCAACGATACGTACGGACACATCTTTGGAGACCAGGTGTTAAGGCAGATTGGCAGGCTTACTCAATCGGCTGTGCGACATGCGGATATAATCAGTCGGTATGGAGGAGAGGAGTTCACCGTACTCTTTACACACACGGCTCTAGAGAATGCGGTGGTAGTTGCAGAGCACATGCGCCGCGCCATCTCAGCCTTAATTTTCCCGTATGATGACAAGGAGGTGCATGTGACGGCTACGTTCGGCATATCAGCCTATAGCCCCACGAATATGGGAAAACCAAAAGAGTTACTCCATAAGGCGGACATGGCTCTCTATGAGGGGAAAAAGCAATACAATAAAAACTGCATAGTAACCTATACAGAAAACGGATATAAAAAGCTCTCCACACATGGGGTAGCTATAGCGGTTTAGATTCCTCTGTTAGTTTCTTGAATTAGCCTTCAGGTTTTCACTTTGCCCATTTTATAGTACAGCCGATGGCGTATGTGTCCGGGTTTTTTATCTCTTTCTGATTGAGGAGTGCTAAAATCGCATCTCTGAGATAACGCTCTTTAACCTTGTTCGGCTCTTTCCAGTTGTCGTCAACCTTTCCGGTGTAACGAAGTCTCCTGTCCTCATCAAAGACAAATATATGAGGCGTGTGGCTCGCTCCATAAGCGCGGGCGACGTTTTGGGATTTATCCCTCAGATACGGAAAGTTAAATCCCTTTTCTTTTGCCCTTTTTACCATATTCTCGAAGCTATCTTCCGGATAACCCTTATCGTCATTTGGGTTTATGGTGACAAGGGAAACCCCTTTGTCTTTGAATTCCCTCTGAAGGGCGATAAGCCTGTCTTCATAAGCCTGCACGTAAGGGCAATGGTTACACGTGAACATAACGACTAACACCTTTTTATCTTTAAAATCGGAAAGTGAATAGTTGTTTCCATCAACTCCCGGCAGGTTGAAATCCGGCGCCTTATCCCCCATTTTAATCCCTTGAGACATGCCTATTCCTCCTGAAATGAAGTGACGCGGGATACACAATATGCAAGATATACATCCATCCCGCATCATGCATTTATAGTATACCGTATAATGCAAAGTACACAGGGGAAAGATTCTCCTTGACACGGATTTATTTCCCGTGTGATAATTATGCAAAAGAGAAAGGGGGGCCAAGAGATGTTAAAAGAGTTTAAAGAGTTTGCCATGCGGGGCAATGTGGTTGATATGGCAGTGGGCATTATAATTGGTGCGGCCTTTGGTACCATTGTGCAGTCGCTTGTAAGTGACATTATTATGCCCCCTATTGGTTTGGCACTCGGTCATGTTGATTTCTCCAACCTCTTTTTGGTTCTCAAACAGGGAGCAATCGCGGGGCCCTATACCTCTCCTGATGCGGCTAAAAAGGCCGGTGCAGTTACTATTAACTATGGCGTGTTCGTGAATACAATTATCAACTTTCTCATAGTTGCCTTTGCGGTGTTTCTCCTGGTGCGCGGCATCAACCAGCTCAAGCGCAAAGAGGAGGCTCCGGCGGCAGCACCTACAACGAAGGAGTGCCCGTATTGCGCCTCTACCATCCCCATCAAAGCCACGCGCTGCCCGCACTGCACCTCTGAGTTGAGGGCGGCATAATCTCTACAGAGCCTAAAAATCCGGATAAGATGGCAAAAAAACAAATAATTAAAGTGAGTTCCGCCTGTAACGTGTAATACAGGGGAGCATTTGTATGAATTTATGGAGATAGCGGAGCCTTCCATAACTGAATATTAAAAAATTTTTGTAGAAACCTTTTTATTACAGGTTAAGTTTATATACAAGCAACATATTGGAGGGCCGAAGATGAAAAAGCTTCTTCTAATATCGGTTCTTTTGGCTATTCTCTCTGTTCCGGCGACCTCCATGGCGCGGGCAAACGTTTTTTTTAACTTTGGCATAGGCGTTCCGTCGCCTGCCTTTATAGCTCCCGGCCCGGTTGTCATTACTCCTGCCCCGGTTTTCGTAGTTCCTGTTCGTCCTATTCGTGTAATTGAATCCGCTCCTGCGATTATTGTTCCCCATAGGTATGTAGTTCATAATCACAGGCACTTTAGAAAATTTGAGGAAGACAATTAGAAAAGTTCTAAAACGATGGAAAGGAGGTGAAACAAAAATGCTCAGGGCTATAGCGATTATTGCGGTGATTATGTTTGCTCTTACCGGAGTAACATTAGCCGCGTCGAAAACGAAGAGAACCGCCCATGTATTGTCGGGCGAGGTAGTCTCTATAGATGCTGCGGCTGGCACTGTTACCGTAAAGGCTGATGACCCTAAGGAGTTAAGTCAGCTTAAGGAAGGCGACAAGATAATAGTCAGACACGCACGTGCCAAAGCCGCTGGCAAGACCAGTACGCCTGCCGGGAAATCAGAGACTATGCCTATGGAAAAGCCAATGCCTACACCTAAATAATCGGGTATGTAGGCTGGTGATAGAGATTTCCCATCCATGCGCCTCCAACTGGTACAACGGGGCACATAGAGTTATGTTATAGAGATTCAATGGTAGAGGCAGGCTTCAAGCCTGCCTCTACCATTCCTCTGATATTAGACTCTTTTACCTTCTCATTCGTGAGGCATTTAGAGTCAAGTAAATTATCGTTTATACTAAACGTATAGGTTCTCTCTTACTCCTTTGGGGATATGAGGCATGACGATAAAGAAGGAGCTTAAAACCCTCGCAAGACCTTCCCTTGCACAAGTGCTGGATGAACACTCCAAAGAAGGCGAGTTTTATCAAAAACTAGAAAATAATAGGGTTCTCTGCTATGCCTGCGGTCACAGGTGTGTGATACAGGATGGGCTTAGGGGAATCTGTAAGGTGAGATATAACAGGGACGGAAAACTATTTGTCCCAAAAGGGTATGTAGCCGCGCTCCAGTGTGACCCCACGGAGAAAAAGCCCTTCTTCCATGTTCTCCCCGGTTCTTTCACACTGACATTTGGGATGCTGGGTTGCGATTATCATTGCGCGTACTGCCAGAACTGGATTACATCACAGGCCCTTCGTGACTCCTCGGCAGGGATAGAGCCGATGATGGTTACAGCAAAACAGATGATTTCTTTTGCAAAGAGGCACGGGGCGAGTATGGTTGGAAGCTCATACAACGAGCCGCTTATTACTGTAGAATGGGTGGCAGATGTTTTTAGGCTTGCAAAAGAGCATGGGTTTAAGACCGCGTTTATTTCAAATGGAAATGCAACCCGCGAGGTCTTGGAATACATGAGACCCATTACCGACTGTTATAAAGTAGACCTGAAGTCCATGCAGGATAGGAACTACCGAAAACTGGGGGG